>Ga0196963_10000905_pt1 | contig 22439 bp, 33 predicted proteins | sample S1_5metaG_FD_148600 | JGI IMG/M metagenome (GOLD analysis project Ga0196963, IMG submission 148600) | Soil microbial communities from Anza Borrego desert, Southern California, United States - S1_5 | ecosystem: Environmental > Terrestrial > Soil > Desert | place: USA: California | collected... | reverse complement strand
CGCCCCGAATTTGAATTTTTAACCCATATCGCTTCCCCGGACGAAGCCCTACGCACGCGCTCCGGGTAGGGTCCCCGTCGCACATGCCGCGCCGAGCAACCCCACCCACCCGCGCCGGCGGCACCCGGTTCGATGTACTTCACCACTCGAGATGCTCCGATCGCGCACGTCGCAGGCGCAGGTTACCCGTTGATCCGCCCACTCACCGCGGCCAGCTGCGCAGGCCGACGACGATTACGCGAAGACGACACAGCATCGAGTGACCGTCTCAGTGCGTGGACCGAACGCATCGACGCTTGCGCGTGGCCGCCTCGCTCCACCACCCCGGCGGACGGAGCTCCCAGGCATCGACCGAGCGCCACGGACACGAGGACGACGGACAGCGCAGCCCCGGCCCGATGCACTCGCGGCCGTTCACGACATGCGGAAAGGGCTGATTGGGATGCGCCTCGCAGACCCACCCGTCCCGACACGCACACGAGGCCGACATGATCGGTCAGCGTAACACCGCGCGGCGGAATGCCGCCACGAGGCCGCCAGAGGCGGCAGCAACGACGATCGCCGCCATCCGGCCGGAACGTCGACCAGCCGGCGCCGCGCTCACAGGCGCCACGCCAGCAAGGGCGGACAGGGCATTTAACAGCTGCCACGCGGTAACCACCGGCACGGACTGCGGTATGATCCCGATCCGCGTTCGGTGCGCACGTCGAAGGAACGGCCCGCCAGCCTCCCGGCTCTGACGGCCAACAATGCGACCTCGGAACCAGCCGAGGCCCGCCACGACGAGCCCACCGAGCGCCGGGCACCCCAGCCGACCAAACCCCGCCGGCACAAATCGACGATTCCCTTGTTTTTCAATGCGGCCTGGCGGCGGCAGCGAACAGGCGCCACGCGTCTACTCGCAGTCGCGCCACCACGACACGCGACCATCCACGCCGGCCGCCGGCGCGCAGCACCGCATCAGAGCGAAGAAACGCCGCAAGAATCCTCATATCTGCATACAACCAGTCGGTTACATGCAGAAACCTATTGACAGTTGATGTTGTCTCGATAAGATGGGTGTGAGCTAGTTTACTAGCTCTGGCCGGATAGATGTTCTTCCGGCCCAACCATCAACCCGGCAGATCAGCGCCTCACAGAGAGGATGGCAGAATGCCCACGATAGCCACCACCCCACACCGCCACCGTCACGGCACACTCGCCAACTACTACAAGGTCGGATGCCGCTGTGAGCCATGCGAGGCCGCACATGCTCACCACCTCGCCGAGTGCAGCCGCCGCGATCGCCTCCGCCGCGTTCCAGGCTATCAACCACAGCGCTCCAGACTGAACCTCACCCCAGAGGCCCGCCGCGAACGCTACCGCGAACAAATGCGCAGGGCCCGCCGCAACTGGCAACAGAAGAACCGCGAGCACCGCCGCGCCTACAAGCGGCAATGGGCCAAGGACAACCCCGAGAAGGTGCGCCAATACGAACTGAACCGCCGTGCGCGCCACGTCGCCGCCTGCGGAGAACCCATCACGCACACATGGCCCTTCGCGCGACGCGCCGCCGCAGCAGATCACACGATCGCCACGATTAACGCCGCCGTTCCGCGCTCGTTACCCGAACACATCCGACAGGACGTCTGCCAAGAGCTTGCAATCGTTCTGCTCACCGAAGGCGCCATAACCGCCGCCGACGTGCAACGCGCGATCCGGCAGACGTGGAGAGCCTACCCCGTGATCGCTGGACACACGCCATCGCTCGACGCCGCGCGATACAGCTTCGACGGGCAGACACGGGAACGGTGGATCGATCAAGTACCAGATCCCGCGTGTCTCTCCGTCCTGAGCACGCCAGCCCGCTTCAACTTCGCCCGGTAGCCGGAAACCACAAGCACAAACGACGAGGACACCGAGCCATGCTGAACATTCTGCAACGGGCAAGGGGGCCACTCACTCCGACGACCCCGATCAATCCGATGGCCACGGACAACGAACGGGCCATGCTCGCACTCTTCCGCAACTTGTCGGACCGCGACCAGAAGCTCCTCCTCGATTGGTTCACTTGCTTTGAGGGCGCCATCCGCGAGCGTGGCCATGATCGCGCATCCCTCACGCGCCGCGCTCAACGTTGACAGGACCAACCGCCACGCAAGCAGACAGGAGTACCGCATATGCGGCGCTCCTGTCGACGCAAGTCACCATCGGACCGCTCCCGCGAGGAATGACCGAGAGGACTTAACAGCACCGAAGACATGAGACATCGGAAGACGACGACACCACCACGGACCATCCGCGAACAGATCACCTACGCCGCTCTCGTCGCGGCCGTAATTGTCGCCGCGATTGCCTTTCTCGCGATTGGCTTCGTAGCCGGTAGCTACTCAGAACAGAGGAAGAGAAACCGCCATGCACCACCACACCACCGCAACACTCGCGCACACGATCGGCCGAATTGGAGCGCTCACAACTGAACGCTCACAGCTGTCAATTCGAGTGCGGGTCATAGATGCGCGAACGGTCTACAACCGCACGGATTTTCAAATCGAGCCCACAGACGGAACAGGCCGCGCCTGGGTCGACGCCGCCCGCGTCCGACTCGACGGCACACAGGAGTAAACCGCCCGTGCGCTACCTCCCGCGCCGCCGACCCGTCATCCGCATTTACCGCGGCGGGCGACTTGTCACGCTGCGTACGCTCGCCTCGACGCTCCACCCACGAACGCGCGCACTACTCGCCGCCATCAACCGGCAGAGAGGAGGCCGCACACGTGAGCGCCGTTAGTCGTTGGTTTGTCCGCTGCCGGATCTGCCTCGCTGTGAGCGCCATCGAGGAGCACCCTGCCAGCATGATGCAGTGCGGGCTCTGCGCCGGCCAGTTGGAGAACATGGGACGCGTTGAACGGGACCGTTTGGTTCGCGACGAGTTCCTATGTCCCTGCGACGACCGTTGTACGAGCGCCAAAGGCCCGAACTGCACATGCAAGTGCAGCGGCAAGCACCACGGCTCGAACCTCATCGTTCACGTTGTAAGGGACGCCGGCAAGGTGCCGACCGTCACCCCGCGTATCGGCCGCGAGCAGTGCCGCATCAACGCCGCCGAGTTCCACGCCGCACACGATGCACTACTCCGCGAGCTTGATCCGCTACTTGCCCAACGCCGAGCCGCGGGATACCTCCCTGAGTCCGACTATCGCCGGATGCGCCAGCTTCAGGCCGCGAACCAGAAAGCCTGGAGCCTACGCGACCACGCGGCCCGCATGCGCCTATTCCGCGCCGTGTTGAAGGCGCAGACGTTCAACACCGCACCGAGGCCGGAACCGTCGCCCCTTGAACAGCTCGCATCCGAGATCCCCACAGCGCAAGCCCTCGCAGACGTGCCGTTCTCGCTCTCGCGCGAACCCGCGACGAGCACCCCGAAGCAAACCAGCCTTTTCTAACTAAGGAGCACACACCACATGACCATGACCCTTGCCCCATGGCCGATCGCTGTCACCGTGAAGATCGTTGCGAACGACCGTACGCCAATCGGCAAGCTGGCAGACGCCGAGTTGCATTTCACCGGCGGACCGCTCGACGGCCTGAAACTGATCGGGTTTGGCATTTGGGAACGTCGGACAGGTGGAGGCCGCAACGTCACCTTTCCAGCCCGCCAGTACGCCGTGAACGGAGAGCGCCGAGCCTTCGCCCTGCTACGCCCGATCGCTGACACCGCCGCGCAGGACAAGATCCGCTCGCTGATCCTCGACGCCTACGCCGCCCATGAGGCCGCCCAGGCGCAGCCCGAGCCGACAACCGAGGACGAACGCGCCGCACGCGCCAGCACGACGACCACCGAGGCGCCGTTCGGATGGGCCAGCGTCTAGCCGACGCGCCATCGCCGCCCACCATCACCGCTCCGGACATCTCCACCGCGCCGGAGCGGTATTCACACGTACCGATTTCAGGAGGACTCATCTCGTGATCACCGCGACCTACAGCCCCGACGATAACAAGCTCAGGATCTACAGCTCCACACGTCTCGACGCCGACACCTACGCCCGCGTCCGTGCGGCCGGTTTCAAATGGGCCCCCAAGCAGGATCTTTTCGTCGCGCCCATGTGGACGCCCGACCGCGCCGATCTCTGCCTCGAACTCGCTGGAGAGATTGACGACGAGGATCGCACCCTCATCGACCGCGCCGAGGAACGCGCCGACCGCTTCGAGGAGTACTCCGACCACCGCCGCGCCGACGCCGACCAGGCACAGGCCGCCGTAGCTCGCATCGCAGACGGCATCCCCCTCGGACAGCCGATCCTCGTCGGCCACCATTCCGAGCGCCACGCGCGCCGGGACGCCGAGCGCATCGAGGCCGGCATGAGACGCGCGATCCGCATGTGGGACACGGCCGACTACTGGACGCGTCGCGCCGCCAGTGCCATCCAACACGCGAAATACAAGGAACGCCCTGACGTGCGCGCCCGCCGGATCAAGACCATCGAGGCCGACAAGCGCAAGCAGGAACGCACGCGGGACCGCGCCGCCGAGTACATCCAACTTTGGCAGAAGCTCGACGCGCCGACCCGCGACGGTTCGCCGGCAAGCCCCGAGGTGCGCCGAGCCCGAGCCATCCACATCGCCAACACGGACGCCGGATACTTCGCCTGGAAGCACACCCACCCGAGCGGATACGTTGGCCCCTTGTCACTGTGGGAGGCAGCCGGCGGCAACACCAGAGGTATCGACCCCGAGCAGCACGCCATCGCAAGCCCCGACGAGGTCCGCGACAAGGCCATAGCCAACCACCGCGCAATCATCGACCGCGCGCAGCGCTGGATCGAGCACTACGATCTGAGACTTCAGTACGAACGCGCCATGATGGGCGAGTCGGGCGGCATCCCCGCTGACAAGACCGGACCCGAGAAGGGAGGCGCCTGCAGGTGTTGGGCGTCGCCGCGTGGTGGATGGAGCTACATCAAGAACGTGAACCGGATCTCCGTCACCGTGTTCGACAATTGGGGCAATGGCGGCCCGAACTTCACCCGCACGATCCCCTTTGACAAGCTCACCGCGCTGATGACGCGCGCCCAGGTGGACGCCGCGCGTGCCGCCGGGCGCCTGGTCGAAACCGCAGACGGCACCGGATTCATACTCAGGCCGGAACCCACACCGCCGGAGACGCCGACGCCGGAGACGCGACCAGATGCGCCGATTAATGCACTACCCCAAAAGACCAACAATTCGCGCGAGTCCGCGCCAGAATCAACAACTTACGGTCAGCGCAAGGCCAGTATTTGCACGACCCCACAAGAGAGCGGCGATACGACGGTTATCGACGCCATGCGCGCCACGTTGCGCGCGGGCATCACCGTCCAAGCCGTGCCGCAGCTCTTTCCAACGCCGCCAGACGTCGCGCGTCAGGTGGTGGAGTTGGCAGGCATCGAGCCAGGACACCGCGTCCTCGAGCCGAGCGCCGGGACCGGGGCGTTACTTGGTGCGATGGGCGGCCGGACGTTCGGCGCTGACGTTAAATACGGTCGCGTCCACGCCGTGGAAATCAACGGCGCACTCTGCGCACGCCTCCGCGCCGACTTCCCACTGACCATCATCCATCACGCGGACTTTTTGACCATGAGCGCGGAGGACTTCGGCGGGACATTCGACCGAATCGTGATGAATCCGCCGTTTTCACATGCGGTCGACATCCGCCACATCGAACACGCCCGAAGGATGCTGGCGCCTGGTGGACGACTCGTCGCCGTCTGCGCTAATGGCCCACGCCAGCGCGACCAGTTGCAGCCGCTAGCCGTAGACTGGATCTATCTACCGGCCGGCTCATTCACAGAGGCCGGTACGAACGTGAACGCCGCTATCGTGGTACTCGACAGCGAAGACGCAACCGCTCAAGAAGGAAACGACGCTAATGGGACGCAGGATTCTCTTTTCGATTCACGAGTCGCAGACGCTCACCGCTGATACCTGGGCACGCTTCGCCGAACTCGCCACACGCAATGGCGGCACGATCAGTGCCGCCCTCGTCGACCTCATTCAGCGGTACATCCGCGAGCACGAATCACCAGAGAGGAACGCATGACCACACGCCCACGCGCACAGAAGCGGCGCACGATGCCAGCGCCGAGTGGACAGGCGATCGGCTACCGCCGCGTCTCAACCGACGAACAACGCGAGTCTGGCCTAGGGCTCGATGCTCAGGCCGCCGCTATCGCGACAGCCGCAACTCGCCATCAGATCACGCTGCGGGATACGTTCACCGATGCCGGCCTGTCTGGCGCACTCCCAATGGAAGAGCGCCCGGAGCTCATGGCGGCCCTTGCGGCGCTCCGGCCTGGAGACGTGCTGATCGTCGCCAAGCGTGACCGTCTGGCCCGCGACGTGATGCACGCTGCCATGATCGAAGCGAAGGCCCGAGATATCGGGGCCCGCATCCTGAGTGCCGCCGGAGAGGGCACTGAAAGCGACGAGCCAACGGCCCAATTGATGCGGACAATGATTGACGCCTTCGCCGCCTACGAACGCCTCCTGATTGGCGTGCGAACAACGGCAGCCCTGCGGGTGAAAAAGGCACGAGGCGAGCGTGTCAGCCGACACGCACCCTACGGTTTCAGGTTCACGGACGACACCCCAACACGCCTCGAGCCCGAAGCCAATGAGCAAGCCATCCTCGCCATCATGCAGGAGTGCCGTGCGGCCGACTTCACACTGGAAGGGACCGCACGAGAACTGAATCGGCTTGGCCTGCGAACCCGCGCCGGCACCGAATGGAGACAGCAGTACATCCGGAACGCGCTTATCCGATCTGGGCCAGGAGGACAATCGGCAAACACCACCCGCTGACCGATGCCATCGACGCTCGTCGCCCCATTTTTATCGCGTATCGAAAGGCCGGCTCGACGCTAGTCTGACCACCTAACAAGGGAGAGCGCCAGGAACATCCGCGCGCCGGCGACTCCCCGCACGCCCCGGGTCAATCCGGGCGAGGTCACCGGATCCACTGCACGAACTAGCACTGACGACGAACGGAACCGGATCTAAGAGCGCGTCCCCGTCCCCAAACGTCCCGGTCTGACCCCTTTCCACCTCAACAGGCACAACACACAACACCCACCCTAAGGGGTGGGGTGTTTGTTGTGTGTATGGGTGCAAGCAACATGTTGCGTCGTGTTGCGCAACATGTGTTGCGTCTCTCAATGCTCGGCTTTAGCCCGCTCTCTTCCTTGAACCATGGCGGTGTGGTCCCTCTTTTTACCGTGTAAACAAACCCCCTCCAACCGACCCATCTCCACACGTGGGGCGGGCACCCCTCCTCAACTCGCTTCCGGTAACCTATTGCATTCACAGGACGTTCTTCGATTGTTGTTTTGGAATCTGGCCCCGAAGGGACGCTCACCCCTACATTCCGCCCTGTACCTGCCATATGCAGGCGGAAAGTCCCTGTCGGATTGAGCAAGTTGTGCCTACGCTGCAACACACAACCCTGTCGCGTGTGCCCTATATCAGGACGTGCCGTTAGCCTGGCCACATCCTGTAGTGGTGTCACGGTATTAGTTCTGCGACGGCTTTAGGCGTGCGCATGCGTGAGAGGTGTGTGCGCGGTTCCGGTTCTGGGGATACGTTCTGTCAGCTAAGCTGTGACTCTGCAGTATGTTAGTGACTATTCCGACAGGTCCGGCTCGTGCCGCAGCGGAAGCACAGAATCGGCCCGGATCTCGATAGTTCGGCCGCGCTCGCCAGTCTCTGGTTGCACCCACGAGCGGCTTTCGATCCGGCCCTCGACGCACACCCTCTGGCCACGACGCAGCTCGGGACACCGATCGATGCCTGGCCTGACCCCATAAGTTGATGGTGTCTGACTTGGGAACATGGTGATCCCGTGTGCCGTGCTTGAGGACGGGACCCGCGTTCTCACTCAGAAGGAACTGATGACGGCACTCGGTCGCAGCACCGCGCCGATGGGCATGCGCGAAGGCGGCAACGAGCACATTCCCGCCATTCTGCGCGGGAAGTCGCTTAAGCCCTTTCTTTCTGAGGACTTGCCGGCAACGAGCACGCCGCTCCGGTTTATTCCGATGAACGGCGGCGTTGCCTACGGATACCGAGCCGAAAGTCTGCCCAAGGTATGCGATGTCTACCAGGGAACCCGGCGACGCGTTCGCCTCCCGAGTTCGTGCCGGAGCTCCGCATCGGCGCCAAGCTGGCCAACGAGGAACACGCGATTAATACTTGGGCCGCGCCGCGAGGTGTGGTCTGTTGAGGCTGCCGACGCAACACCCGACGCAACATTCGGGCGCAACATCGACGCAACATTCGGGCGCAACATCGACGCAACAAGTGGCGCAACACTGGACGCAACACCCGCGCGAGCGCCATCGGAGGAGGGCGACTTAGGCCGCCTCGGGACCATCGCAGGAAGGCCCGTCAACGGCGACGAACTGACGGTCGACGCGCCTCAGAGAACGTGCGGAACATCGCCAACGCGCGGCCAGCCTCAGACCGGGCGCCCAGGAACGGCCCTGCCGGAGTGGGAAGCCTGAGATGTCGACTGCTGCGGCCCCGAACCCGCCGCACCTTCTCACGTTCAATTGCGGGGTAGTCCTTCACGATGCTCGAGAGCGGGAATCGGAACTCATCAGCGCTGCCAAACTCAAACCGTCGCTGTCCCTCGCCGCTCGTCAGCGTGTAATCGGTGTCCCCAACCTGCGCGATAGCGGCGCACCACTTCCCCGAGCGCATCACGCAGACGGCCTGCATGGTCTTCGCCTTGACCGCATTCGCCGGCCGCAGCAAATCGTGCAGCGGGTTATCCGACGCATCGAGCGCTGCGAGCACGTCCCGCGCATCCTGCAGCGTCATTCCGAGCTGACGCGTCAGCCGCACCACAAGCCGAGCGCGGCCGAGATCCGCGTACGAATACAACCGGGGCGCGCGCCGAACCTTGCGCCACGCGATCGAGGGGACGACGACGCCAGCCGTGGCCCACTGCGCGAGCGTCCGCTTCGCCAGCCGCACCCCATCGAACCGCTGTATTGCCGACAAAATGTCGTCCGTAGTCAGCACCAAGGTATTCATCCGGCTTACCCTCTCTCAAAGTTGCGTAATTCGGTAATTCGGTCGTTCTATTTCTGAGGAGTTGATGGTGTCGACGACGCCAACCCTTTTCAGGCTCCGCAACGGGCAGCGCACGGTCGGGTACGACGCGCTTAGTCATCAACAACTACGGCAGCGACGGTTCTGGATGCGTTATCTCGCGTCACGCGAATGCGTCTCGTGATCGGTTTCAAAAAGGGTGATTGCATTTGAATCGAGTATTCAACCTCTACGCCCGAATCAGGCGCCCGCGCCTGTCGGCCATAGCTACCGCGCCTTATCCACAGCACGTGCCCATCGTCGTGTATCGAGGCACGCGAACTCTCTCCGATGATGATGTGTGCCCACTCTCCATCGCGTAGTCGCAACCGCGTGCCACCCACTCGGCCCTCTTCGGGGTGTAATTCGCACGTAAATCTCTGTTCCGGTGGTCGCGGCATGTCGGTTGGACTGAGCACACGCGCGATGCGACCCTCAGCCCTGTAGGTCACCGGCGCTCCGAAATGGGCGATCTCAAGCACCGCCTTCGCAGTTCCACTGCTTAACACCTCGATCTGTGGATGCGGCTTGTCAATGACTGTGCGTATTACGGCGACTACTCTCCGCACGATCCACACGACAGCAAAACCCCACATGATGGCGGCAGCAACCAGCAACCAAGGGCCGACCGGTGTACTCCACTCGATGCCACTCAACTGACTCGCCCATGCTCCGAACGTGAGGCCACTGAGGAACTGAGCGAAGTTCCATGCGTCGTAGAACCAAACTGCGGCACTAACGAACCATGGGTCTTTTCTACTGGCATCGGCCATCGCGTGAACCTCCTACCCGAGCGCGGGGCAGTGCATCCCCATGCGGCAGAGCTTACGCGAATATGGTGTGTCAAGGCACAGCAATCAGCCACCGGTGCAACCCCTGTCTTTTCCGCGATTTACCTTGGGTTGGTGAAACACCGAATTACCCGTAATTCATTGGAATAGGAGGGCGCACGGTGATTGCCGCAGTTTTTGGCAACGTCGACGACTCCGATCCGTTTCAAGCTACGGAACGGCCCGTGCTAGGGCAGGCGCAGTGCCGCCCGCAGAAGTGGCACCGCCGACACCACCGGACACCGGACTCGAAGCAGCCGCAGCGACTCTCGAGCGGCTGACGACAGCAGGCGCAACGGGTTCGCCAGTCACCATCGGCCGGATGCACCAGGCGCGCGGAACGAGAGATGCGGGACCCCCGCTCGCGCCTTACAGCCACCGAGTGCGCGGCGCAATCTGAAGCCATCCACGATCCCGAGAGTTGGGGGTTAGTACCGCGCGATCTCAACGAACGTCCAACCCTCATGCGACGCCTTGAACTCGTCGAATAGTGAAGCTGGCAGTTCACCCTCCACGAAGTCTGGCTCTCTCCGGCCCTCACGCTCCACGATGCGACCACCTCGGAAGATCACCATCTCCTCACCGCGGGCCATCGCCCATGCGAGCGGATCGGAAATCGTTTCGCCGTCCCAGGACAGGTGCGTCATTGGTTCCTCCAGCCAGATCAATGGCACTGCGATTCTGACCACGAGCGGTGATCGGCCGCACCCAGCAGATGGCATCCTGAAGCTAGGGCGTCCACCGATACTCGCTCACCTTGGCCGCCCCAACACGTCGCTGCCGATTCTCGACCGCCATCAGGTATGGCGCGCGGCGCAACTCGCTGATACGCGTCCGCCACGCGTACGATCCCGCCACCGTTGCGAGCTCGCGCCCGTCGATCCACACACTTGGCCGTTCGCGGAAGTAGCTGGCGAGACGATCACACAACGTTCCACGACTAACCACCTGGAGGCGTGAGCCGAACGGATCTCCGTCGAAGCGGAAGGCTGGACGTTCGTCGAGGAGCGACATTACGCTGACCTCCGCTCGGCCAAGCCCCATCGGTGAACGCCGTCAGGGGTATTCGTGATTTGCACGTACTTCCTTCCCCTGCCCCGCCTCAGCGTCTCGCGCACGGTCGCTATGGTTGGCGTGTCTCCGCCATCGCTGACCAGATCGCGCAGTTCACGAGCCGTCATCGCACCCGACTTCAACGCAGAGTCGATACGTTTACCGACTTGCACGGTGGAAGCGAGTTCCGCGATGTCTGACACGTCTACTCGCCGAACGGCTGTGAACTCCGGGTCAAACATGATCTCCAAGCCCACGGGCTGTCGCGGTGCTCCGGTTGTGATTTTCTGATCGTAGAGACCGATGTTGATTCGGCGACTGTCATTCGCGTCGTGGATTCGCTTCACAAACCACAACGATCGGCCGAAGTTGTACCAAAACGTACTACCAAAGGGTCGCTGGTTCTGTACCTGCAGTTCGGTTGCCGTAGCGACTGACTTGGTTACATGAGCGATATGCAAACTACCAACACCGTCGCCGAACTGACGCGTGGCACGTGCGTATTCGGTTGCGATGTCCGCCCCCGATGGATCCCCATGACAGGCGAACGCGATCGAGTCACACACGACGAACTCGATGCCGTGCTGCTCGATCAGAAGCCGCAAATGGTCGATGGCGACGACCATCGGTCGCTGACAGCGCACGTAGTGAACGGCGGGAGGCTGGCCTGGAAAAAGGCGAGACAGCCGGAGGTGATGATCAGCGCCGCCAAGTTCCCAATCCGCATACAGCACCTTGACGCCGTAAGTCGACAGCGTTCCAGCGATGTACAGGCCCAAATAGCTCTTGAACGTGCCGCCATCGCCGAAAATAATCTGCGGGTGTCGCTTCAGGATCTCCAGGCCGCACACCATATACGCGTCATCGGGCCCAGGTAGATCGAACTCGGTCAGCAGTTTCGCCGCATCACCTTCACGTTCCGCCTTCGAGACGCGGATGCAGAACTCTTCGAGGAGATTGACCCAGTCAACCTGATTGCCGGTGTTCGCGCGCTGCTTGAGGTGCCTACCGAGCTGATCTCGTCCGCTTAGGGATGCGAAGTTGAATCGATGATTCGACAGTACGCCGTCTACGGTGTGCGCGCCTTTGAGACCGCAGTACACGGTCAGGTTGCCGCGAAGCTCGAACCGCTCCAGTGCCAATTGATCAACGTGGAATTCGGTGTCGATATCGGGGATGATCAGTTGGTACTTGCCGTCTGAGATACGCCGAAACTCACGTTTCGTGCTGCTCGCAAATGCGATGTCGCTGGCCGTGAGGACGCGACCTGCCGTCATGCCGCTAGATCCCCCAGAGTAGCATTGGCGGTGAGCGCCGCGGCCAGATCATCGAACCGCTGTTGCTCTGCGGCGTCAGCCAAGGCCGCCCATTCCTCAGCGGTGAGTTGGCGAAACGGCCCGGACTTGCGCGTTTCTATGAACGGTGGCACTGGCAGACCGCAGCGTGCGCGGTTCTCCCATTCCAAGCGGCGAGCCTGCTCACACAACCCGACAAACGCTCCGCGTTGCTGTGCCGATAGGTCAAGAAGGCCATTTGCGACAAGCCTCCAGAATTCAGTCGCCTCGCGCTGCGCCTCGAACTGCGCTCGCAACTGCGCCTCAGAGTCCGCGAGTGCCTCAATCACGTCGTCTCGCCAGTCCCGCGTCATCGCTCACCACAACACCGACGGAGAGACTCGACCGCGTCCTGCCACGCGAGAAACGCTGAGACCAACTCGTCGAGCGACTCTCGCGCGGCATCGATACGCTCGCGCGAGGAGCGCCGAACGGCGACAGAGGTTGCATCGGGTCGAAAAAACCTAGGGCACTGCTCGGGATTTCCTGATACTCTTCTCATTGGTTGGCCCCCACTGGCCAATCGCCGCACCGTCGCAGGTTCCGTCTCGTCCACGGACTCTGCAAACCCCCGCCGCCCTGCAGCCTCGGTTGCCCATGCCGATGCTGTCGGGCGGTTGCCGTTTCCGGCACCCACGGCCCACAACGTGACCCATCAGCGCGTACGACACACGCCCATCGCTGGACCGCACTTCCCTACGCCGTATTGCTACGCGGACTGACGCAGCGGAGGTACGGTGCTCCGCGCAACGAGCGCATCGATCGCTGCCTCAGGGATCCGCACGCTTCGTCCGAGCTTGACGTGCTCGATCTTTCGGCGCGCCACCCAGAGACGGATCGTGATCACGGCGAGACCAAGACGATCCGCAGCTTCCGCGCACGTGAGCATTCGCCCCCTCGCACTGCCGACTGCCATGCAACACTCCTGTCGTTGTTGATTCCGACTTGCACTCCGAGCTTAGCTGGTATACAGTGCGATGCGTCCACAATATTTGAGAAATAGAGTGGACGCAAATAGAGTGTCCGCGCCATCGATGGCTTTGGTGACCATGAACAGCGATTTGGATTACTTCGAGTGGCAGGCGCCAACCGGCGGAGTACACGCGCTGACGGTGGAATCGCCGACGATGGTCCACGCAGTCGTCCACCCCACACAAACGGGCACCCAAGATAGCATCCGCGTGGTTGCCCCTACGCAGAACGAGTGGCGCTCGTACCACCCGATTCGTGACTACTCAGGACTGTTTCTTGTGCTCGCTGACACGCCGGCGACCGAGGACGGCATCGTAGGGTTCGCATCTCGCTTCGGGCTGCTGTGGCGTGCCCCAAAGGCGCAATCGGAACATCTACGGAGCCTTGACATCTGGGAGCCTGGACACCGACCAGCATCAGGCGAGTCGCTGTGGAACAATCCACGCCTCCTGCCGGTCGAAGCCATCAAGGATTGGCAGCACAGTATCTCGATACTGAAGCAATGGACAGACGCATGGCGCACGAACAGGGCGCACTTTGCAGCGAACGGCAAGAATCGGCGCTCCTTAGAAGCGACGATCGCGCGGAACGTGGCCCACGCAGGAGGCGTCAGCTTTACTCTCATCGACGGCCGCATTCGCTACGCACCCGACTCCCTCCACAGCGCGTTGTGGCATCAATTCGCGTTCGCCGTCGCAGAGAACAAGGAGTACCGTCGCTGCAAGATTGCGGACTGCCCCCGCGGGAGATGGTATGAGATTCACTCAGGCGTCACCCTTGGCGCGCATCGAGGCGATGCATACGTCTGCTCGCGAGCGTGCGGCAAGCGTTATCTCAGAGAGCGACGAGCACGAGTGTTAGACCTGCACGCGAAAGGCGCAAGCCTGACGCGCATCGGCATAGAGGTGAAAACTCTTCAGGGCAAGCCGACGCCACGCACGACCATCCTGCGATGGATTAAGGACAATCAACGCACTGCGAGGACACGCTAATGGCTCTTCTCAAACGCGGGAAGCGGTACTGGTTCGAGTTCGAGTTTCAGGGCCGGCGCTACAGGGAATCGACTCGCACGACGAGCGAGCAGCTTGCACTGAAGATCGAACGCAAGCGCCGCCGCGAGATTGAGGAAGCCGCCGCTGGCATCCGCCGCCCAACTGCGCCAACGTTGCTCTCCGTCGCGGCTGATGACTGGCTCGAGCTGCGTAAGCCGACGTGGGCCAAGAAGACGTACGTGGCTGCCGCCCTCGACGTGTCGCACCTGAAGAAGCACCTGGGCACGCTCCTACTGAGCGACATCAGAGACCGCGACATTTCCGACTACATCAACACGCGACGGATCGAGAAGGCCTCCGACAAGACAATCCGGAATGAGATCGGTTCGCTGCGGGCGATCCTGAAAAAGCATCGGCTGTGGGCGCAACTGAAGGACGACGGGATCAGGCTTCCGACCGGCAGCGCCGAGGACGTTGGGATCGCGCTCTCGCCCACCGACGAGGCCGCGCTGCTCCAGGCGTGCGCCGCCAACCGCTCGCGCAGCCTCTACCCCGCCGTCACGATCGATCTCAACACCGGACTTCGGCTTGACGAGCTCAGGTTACTGCGCTGGCGGCAGGTGGATTTCGTGAACGAGGCCGTGAAGGTGGGACGTAGCAAGACCGAGCACGGCGCCGGCCGCGCGGTGCCGCTCAACGAAGCCGCGCTAAAGGCAATCAGCGAGTGGGCTGTGCAATTTCCTGAGCGGAAGCCGGATCACTACGTCTTCCCGAGTGAGCGTGTAGGCTTTAGCGGCAATGACGAGATCCCACAGGTATTCGACACGGATCCAACGAAGCCGATTACCAGCTGGAAGACGGCATGGAACGGTGCGCGCAAGGCGTCGGGCGTATTCTGCCGCTTCCACGATCTACGCCATACGTGCGTCACGCGCCTATTGGAACGTGGGACGCCGTTCGCCGTCGTAGCAACGATCATGGGATGGAGCCCAGGTACGAGCGTGCGGATGGCGAAGCGCTACGGCCATATCGGTGAGTCGGCTCAGAGGCAGGCGATGGCGAGCCTTGACGTGCCGTTGGCAGCAGCAAAGCCAACGAAGCAGGGGCACCTTCGCGGAGCCAAGGCGCCGAGGGTGCAAGCTCCGCCGACAATTCAGTAAATGGAACCGCCCACAACGACCTTCGCACAGCTCGCGGAGTACGCGGTGCAATTGCTGGAACGGAACCGGGCGCTACATCCGTTCAACAGCCACCTGCCAGGCGTTCCCGCAAATCGCGTCAACAGCGCGTCGAGACCGTATCACTGTCCTGTGTGTCAATCGACGTGGCTTGAAAATGCCACGACGACAAGTTGCCAATGTTCCGACTGCGGCCGAGAGGCAGATTTAGGCTTGCCTTCTACGCTGGTGGTGAGCGCGCAGCAGTTCGCTGACACTCTCAAAGAGAGTGTGCAGAACGGAGACATGTACGGGGCGATCAGCATGTTCGGGAACGACTCAGATGCTGGCCTGCACCTCATCCGCGCGGCATTTCCGCTACTGAACGAGCGCGAACGCGCCACGTTGCTATCCGATGTCTGGGTTAGGGGCTGTTACGGCGAACACGCGATCCACGCTCGAGGTAATTTCACGCGAGCAATGATGCTGGACCTTTTCCGGCAAGCCGGCCTATTGGCTGAGCTCGCGAGAGAAACGTTGGGCGGCCCGAGAACAATATACCGCGGGGTCCCAGTGCGACGTCGGAGAAAGACGACAGTCGCCGACGGTCGCCGAGGGCTTGCCTGGACGACACGGCGCGACATCGCAGCATGGTTTGCGTTCCGACACCAGAACATCGGAGCAGCGCCACTACTCATTCAAGCCACGGCGCCGCCATCTGCAGTACTCGCGTTCTTCCGACAGCGTAACGAAGACGAGGTAATCGTTGATTCCTCGCGACTCGTAGACGTTCGGGAGACTACGATCTCGCCTAACGACTGCGAGGCTGTGCGAGCGATCATCCGGACACGGCAACGAGAGCGGGCCGAATGACTCAAGCGCAGCACGTCGGCCCGACCAGAGACGATTAAGCATCGACCTGCGATTGTTCCGCGGCGCCATCAGCGAGGTCAGACGAATTCTGAGCCGTCCGCAAGGGGAACCGCACCCGAAACTCGGACGTGTACCACTGCGCAAAGTGGACCCAGTCCTCAGGCCGATAGTAGGCAATTAGAAGCCTGATGCTCCTGATCCCAAATACCACAGCGAAATCCACGACGTGTTGAAACTCTGCAACGTATCGGATTGGGGGCACCAAGATGTTCCCCGGCGTTGGTGCCGCCTTCAAACGTTGCATGACATCAGAACCATGCATCCTACGAGACCACTGGCGATACAGAATCTCGTAATACGTTCCGTAGCCCATATGCAGCGCCAGCGCGCGCAGACCGCCGCCCCGCGGACCTCCGAATAGTTCGTACCACTCCGGCGAGCGCTTCGACGTGCGCACACGCTTGTATTCCCCGTACGCCTCGGACCATCGGGGATCGTCTTCCAGCATGCGCCGCAACCGCGCACGCTTGTCAGCAGCTTCGGCGAGCGTCGGTAAGCTGTGCCCTTCACGCTGTTGAAGCTCGACGAACTCACGACCAGCCACAGTTGCAGGATCGAGACGCTCCCATCCCTTGATGCGCTCCAACACGTCATCAACCACCAGCCACGCGTATGCCCGTCGCGTAGTGTCCCCTTGAAGGATGTACTCCAAGCGTACGAGGGCTTCGAGCACCGCCCGCAGCTGGAGCTTTGCCGGCTCGACCGCACCGCCTGCGAGGAGTAGAGCAACCGCGTCCAATTGTTCAACAATGTGGTAGTGCGTTTGGAGAATCAGGCCTTGTTCGTCACCGCCACTTGCGACAGAAACGTACCGCTCCCATGTTCGCCGTGCCTCATCACACACAGCCGCAACGCAAGCGGCAGCCGTCGCGATCGTGTCCGACTCCGACTCCTCGTTAGCTGGCATGGCTGCACGCTCAGGAACTCAGCAACCCAAGGTCCCCACAAAATCCACCACGTCTACCGCGACAGGTTGGCTTACAGGCCCGTAACTTGTTGATTTTAATGGCTCCTCGGGCTGGACTCGAACCAGCAACCCTCCGGTTAACAGCCGGATTTTGGTGGTTACTACCGTTTAGTACTGAGTTGTACTGTGATAGCAGAATCAAGCGTTTACGGGTATTTCGAGGCGCTTGTGAGTGGTACTGAATAGTACTGGTGTCTATCCACGGTCCCCACAATTTCCACCACAATCCTGGGTGTTGGTTGTCATGTTATTCTGCCAACCTCATGCCGAAAAAGGCGCCGAAGAACAAGGGCGGTCGACCGCCGGCCGGGCCGCACGGCGAAGAGGTCCGCGATTATCGACACCAGTTCGCGACCCGCGTTCCTGGCTCAGTGTTCCATCTCGTGCGCAACATCAAAACCGTTACCGGCGTGTCCTACCGCGAGCTACTGACAGACGCCCTGACGCTCTACCTTCAACACCGCGTCACGTCCGCTGATCGCGCACTCATCGAAGAATCGGCGACCGCATCAGAGCGGAACTGCCCAGAGTGCAAGGAAGAACGCAAGAGCCGCGGATAGTCTCACAAGTACGCATTTTGAAAATTTGACAACATCAACTGTGCGGGCGTATAAACTCCGCACGCCTTTTTGTAGCCCGTCCAGGTAGCGACTGTTTGAAAGCAGCGCACGGATGGTGCGCAAAAAGGAAAAGCCCGCAGCGGCTCTCACCCCGCATGCGGGCCTACAGCGCGTCTGCCGTTGGCACCGGCCTGATCGCGTGACGGGCGATAGCCTACCTAAAGTCACGTCATCAGGTCAAGCGGGCTCCTTCGATCCTTGCGCGCGGGATACGAAGACCTGAGAAAGCGACTGACTGTGACGAAAGCGACACCCCGACCGCCGAAGGCACTGGCCACGACGCCAACGCTCCCCCCCTTGGTCATCGCACTGTTCCGACTGGCAGAACCGAACCTCAACGGCATCCCCAAGGGCTTCATCGAGGCGTACGCCGCGATGCCGGCACTCCTCGCGCACGCGATGCAGAGCAATGACGAGCCCGCCACGCACCGTTTGATTAATCACATCAGCGGATACGCCGCCGCAATCGCCACTGCCGACGCGAACCCCGATATCGACAAGACCCCTCCGACGACCTACGAGGAAACGCACGACCCGGCACGCATCATCGCGATCCTGAATCGGATCAACGGGGATTACCCGACCGCACTCACGGCGCCCGTCAGCACGGCGGGGTTTTGGGTCGGCATGGCCTTCGCTTCCTACGTGCTCACGAATGGCGGTGGCCGATGACCGCGCCGCGCCACTCACAAAAGCATCACACCCGACGCCGTTCTCTTAATGGGCGCCACAGTCCACGCCGAATGCCCCGCGCTCACGTCACGAAGGCGGCACAAGCAGCGATCCGCGAGGTGGCGCGGACCGATCCGCACACCTACTCGATGGCGATGTTTCTGATTCTGCGCTCAGTACTTGGGCGCATCCCGACCGAGAAGGACTGGAAGCACTACCTCACGCCGACTCAGGACTCAGTTCGGGCGAGGTGGTCGCGGTTCGTCGAGCGCAACAAGCTCACGCAAGGTGGTGCCCGATGACGACGCCGCGCAACGCCCAAAAACATCACAGCGGCAGCCGCTCTCTTGATGGGCAGCGCCGTAGGCGCCGAACGCCGCGCGCTCACGTCGCCAAGGCTGCACAGGCTGGCGACACAGGACGCAATTCGGGAGAACTGGTCGCGGTTCCTGGAGCGCCACGAGGTCACGCGAGGAAGTGCTCGAGGACAGCCCCAACGCGTCGGACCATCCTTGCGCAACTTGCTACCCTCTTGTCCGTCCTCGTCGCACGAGGCTCGTCGACAGCGACAGCCGCAACGCCCGCACTCACCCCAGAGGAACGCGCGTACCTCAACGCGATTCGCGCGATGTGCCCGAAGATGCGGCCCCTATTCCTGCCGATGATGGTGTCCGATTACGGCGGATGCCCCTGCGCAACATGCCGACTCAAGGACGGTGCGCGATGACGCCGCCCCTCGGCTTCAATCTACTCGCACACCTGACCGGACTTGCGAACGGACGCGACGCCGAGCTCGTCAGCGCCTACACCGTAGCCGTGGGGCTCGCCAACCATCCGCCGCACGGCGCGAATGACTGCGACACGACATACAAGGCCATCGGGAAGTTGATCGCGGATGTCGATCCCTCCGCGCACGCGGCCGAAGGCCGACTCGAACGAGTCCTCACTGGCCACCACCACGACGACTACGCCCAGGCCCATGTCGCGCGCACGGACCTGTCATTCCTCCTAGGCTTCGCGTACTGCTTCGTGCTGCTCACCGCCGTCTCCGGCAGATTGAAGGATGAACGATGATCGCGTCGGGTCGCTCAAGTCGATGGCGTGGAAGATTCGGAGCGCGCGCCGTGGTGCCCGGAGCGCGAAGCCCACCAGCGCGCCGGACTGTCAGCGGATAAGCCTCGACCCGATCACCAGACCACCGCCGATCAATCTCCCACCGCCAATCAACGGACCGCCCGCGTCACCGCCACCGCCTGCTGATTCCTTGAACGAGGCAATTGCGATGTTCCAGGCGGCCGACGCCTGCGTGCTGTCGGCCGTTTCTCCCGTCAGCGTGGCCGAAACAATCCGCTGCGCTGTCGCCAGTCGTTCGACGGCTTCTGTTTCCCCGAGGTAGTCGGCCTCCCACGTCTGCGCGTTCGTCGAACCGATCGCGGCAAGAATAGCTTGGTTGGCTGTGGTCGTCGTGATCGCGGCGCTCGTAACCGCCGTGCCGGTCCCGCTGTTGACGCCCTGCTGGTCGAGCGGGGTAGCGTCCATGCCGTCGTAGTGATAGACGGCGACACCGAGGCGCGCGGATGATTGCTGCACCGTGACGGTCGGAGTCCCCGCGGCGCCAGCGATCTTGTAGTAGATACGGACGCCCCCGGTGTCAGTCGTCGCCTGTGTCCACGAGACGCCATCTCCGAGATCGTCAGTAATCGAAGAGAACGTTCCGCCGAGACGCATCGCCGTGACAAGCATGTCGCCGGAGCTGATGGCCGACAGCAACGTGACGCCGAGTGAGGCTGTGGGGTTCGCTCCGGCAGAGCGGCGCTGAACGAGCGACATCGAACGGGCTCTACTGCGGAATCACGTGCTGCACGCTGGCGCCGAGCCGCATGCGACGAGCGACGGTCGTTTCAGTTCGCACGCGGCGTCCGGCGACTTCGTACGCCTGGATCGTGGTCGTCGGCGCTGGGTTCACGATACCGTCCTCGTCAACGTAGCGGCCTCCCGGCCAGACAGTCGTAGCCATGCGCAACCACTGACCGCCGATCTCAACAAAGAACTTCGTGGTAAACCCGTTGGCGACGTTCTCATAGTCACTCGTCGGAATGTTGTACTGAATGCGAATGGTTCCGACGAGATTTGCATCCATCGGCTGAGGGGTCGTCAGCACGAGCGGCGTTTCGGGATCTCGGAAAGCCTGCGGGATGGTGAGTAGTTCCACGATTGTCTCCTGAGCAACGGCGGGCGTCGCAGCCAGCATGAGCGCGATGAAAACGACGGCCGATGCAATCCTGCGACGCATAGTGTGTGTGCTCCTTACCAATTGAACTTGAGTGGTTGTCGTGTGCTGTGCCGACAGGCGCCGAGGGGTTGATGTCATCTCACTACCTTAATAATTTGACAACGGAACTACGCTTAGCCTGTTCGCAGCACACGACCAACAGTCTCGCGGGTTCGGCTGAACTGGCGCGCTAGCGCCGAGATCGACATGCCCTTCCTCTGACGCCAGATGCGGATTGCATCCGCCTCAGCATCAGACACTTTCGACGCAACCCCAGGCATCCGGTAACGCTTCCATCGACGACGCGACACGCGCACACGGTGAAACCACGGCCGGAACATTGACGGATCCGGCAGGCCAGTGACCGTGGCCCTTCCGCCGTCGACTGATTCGTGAGTGACGACACAGGCAACGGCAGCAGGCACAGAAGGGTGGTCGACCGAGGTGGTGGCTTCCACGTGAGTGTTCGAAGCAGGCGACAACGACTCAGACGCGCTGGTCGGAGGAACCGTCAGACGCTCAGCCTCGGGCTCCTGAACCGTATTCGGCTGTTCCACGAACCACGCATACAGCAACGCCGTCCGCTCTCGGGCCTGAAGGTGCGGCAGCGCCCGGAATACGCCGACGCGCTCTGAGGCACGCATGACCCACGCAAACGGCAGGCGAGCAGGCCACGCGCCGGCCGTCTCAAAACGGTAGCGCTCATGCGAGGTCAGCGCATCGTGAAGCGAAACGGTTTCGGTCCTTCTCGGCACTTCAACGGAGACACCCCGCCGTTTAGCGAGCTCGCGCAGGGCCGCCATCATCTCCGACGTCACAGCCGGATCGTCAGGCATCCATACTTGCGGCTCAAGTTGCGTGACACCCAACAACCGAACCGGCAAGACACGCGATCGGAGCCACGCATTAAACTCCGCCCGAGTGACGAGCGTATGCAACGGCGTGATCGGCTCAGCGTTCATGGCTGCTCGCGCTCTCCGAGCTGCTCTCGCAGGATCCTTCTCCGGTCCCGAATGAGATCGCCGCGAACTCGATCATTGGCCTGCCCGCTGGCGGCGCGCTTGATCTTTTCTAGCGCCTTCGCCTTCAGCGCATCCGGCAACCGCTGGTAGTTCGGATTCGCCAACAGCTGCTCGATCTTCAAACGAACCGCCTGCCCCTTGTCACGCCTCAATGCAAAGGACTGCTCGCTCGTCAACTGCACACCCTGCGGCAGAGCAATCCGATCGTTCGGTACATCCAACGAGACGCCCAATCGCTGCAGTTCGCTCGAAACTGAATCCTGCGCGACTGGCGACCGGTTGAACGGATCGATCGCGGCGCCACGACCGCCAGGGCGCGACACTTCCTCACCAAAGCGATTCAGTCGTGGCTCGACTCTCCGCGAGAGTCCGGGCACGTTCGATTGGAAGACTTCTCCGGCGGTCTTTGGCATCCGCACAGTCGTATCTGTGGCCTGAGTCACCGTCCGCTGCACGCCTGCAAATGGCGTCAAGCTGTGCGCCGTGCGTCCGGACCGCTACGCGGCG
>Ga0196963_10000904_pt1 | contig 22446 bp, 28 predicted proteins | sample S1_5metaG_FD_148600 | JGI IMG/M metagenome (GOLD analysis project Ga0196963, IMG submission 148600) | Soil microbial communities from Anza Borrego desert, Southern California, United States - S1_5 | ecosystem: Environmental > Terrestrial > Soil > Desert | place: USA: California | collected... | reverse complement strand
GTTTTCCCGCCGCTCAATCTCCCCCTTCCGCCTTTCACGCTCGCGCTTTTCGTTCATGACGCGCTCGTACTCGTGCGGCTTAACAGGGAATTTCGTGTTCTCGTCCGGCTGTGGCGTATCCATCTTGGTAGGTTTTGATTCCATTGGAGGGCCCCTGGTTAGAGATTGGTCCGTCTTTGAGGGTGTTGAAGTAACGCGGAAGAAGCGTGACGCTGTACGAATGTTTGACGATATGCGGATCGGTAGATTTGAACCACGACCCGAAACGGGAGACGATGTCTTGGACTCCGTAGCCGCAATCGAGAATTTTCTTGAAGACGCTGCCGGCTTTCCCGTAATTAAAATCAACCGGGGCCTCGCCGTCTTCTTCCAACCTGGCTTTTAAGCCGGCCAGGAATTCTCTTTGCAGAATCGAGACAGCCGCAACGGGTTTATCCGGCGGCGATTCTTCGCTCCCGAAGGGGATAGATGCCTTTAAGTCCTCTCTGGGGGGTAAGACGGGATAACCGGGGGGGAATTTTTCCGGGGTGGGAATTGTGCGGTTTTTTGCGTCTTTCTCACCCACAGTGAAATCACTGTGGGTTTTCTGTTGATCATCAGTGGGCGTATCGGGGCGCCCCGGAGAATCCTCAGTAGGATCGCTTTCGGAGGACAGTTTTCGCCCATAGATCCGGCCGTAATTAGCCCAGATTTGGGTGAGGTGTTCGTGTCCACCTTTGCGACCTCGCCATTTTTCTCGGAGAAAATCCCCGGCGAGCTCCAACCAGTCCCGAACAAAAAACCGTTCGTTTGGTCGGACCTCGATGTAACCAGGCACAAGCGCTTCCCACAGGCTATCGGGGTCATGTCTGACACCAATCCGATCAGCAAGGTAATCCGGCGTCCAATCGCTTATGTCGCCGGATTCGTTCGCTTCGGTATTGGCCACTTCTCCCCATAAGGCGCCGAGAAAGCCGAAGGCTTGGTGAGATTCCCAGCCGAGCTTTTTCTTGAAGGCGTGAAACTTCGGATGCTTCTTTACTTCGATGGGATCGACTTTTATCCAGGCCATTAAATCCCACCTGGACAAAATTGGGCCGCCGCCGACTCCCTACCGAAAGCCGACGACGGGTGAAATTGGGGGCCCATCAATTCCTCCGCAACCACTGAGCAACCTCGCGGAGTGTTTCTGTGGTCGTGACAACTTCAATACCGGTTTTCGTCATCTCGGTACGGGCGCACGTCGAACACAAATATCCAATCAAGGGAAGCGGGGAATGAGGACGAAAGAAAACATTGCCGCAGCAGTAGTGGCAAGTCGCAGTTTTGTCGTCCGCGAAATAAGAGCGCGGGCCACCGACCACGAAATCAAAGGGCATAAAAAAACGCCCCACCACCGCGTAGGGTCAGCGATGATGAGGCGGATGAAGGGGCCAGATGTTTGTTAGGTGCTTGCTTCAAGTTCGCTTCGCTTTCGCGGAGCGAACCTATCCATTAAAAGAACATTAATAAGCGGGTGAAGGGAATCGAACCCTCGTCTCGACCTTGGCAAGGTCGGACGCCTTCCCCGCCTATACAATAAGGATAGGCTCGCTCCGCCTTGGAATAAAATCGCCCGCGCCTACTGATTCATGCGAGAAACAGGCGGCACGGGCTTTAATTGGGATAAAAAAACCGACGCGATGTTCGTGTCTCGCCTCGGCTTTGTATGAACCTGTTCCTCGCATGGCCGAGGTTCTAACATGGGGCGCGTAACGATGTCAATAAAGAATCTCGGTCTCTTCCTTTTCCAGGACCGCCTGAGCCTTCCGCTGATGCACAATCGAGCGCGGCGCGTAGGTCGGCAGCATTCGCGGGGTCGTATGGCCCAGGCTCTCGCTTACCGTTTCGGGATCAATTCCATTGTCGAGCAGAAGCGTTGCGGACGAAGGCCGAAAGTCGCGAATCTGAACCAATCGGGCGCCCGCCGCTTTCCGAACGATTTTGAATCCCGCCTCGACGCGCTTCTTGGAAAACAAAGGTTCCCCCTCCGCGAGCCGTCTTTTTAGGATCGTCGCCATTCGCGGCGTCAACGCGATCATGTACGGAATTCCCGAAGGCATCCGCGAGGTGATTGTTTTGTGCTGAATTCCCGAAAGGATCATGTGCGCGAAATCAATGTTCCGCTCGCTCAAATTCCAAACGTCGCCCGGTCGGAGCTTCGAGAGGTAAAGAATTTCAATCGCGTCGGCGACCTCAGGCAAATTCAAAACGTTCGCAACATTTATGAGTTTGTAAACAAGGCGCTTAGGCCACGCGACCTTTCGCGCGAATTGACGCTCGTCCACCTTGGGAACCAAAGAACCTGGATTTTTCAAAGGGAGGGTTATCTTTGAGAAATCCAGGCCATTGAACGAACCGCCCTCTTTCCACTCCGCGAGCTTGTTGAAAAACCGCGTCAGCAAAACGTGGTGGGTGTTGATCGTGTTGGCTTTGAGCCCAAGGGAGGCCAGGTGCCGGCGCAGAGCTTCGACGTCGGTTTTTGAAATCTCGTCGGCGTACCGGCCCGCGAAAAATTGGACGAGACGGGCCATCGGCTTTTTCGAGGTTTTTGCTTTCGGTAGGAAACACCAATAGTTTGCCCAGAAAAAGGCCAATGCGTCCGGCATGGGCCAACGCAGCGTAAACGGTCCAGTCGAAAAAAGCTCCAACTGAATCGGTGAATCTTTGTCGATGGGAAACATAAATCCGAAGCCCCCTCAAGGTAGGTTTGTGAGGGACTCAGATTGAAGCCGCGGATTAAATCACTGGAAGGGTAAAACGCAAAGACAATTTACGGTAAGGGATTTGTAAGTGAGAAACAGAAAAACCTGGCGCCGGAGGACTTACCCCCCGGCGCCAGGTTTTATGCTTAGAAGGGAACCTCCTCATCTACGGCCGGCGAGGGAGAGGCTGCACTCTCCGGGCCCGATGGTGGCGCAACCTTCGCGATCTTGTTCCTGGTTTTTCCTTCGTAAGTATCTTGCACGACGAAACCGAGAAATGTTTTTCCCTTCCACTCCTCAGCGTCAACGATGTCATTCCCACCATGGGCCACACCGATACATTTCCGAAATTGAACGGAAATCCCGGCGCCTTTGTTTTCCTTCGGCAGGAACGTGACGTAGTGCCATATCTCGGCGTCCTTATACTTTTGATTATTGATAACCCGACACTTACAGAGGATCATATCGTTTCCCTTCGACGACTCTTGTTCTTCAGCATCGTGGATTCGAAATGCGTACCAGTCCTCTGGAAGAAGCTCGAACTCGGTGTCGGCGCTTATCCCTGTTGAATCATGCCGGAAGCTCATGCGGCCTCCCCAACGTCTTTCAACTTCGATTTAATGAACGCGATGCACTTATTGATCTGTTCCGATGACATCTCATCGAAGTCTTCAACGTTCGCCTTTGCGAGCCACTTTTTGATGATTTCCTCATCTAAGCGAACCGTTTCAATCAGTCGCTTTATTTCCGCCACTTGAGCCGGAGTCGCCATAATCAGCGGACTCACCGGCGCATTAATCACGTCTTCACCATAGAGCTCGCAGAACTTTTTATATTCGAGCGGGAATTCCTGCCCTTCCGGAAAAGCATCGATGCGACTCTTTTTCACGGTGAAGAAACGCTCGGTTCCCATCTTCTGAATCTCGATCCATAAATCAAGATCGTATTCAAGTTTGTCCCACCCATCGAAAGTGGTACCGACGCAAGCGATGTCTTTCCCCTTTCGCTCCCATTTGTCTTTCTGATGGCAGACGAGAATCACGTTCATGTCGATTTTCTCCAACCAACGCATAAGCTGACGGGTAGGCTTGTTGGCTTCCTTCTTGTCGCGACCGTAATCGCTGCCAACTTCCCCCTCTGCTATTGCCGCAGCCATGTTGTATAGCTTCGAGAACGAGTCAAGAACCAACGTCTTGTAGTCATGCTTCGTAGTCGCCAGTGTTTTTATTTCTTCGATGACGATATTGAAGTCTTGGCTCCCCTGTTCTTTCCCGAAGTAACCTCCCTGCGAGTTGATGAGGCTCGACATGTACTGCTTGCGAACCGCTCCGCCTTCCGTGTCAATGAAGTACGGCTTCTCGAACGAGATGGCGAACCGCGTTTTCCCTACGCCCGACTTTCCTGATATCAGGAATTTCGGTTTCGATGGCTTAACTATTTCCGGCTTTATTGCTTTCAGCATTTTGCTCTCCTTGCCGTTTTTAAGTGACGGCGCACTCATTTAAATTGAACCCCGCCTCGCTGGCCGCCGCCTCCCCTTTTACGGGCCCGCTTCCGCTTCAAGCCGCAGGTCGGGGTAAAATTGTCAGCAGTGCACGCTGAGAATCTGCCGTTTCGATGGCTTAATTATTTGCGAGAGATATGCATCCGCCATTAGCTCGGGTACCGAAGCGTAGTTGTACCCATTCTCTTTTGCCCAACTCTCCGCCCGCGCCAGATCTGTCATGTTGAACGTCGGGTGGATTTCCGTGAACCGAACCTGATCCATGGCGATGATTTCGCAATGGGGGCACTTTCTGTACCAGTCCAAAACAACCGCGTGTGAGCCCGCCCCATGACAATCTTCGCACTCGCAAGGATCATGATCCTCTGAGTTGGATTCAAAAAACCGGTCGTACGCCGCATTCGCTGCCGAACCTTCAAACAATCCCATAACTTCCTCCCTTTCCTTTTTTCAAATTAACCCCGGCCCGCTGTTTACTCGGGCTGCTCCCTCTCCAAGAACAACCTTTTCACTCTCAAGGCCGGGGTTTTAAATCCCCGTTGAAGCCCTACCGTGTGTATGGTATAACATAGGTACAACATTCTTGTCAAGGGAGAAAATGTGTTAGTTATCGCGAACGAGGTAGGTAGGCTGTACGACCAGGAGACACCATTGACCAAGATTTTCATCTCTGAGGCCGCGAAAATTTGGGGCGTGGATAATAGGACGTTCGACAAATACGTAAAGAAAGGCTTAATCAAGGTGGTTGAGATTTTGCCGCCAAATTTCCGCATGTTTAGTAAGGAAGAAGTGATTCAAAAAAGGAAGCTCGTCACGCCGATAAAGAAACGACGGAAGGGGCTCCCGGTAATAATGCCGTAGCTTCTTACCGCACCACCAAAAGCCGCGTATTCGCCCGGTCCTTATAAAGAGCCTCGAAAACCCGCCACTTAAACCGCCATTCCTGCGTTTCGAAACCCTTCACTTCGATAAACTCTTCGACTCCGTCGGGGTACTCGACGACGAAGTCGATAACGTAGTTGCAGATATGCGACCCGTTTACGTCGAGCCGGATCGGGACTTGCCGGCGGATTGCTTTGATTTCTCCCGCGCGTAAACGGAGATCCAGTTCAAAGGCGTAGTCACGCTCACGTTTGGAGTGGTACGTTCCCCCCTGATACTCCGCTCTCTGCGCGAAGTACTTATTCCGAGAAACACGGCGGAACTTCGCACACGAGCAAGAATGGCACTGAGAGTAATTCGGGAAATGTTCCAAGCGATCATGATCGCATTGGCACGTTTGGAGCTTTGTCTTTTGAAAGTACCGTTCCCGAAACATCTCATCGTTCTGTTGTGCGCTTAGGCTCCCGGTGTTTTCATCGCGTCCCGAAGGCCGTAGATTCCGAGCGCTTCAAGAATCATGAAAACCTCGTTCGGGATTTCAACCGGATGGCCGAACACGGGCGAAAGTTTGTTTACGCCGATAACGACGACCATAAGGATGGCGGAGATTTTGGCCTTGCTCTGGTACCAAGGGACCTTGGTTAAGGGCTGGCCCGGTTGAGGGACCGTCTCCGCCGTGTCGTCAACGAGCTTTATTTTCTTCGCCAGCGTTTTCCCGATCAGCGTGACGATCAGTTTCTTTATCATGGCCGCTCCTTTTTTCTTTTTTGTTTCGTTCGGAAAACGTCCCCAAGGGGACCGTTATCCCGATGCGAAGTTTTCCGCTGAAAAGCCTTCCTAAAAGATTCCAGAACCCAAAGGCCGTCGACATCCTCTCGATTGACACCTTTCGGATAACAGGACGGTTTCCCAAGTGGCCGCACCCGAAAAACGGATCGGTGTCGCCGAAGCCTCTTAACAATCCCCTCCGTTGCAAGACAGATCTCATCAGGGTTTACCTCCAATAAGCGTTGGGCCGTATTGAGTGGATATTCCACGTACTCCGGGATCGTCCGTTTTCGTGCCGGATCGTTCGGGTCCAGAACCATGAGCTTGTAAGCGTGTCCATCCATGAAGCGGATTCGAAACCCGTCGGGGGATGGGTAGTCGCATTCGGCGATATCTTGTCGGACCCCGTTTGTAATTCTGAGAAGGGTTCCGATGAATTTGGCAATCGCTCCATTTCGCCTCTCTTCCACCGTGAATTCTCGGAGCGTCATGAAACCGTCCCCGAGATATTTAAAGTGATAGTCGGTGTGCCTCCGGACGTAGCTTTCCATCGTCCGATAAAACCGGGAAATGAACGGCTCCTTCACTTCCGGCGAGTTCACCGCCCGGTACGTCCAAGCTCCGAACCCGCGAATGTCGCCGCACGCCACGACCACCCATTTTCGTTCCATGGTCTCCTGTCATTAGCTCAGTTGAAAAAACTTCACGGCGCCGCCGGCGCAACCGTGCGCTTCTCAAACACCCGGTCCCACAAAATGTTGATTCCCTTCTGTCCCGCGAAACACAAGAGCGCCCCGACCAACCCATAGATCAATGTCTTTTTCATGAGTCCGACTTCTTCTTTCACGGGCCCAAGTTTGTGCTCATCGAAATTGCTGACCATCAATTTCGTAAGTTCCGCGCTCTCGCGAACGACACTCCGCATTTCGTTGATGGCCTTATCGAGCGTCCTTTCGAGATCCTTAATCAAGAGTTGGCTTTGGGCGTTTTCTCGGATGACGCTTTGCACCGATGGGCTTAATCCCATGTTCACGCGGTTCGTAACCTCTTTGATTTCCTGGCGCAGTTGCGTTGTCTCCCGCTCGTACTCGCGCTGAAGACCGGCGAGTTTCGAATCGTGTTCGCTCACGCGGCGGTCGAGGGACGTCAGATAGTTTTTGTCGAGGTCTTCGGTCATCTAGGCGTCCTCGACGACTTTAAGCCGTCCCCAGTGAGCGAAATGGGAGGAGGCCATGTAGGTAGAGATCGGCGTTATTTTGGTTCCCCACTGTTTCCCCTTCGCCTCCAAAACATCGTTCCCCCCAAGAAAAACGCCGACATGATGGATGGCATGGGTATCAGGGAACCACTTGAAGCCGAGGTCCCCAATCAAAAGCTGTTCCTCCTTGATTTCTCGGCATACTTTCGCCTGGTTGTAGGAGCCGTCGGGAACGGAAATTCCGATCTGGGCGTAGAGCCATTCGACGAGTTCGGAGCAATCAATCGCTTTAATGTGATCCGGGTCGGGGTCTTTAAGGTTCACTTCCGCCCCCAAGTTGTAGGGTTTCCCGATCAGGCGCCGTCCCAATTCGATCAACCGCGGCCAGTTAATTTCCGAGTGCTTCACGCTTGCCTTTTCTGGGTGATTGGATTAATGTCGCGTCCTACGTTCCGAAAGGAGGCGGTCTTGCAGCTCTTTCTTGCTATACTCATCGCTTTCGCACCCAACCTCTCACAGACCAAGTACCTCCGCGCAACGTCTCTTTAAGGATTCCCCTATGAAAACCGTTCTCGCGCTCATTTTTCTTGTGCTGTCATCGTGCAAAGGCCATAACTCGATTTCGGACGGCGAAGCTGTTTACCTCGACCCCGTGACGGGACAAATGAAAAAGTGTTCCGAGTGGGTGCCGCCACCGGGAAATTATTTGCCGGGAGCCGAACCCTTGAGCCCTTGTAGCTCGCCAAATTACGGACCCAGCCTTCCCTAGAGAAATGAACGACGACGATTTCAAAACCATCAAGATCCCGCATGAAAAGAAGTACACGAACAGGGAACGCACGAACGGAGCGCTGGCGTTGGGATTGGCCTCTCTGAGTACGGTAGCGGACGATTGGAAAAAATTAACGATTGGCTTAATCACCGTTCTCGTTGTGGTTGGCCTTTTCATGATGGTTGATAAATACTTCACCGAGCCCCCTGAAGGGTGGAAATAGCCGGCGAATATTTCCGCGCCAGTTCGAGCAGTAAATCCAAATTCGTCCGCTTCGCCCCCTGACGGGCCGCTTTCATCAGCTCGCCTGTTTTCGTTCCCCCTTGAGATAGCGCTTCGATAATTTTCGCCGCGATCGATCCGCCGTAGTAATCAAGACTCGCGCCCGTCGCCGCTCCCGCCGCGCCTCCAAAAACCGGAGGCAAGCCGACCATTCTCCCGGCAGCCTCGCCAATCACGCCTCCTGCCACCGCTCGACGAGAGCCCGCTGTTTGCTGCCGTCCCGGCTTAAATTCCGATTTAAATCGGGTAAGCCGAGCCTCGTCTTGAAAGTCCCTGCCGGTTTCTCGTTTCAGGTTTTCGAGGATTCGATTCGTTTCTGGTTTTTTCTCCCCTCCAACCAAAGACAGTTTTTGGGCGGCGGTATCGGACGACACGAATCCTTTCCCTGGTTTTGCCCCCACCCGAAACTTTGACGCGGCCGATTCGAGCGCATCGGTCGCAGCGGCGAGTGGTTTCATGATGTTTTCGTATTCGTCATTTTCTTTTTTGAGGTAAGAATCGAGCTTTCCCTGGAAAGTTTTAATCGCGTTGTTCGTGGTGGTAGCCGAATCGTCCTGCCAATTTATGTTTCGTCGAGCGGCCAGAATTATTTGGCGGATTTGCTGCTGATCCAGCATTTGTTCGGTTTGTTTATTCGAACCGGGCTGCTTGATTGCTTTGACGTCATCAATGAGGCGGTCGAGGGTCGCTATGGCGCGACGATCCGCATCTCCGACGGCGCCGCCCCCCTTAACCTTGATTTCGGATTTCGTGTCTTTCAGGAATTGAATTATCTTGCTGCGAGGTTCCGCTTTGAGCTTAAGAAGAGATCCCCAAGCCTCGTCATCCAGAGATTCGACACGCTTCTGAAGCCCGTTCAGCGTGGTCGCAAAATCGTCGGCCAAGTCGTCGAATTTGCTCGGGGCGTTCTTAACCGCTTGCGGTCGATTGAAAAGCGCGGCTTGCGCTTCTTCGGTCGGCCCTAGTCCCGCGCGGATTGCTTTCTTTCCCAAAAACCCAGTGGCGTTTTTTGCCTTTTCGGCGGCGCTTGCTATGCCTTCAATGGCCGCCTCTGTTGGGGCGTTGGCCACTTTCGGAGAGATTCTTCCCACCAATGCCGATGCGGCGAAGTCTTCGACATTCCCGAGAATTCCCCGATCCGCGTGATAAGCCGCCCGTGCCGATTCAAGAGGAGTTCCCGAGGGAATCCCCGCAGCGCCACCAGCAGCCGCTCTAAGCAATCGATTTCCCACTTCAAACGGCGTAACCGGCGGCCTCTCGGTTTTCGTGCTAGGGGCGAACCTTTGAAGGATCGAAGGCGCCCGGGGCGCGTCTTGTTCAAGTGGGGCGCGGATCGCTTCACCGGCCAATTCGAACGGAGCGGCCAGCGCTTCCATACCCGTCTGAGCGACGTTTAGCGCGACGTTGTTGGCCTTCGATAGAATGGAAGAAGGCTTAGCGGCCTTTCTCCTCTCGAGTTCCCGTCTCGCTAGTTCTCTCCTAGCCTGTTCCGGAGTAATGGCCATTATTGTTCTCCGTTAGCGATTCGCTTTAACTCTTCGTCGGTCATGCTCGATAGATCGCTGTTATTAAGAGGAGGCGTTTGCTCAGTGGCGACGTATCCGCTTGTTTTCAATTTCTTGTTGATCGAGGTCGTCATCAGCTTCTCAGCGGTATCGAGCGCACCGAGCATTCCTTCTTTCGTCCTGAAAACGCCCGGTCCCGGCAGCTGTTCTTCGATAAACGGAATGTCCGACGCCGACAAAACGCCGAGCTGAGCCAAATTTTTGACCCTTAATTGAAGGTTCTTTGCGTAAGCACTTAACTGGCCCTGAGCCCGCCTGTCTGTCGGCTCCGTCGTCCCATATTTTTTTATGAGATTCTTGTACTCGGATATGCCTGATTTGAACGTCTCGAATTCCGCGACGCCTGAGCGGAGATTTTTGGCCTCCGTGTCGTCGACAACCACTTCGCCTGTGCTTTGATATCCGGGAATAACTCGGCCTTTTTCTTCCGTCACCCTTTTCTCGGCGTCCTTTTGCATTTGATAATTGAGACTCGGCGAAATGCCCTCCGATCTATTTTTCAAGGCGTAGGCTTGCTCAAGCGTCATTTCACCGCGATCCACCTTCCCGGCGACGATGGCATCAAGCGAAGCGGGTTCTTTTGGCTCCACCATCTCGAAGGACCGCGAGTATCGTCCTTTCTCGTCCTGAGATATTTTCTGCTTCAGCTTCTGGGTGGGCAGGACCGCCGCGGGCGCTCCCGCTACCGATTTAAGTCCGCGCTGCGTCGCGCTTTCTTGCTGTGCGGACAGTTGCATTTGAATCTCTTTTTGCATCTCCGCTTGTTGCGCCATTTCCTGTCGCATCTGATCGAGTTGAATCATCTTGATTGTCCGGTCCAATCCGCCCTGTTGCGCTTGCCCGAAACCCTGCGCCGCGCCTTCCAATAGCTTGATGAAAGGGCTCTTTTTCGTTTCCGCGGCGAGTAGAAGTTCTTGAACGCTGGCCATGGTGTTACCTCGCTTGCGGGAAGTGGCGCGCGTACTGGCGCATCGACAATTCGTTTCCCAGATAATTCCCGCCGATTTGACCGACGAGACCGAGAATGTCATCGAACGGGCTCGTCTCTATCTCCGGAACGCCATAGGGCGGCGAGAATCCCGCGACCGTTTGCGAAGCCTGAATAGGAAGCTGTAGTTCCTGGCGCCGGCGCAAGATTTCCGCGTCGCGTGATTTCCGGGCTTGGTCGTTCAGTTGTCGCGTGAGGCCGCCGTATTGAAACGCTGAGCCGATGCGGTTCGAGCGAATACCCTCTTGAGATTCCCCGGAACCATAGAGGAGGGGCGCCGCGCTTAGAATCGTGTTGGTTCGGCGGTTCATCGCGTCGTTGGTAAGCCGAGCGAGTTCTGCCGTCAACGTCTCGTTTCCTCGCGCTTCGATATCGCCCAGGCGTCTAACGGTATCGGTGGAATAAAGATTTCCCGCGAAACCGGCGCTTCTCTTTAGGGCGTCATTGGAATCCCGGATCTGCCTTTGAACCTGAGCGCGAAACGGATCGAATTGCGCGTTGATGTCCTCCGGTCTTTGATTGATAAGACCGGTGAGCGCTTCGTCGCCGACCCGAAATTGATCGGGAACGCCTGAGCCGAGGAGTTGCTGAAGGCTCGACAACCCCTGTTGCTCAATGTCCGAAGCGTTGAAATCCCCATACTCAAGCGGAACCTCTGCGCCGGCGGTGAAGTCTCCAAAGGTTCCGGTTCGGGAAAAGTCGTTCAGCCGGTCCATCGCATGAAGCACTTGAGGAGGGACGAGCGGCTGTTGCTTGGTTTTCTTTTTCTTTCCGAAGGCTCCGGCGATCGAAGGGGCCGCAGCGGCGGCGATGGCGGCGTAAGGTACTGGCATGGTTTAAGCTCCTGTATGTCCGTTTTTACTTTCGAGTTGCATTCTCGGGTCGGCATCCAGGAGCCGTTGTTGTGCGTCGTTGTTCAAAACGCCTAAGAAAGTTGCGTGGTGCTTGGCGACTTCCGTCGCTACCTTGTCCGTCGAGGCCGTGTTCAGGCGCGTCATGTTCGCTTGCTCTAGTCCGAGCTTCACTTTTGCGAACTCGTTGCAGCACCACGTATCAATCGGGTGGCCCGTTTGTGGATCGGAACAAACGAGCTTCACCCACTTGTTGCAAAAGAACTTTTCCCCCGTCATTGGATCGACAGAAAAATCATCTCGTTTCCCGTTCCGGCACGTTTGGCCATTTATGTAACAGGCCTGAATTGTCGGTTTTTGAGCGTGTTCCATTAGTCTTTTGACCCCAGGACGACGTTGACGTAGGCGAGCGAGACATTCGTTAATGAAGAGTCTGTGGCGGGAGCCGCAGAACCTGATGTATTGGACGATGGGGCTCCCGAAGCCCCGCCACCGCCGTCGCTCGCCGTCTGGATTTTCGGAACTCGGTAATCCGTCGATCCTCCGGCCTCGACTCTTGTTCTGATAGCGGCTCCATCAGAGTTGTTAGCGATGACGGTATTCGCTCCGGAGCCATCATCTTGGAGGTTAGTTAAGGTGTAATCGAGCTGATGTTGATGATTGGTAAGGGAGTGCGTATGGTTGCCCAGATCATGCGTATGACTGGCCACCGTGTGAGTATGAGCCAGAGTAATCGCGCTACTCACATCATGGGAGCCCCCGGTTCCTCCACCCGCTCCGTTGATAATTCGCATGATCTTTCCGTCCAAAGATGTGACGAGCGTCCACCCGGTAGGAACCGAGGAGTTCGCAAAAACCATGATCGTGTTCTGAGGAATGAGAGTGGCCACGTCTTGCCACGCGGAACCGTTGTCGCGTTGCAAGGTGTTGGTGGTCGTGTTGATGTAAAGGCCGTATTGCCCCGCCGCCGGCCTCGCTCCCGTCGTTCCCTTAAGGCCGCGATATCGAAAGACCGGATTCGCCGGGTCCGATCCGGGGAACTTCGCTTCGTCTCCGTCCGTCGCGTTTCCGCGTAGAGCAGTTTGAATGTCGGTTTTGAATTGCCGGATGACGTCGTCACCCTGAGAAATAAGATCTGATCCCGCTGGTACCGCTGTATCCCAAGACATTTAGAGCCTCCCTAGAAAACCCAGGCTTTGACGGCGGTTGTTGCCGTGTTCACCTTGAGGTAAATATTCGCCGCCGTCCATGCGGTTGATCCGCGATACACGACAGCCCCTTTGTTGATGTCGTAAACCAAAAATCCCGTTGGCGCTTTCCCGAGCGTATGCGCGACCGTGTTCTCCGCGTCTGGCGTCCCCGAAGACGTGAACGAAATTGAAACGCTGTCGACGTTGTCACTGAACGAAACTCCTCTGTCCAGAATCGCTTTAAGAATCGAGTCCCACCGCGAAAGTTCAGTGACGAGGTTCTTATCGAACTCGCGGAGCTTCCCGAAATTCTCGGTGAAAATCGCCGGAAGGTTGGGTCCACTGTAGGCCGTCATTTTCGCGCCTCTCTCGGCGTTGCTTCGATCTGGTACTTTTTCAAGGTAAAGGATTCCCCCGCCGTGTTGTTCCGGAAGCGGAAACGGATCTTCGATTTCACGATGTCGAAATAAACCGGTGCCGGCGCATCGTCGTCGGGATAGTCGGACGTGAGCGTTAACGTGGTGGCGAGAGTCCACGACGTGCCGGAATCCGTCGAGTAATAAACGCTGACGGAACTCCCTTTGGCCCAAACCTCTAGGCCCTTCCATCGCATCATCCGGTCGATATCGGGTAGCCCGAAATCCTCCGCCGTAAAATCCTTCGTGTCGAAAATTCCATCGATCGCCGTTCCGGCGTCGTTGTTGGCGTTCGGCGTTCTTTTCGTGGAATTTCCGGACGAGTCGCCGAACATCGGCACGGGGTTCAGGCTCAAGTTTTCCGAAGAACTCCACCGCGTTATGTCGGAGTTCCACGCAATGATTCGGCTGTCCCAAGTGTCGCCGCTGATGTTCCGAAACAATCCCGTGGCCGTTTGAAGCGATCGCTCGTCTTTGTAGATCTGCCGGGTTCGCCAGTTGTATTTGTAAATCGTCGATGGTTCCGTTTCGGAGCCGATCGGAACGGCCACCCAATATTCGTCACGCTCTTGAACGTACAGGGCATGGGCTTTGTACAGATAGGCGGGGTTCATTTGCTCGCGTAACTCGTCTTGGACGGGCGAATCAATCAGCGGCGCCGTTAGTCCGTTGAACAAATGCAGTCCGTCGGTCGCCAGGAAGATCTGCTCGCCCGAAGGAATGTTTTCAATGGTGGCGCCGGAAACCGTGCCCACGCCCGTGGGTTTACGGTCAAACCGGAAAACATCGGAAGTCGTTACAAGTTGCCCAAGCGTGATTGATTTCGCTTTGTGGATCGTCAGAAAACTTCCAAAGACGCCCATCCCCGTGATGTCGTCCGGATCTTCCAAGAGATCCTGCGAGTTGGCGTTTCCTCCGCTCCACGTCTCGGGAAGACCCGTATCGCACCATTGAACGCGACTGTAAAACGTGTTACCACTGCCGTCGTCCACAATGTACGCCAGAACCAAATAAGGCCCGAACGCCCGGACAAACCTCGCCTTGGGCGGGGTTCCGCCCAAAACCGCCGTGTTGCCGGTGATTTCAATTTTCCGGATGGCATCAATCCCGTTCGTGAAAACCGCGATCTTCTCGCCACTCAAAAGCGGAAACGCAAAATCAACGATATCCTGTTGCGATCCGGTGAGAACCGCGTGATGAACGTCGCTCCACACGTTTGTTGATTTGTTGAGTTCTTGAACTTTGGTAAGGCCCACGCGAATGAGCCGAGTTTCGTTTCCGACTTGAAGCTCAAAATACCGCATGATCCGCTCGCCCAAAGAATCACCGACGGCGGTTGTGCCGGGCCGCTTCTGAATGATGGAGCGGCTAAACTCCATATTCTTGATTGCCGTTGCCGAGCGAGAATCGACGTACTCGCCGGGCCGGTCAACGACGAGCCCTTTACTCGGTAGCGGTATGTTCAGTTTTTGGGGCATTTAGCATCCATAGGGGCGAACGTTGAAACAGTGTTCGCCGGAATTGACGCGCTCGCGCCGTGTTGACAAAAGAAACCCATCTTCAAACGCTTGTTTGTGAAAGTTGGCCTTGTCCCACTCTTCCAAGTCCGTATAAAGGCGACCGAGAACGTTGTCTTTGAGAACGTCCCGGTAAAGATTGGTGAACGGGACGCCGCTTGTTGACGAGGTGATCGTTCCGGCGCGCCGCGAATAGCTTATCCGGTAGGCGTAGGAGGTTTGGTCGGGCCTGGGACCGATATAGATCTGGCCCGCGTAGAGGCAGTAGTGACGCGGATATCCACGGTCGCTTTCGACGTTGATGCTGGAATAGAGTTGATCGAACTGCGCTTTGGTTACGCGATCAAGAGGAGTTCCCGTGTCATCGTCCTCAAGAACCACTCCGAGGACAAGACCCAAATCGTTTTCAACGGTTAGCTTGAAATCCCCAAGGACGGAAATCGTATCGGTCGTGGTCGCTTCGGTTTCCGCCTCGTCGAACATGAAGCGCCGGCGCATTTCCTGGATCGCGTCCGTTGTGGCCTCATAAAGCTCGGTGTCCTTGTCGGTTCGCTTGAAACCCCGGCGGAGAACGTAATCGCGCCACTCAGAGCCCGTCATCGCCCCCGTTCCACCGGAAACAGAAGCTGTGCCGGTCCAATCGACTTTGCACGCTCCGAGTTTAAGATCCGCTTCCGCTGGCGATCCGCCGGCTTGGATGAAGGCGAGCCCTTCGTAGGTTCCCCCCGTCGTTATCAACACCGGGAAGTCCGCCGCGTAAAGCCCGCTGCTCGTCCCCAATTCTGTCGCCGCGACGTCGTAGTTAGCCCGGTTCGCGGTGGCGTAGGTTTCGAACGTGGTTCCGTTCCAAAAAAGGCCGGCGCGGTTTTTAATCAGGAAATAAACGGTGCGATCCGCCGCCCCTAAGATAAAAAGTTCGTTTGCCATGAATCCTCCCTCAAATCATTCCGCTTCACAGTAAGCATCCCGCGCTGCTTTCTCGGATTCGTTCATAACGACAACCGCGCCGTTTTTGACGATCAGACGTCCCTCGCCGTTTTCTCGAACCAGAACCCGGATCGATTCGTCCGTCGGGTCCGTGTGTTCGTCAAACACCAAAAATCCCGGCTTCCCTTCGTAGGGTCCGATTTCCGGAACGGAAATGTAGGCGACTTCAACGTATCCAGTCTCAACATCAAATTTAATCGCGGTCGGCATTGATCGCTCTCATGGGTACGGTATTTCCGAATTTCGCCAAAGAACTTCCGTCGCCGATCCCGGTTTTCCATGTATCCCGTTTCCGCTGCGGTCCAGCACCGAATCGGCGGCGGTTGATCCCGTGCCGTCAACGGCCTCGTCCATGGGATAGTGGGCGACCGCGTTGGGAAGGGTCCCCATCCGAATTCGCGATTTTGCCCAGGCTTCGATTCGAGTAGCGCCGAGATCGTTCCGATAGATCCGGAGGTCGTCCATCTGGCCCTTGAAAAGATTCGTTGAGCCATCCGCCGATCCGATGTAATCGCCGACCGTGGGCGTCCCTTGAACCCAGCTACCGGGGCAGGTTTGGAACGTTCCGCCTTTATCAACTCCATCTACGTAGATCCGGGTTGTTTCTGAATTCTCGTCCGCGCGGCAAGCGACGTGGTGCCATTCGTTCAGAGCCGGCGCCGCGACGGAGGCGATCCCTCCGGCACAAGCCGTAATGCTGCACTCCAAATTTCCCGCGTTGAACCCCATATAGAACCCGACGGTTGACCCGGTGCGGTAAACGGTCAAAATTCGACCCGTTGATGTCGATTCCAATTTCACCCACGCACCGACCGTAACCGGATTTCCGCCGTTGAAATAGTTTCCCACCTTTCCCGTCGAGATATGAACGTAAGACGCGCCCGTGCCGGAGAATTGCATGGCGGCGGAGACCACTTGGGGACAGGACGGCAGAAGGAGCGATAGGAAGAGGAAGGACCTAAGCACTGACCGCCCCCGACGCTCTGGTTTTCTTGGATTGGACCGCCCCGATATCGGGATAACCCGCGGCGTTAGTCAATCCGAGGAACGTGCCGCGTCCCGCGTTTCGGGCTTGAGCGAGTTTGATTCGAAAGTCCCCAGTGGCCGGTGAAACCCAGGGCATCTCGTCGGCGGGATATTGAACGCTGTCTAAGACGGTTGGAATGCCAGAGGTTGTTCCGGAGGAGTTCGCCGCCGTTCCGCTCCCAAACCCGTTATTCGTCAGATAGAAAAGGTGATCGGTGAAAGCATCGCTGCGTAACATCCCCCAGGCAGCCCCGGCGATAAAGTTGTTGTTCTCCATATAAACAAGCGAGCCATTGGTGCTGGTCGATGTCCGTATGTGGTCGAGCGTGTTGTTGTAGAAATCGTTTCCAATGATGACGTAAACGCCCGAACGATTTTGTAGGAAGATTCCGAAGCGGCCGTTTGATTTGATGACATTGCCGATGATCTGGGCAGTTGCATCCGCCGTAGGCGATGTCACAATTCCGGAAGCATTGCTCCCGGTGTTGTCATGGATGTAGTTGCGGAGAATAGTCACGTGCGACCCGCTGCTCAGCGTGATACCGCCAATATTGGTCGTGTTGGCCGTATTGCACCCCGATATTTCGTTCTCCCCAATAACTGCGAGTGCGCTGGCCGCAATCCCGGCCCCGCGAAACCCGGTAACTTTGTTGCGAAAAATCAGAGCGTCCCCGCTCGCGTTTATTCCCGGTTGAGTGCCGCTGCTGGCGGAACTCGTAAATTCGAAATCGATAACGGCGTTTCGCGATCCGGCGATGGTCATTCCCGTAATTGCGTTTGTGCTCACGTCAAAGACGGCACGGCCCCCGTCACCTGGCGTGCTGGTATAACCCTGCCAGGTCAATGCGCCAAGATTTGGCGAAGTGAGCGCGGAGCTATACGAATAGGTAACGCCATTCTTAACGTTGACGCGCGTTGGATCGCCCGCCGCATTTGTCATTGTTCCGACCACAAAACCAAACGGGAAAATAACCGCGCCCGAAGGTCCCGCCCAAGCACCGCCGATTTTTAACGTTCGATTTCCCGTTCCATCCGCTGGCGGGGTTCCCGATACGGCGGTGAGTGATACGGTAATCGTCGTTGCATCCCTGGCCGTTACTCGACCAACAAACGCCGTGGCCGTCGCTCCGTCGGCATAAACTGAGGCGAAATCCCCCACGGCAACACCGTCGCTCGTGGGATTGCCGGAGGCCACCGTGAATACGCCCGTCGCTGCAACCCAATTCCCAGACGCATAGGTCAGAGAGGCCGCGTTCGCAGTTGTCGAACCGGCGTTTAGGTTGCTGCCTGTGGTCTGGACGTAGAACTCGGTGTAAGCCATGGTTAATCGCTATGAGCCGCGAGCGCGTTGGCGATTGAAGTGAACAGGAATCCGAAGTCGTCCCAATCAGCCCGCAACAAGTCCTTATTATCCAGGTCTTCGCCTGTGAAGACCGCTGCGCCTTTCGGCTGTATGTAAAACTCGGTGTAACTCATTCTTTACAGGGATCTAACGCAAGCGTCCTGAATCACCGGCCATTGAGCCGCGCCGGAGTTCTTATTGTCGTTGGTCAACGTCCCTTCGATGAAGGCGATGAACATGTCCATGAATGTGTTGTAAGCGAGGACATCGCTCGGCGTGAGCAAGTGAGGTGGCGCGTCGTTGGGGCGGGAATCGGTCCACGTGGGCGAACCCGCCGAAACGTTCGCGTAAACATCGTCGATCACGGCCTTGTCGTCTTTGATTGCAAGATAAAGAGCGCGAGCCTGTTCCGCTCTCACTCGAAAACGTTCATTCACGTATTGCTGAACCTGTGCGTCTGTAGCTGGCATAGAGTCCTCCTAGTCGAGTTGATACTTCAGTTGAATTCCTGCGAACCGCGCGTCTCCCGATGAATCCCCGCGATACACGCGAACGAAAAGTCGGTCTCCGCTTACGGGTGATCCGGCGGCGGTAATTGCTCCGGTTGTCGCCGTTCTCATCAAATCCCCAACGGCCGTCGTCGCATCGGCCACGGAAACCGCCGTTCCCCATGCGCTGTCGAGGCTGTCGTCGTCGCTTACGGCTTTCATGTCGATATGCCAGGTGGTCGAAGTAGTGGTCGCTGTTGAGGTCCATTCGAGAATTGCCTGAAACGTGCTGCCGTCTTCATAGTCATCCGGAAGCGTCCAACTGCTCTGCCAAAAGCTGGTAGTCCCCGAAAGAAACCCCGCCGCCACGTAGGCCGTGCTCGTGGTCAACGTCTGGTATTGGTCCGGATCGACGCATCCGGTCGTTAATTGACACAGACCCGCCGAGGCTGAAAGATAAAGATCGCGCTCCGTTGCTCCGCCGCCTACGCACTCGCCGCAATCGCCGCCGCTGCCGCTTCCGCCCTCAATGTCCGGTTCAGCGATAACGATCATTCGGATCTCAATATCGCCGGTTGCTGTGTCCGAGCCGTTGTTTGCGTCCCGATTGATTTTCCAGGCGGCCAAATCGTCGAGGGTCAGACTGTCGTGGTTCGTGATCGGAATAACGGCGACGTCCAAATGCCCCGCCGTGCCCGGAACCGCTTTCGTGACACTGTTAACGGATGCAAAACTTTCGGTATCCACGTCGGCTGCATCTCCATCGGAGACCGCCATCACCGAGAAGTCGAGAACCACGTTGCCGCTGGTCGCGCTTGCCATCGTGTAGAAGACGTAGGCCGTGAGAGAGGAGCCGTAAACCAGGGGTTTCGCGGCCGAGATCCACGTCGCGCTTTCGTCGGTCGACGCATCGCACAAAAGCATCGGGAAAACGGAGGTTGTGGAATTGGAAATAATGCAGGGATTCGTGCCGGGTAGCTTCGCCGTCTCGGGTCGGAAAATCTGCGTTATCGTGTTGGAAGCGTTCAGGATGCTTTCCCAAGACGCGAAACCGTTCGCGCTTCGGTACTGGACGACTTGACCATCGGTTGGCGTTTCGGTCGTAGCGACCACGAAATATTGATTGGTCCCATCGTGAAAAACCATTGTGCCGCCGGTGTTCGAGATCGCATTCGTATCGATCGCGACGAGGCCGATGGACGAGGCGGTATGCGTGGAGGTCGCGGGAATCTTTAACTGACGAACAATGGTTAAAGTTGAAACGGTAAGCGGGTCGGTCGCTGAGCCGGAATCATCGTCCGAGCAAGAAACCAATCCGTTCGCGTCGGTGGTCAAGGCACCGCCGTTCGCGTTCCCTGAGCAGTTGAGCGGTGCAATGATGAGCGCGGCTGCGGTTCCCCGAATCGTTACCGAGCCGTCCACCACGTCAAACCGGGACGTCGGGTTTGTGGTGTTGACGCCAACATTCCCGGAAGACGTAATCCGCATCCTTTCCGATCCGGTGGTCGTCGTGCTGTTGGCCGCTGTGTACATCCGGACGACAGTGGCCGCGTTCACAAGGGCGCTCCCACCGCCGACACTTATCACGTTGTCCGTTGAATCGTTGGACGCGATAACCATACCGACGGGTTCTTCGGCGTTGGTGTAGTGATAGCCGGCGATCCGGCCGAGTTTCGTTGTGTTGTTTGTTCGTGTGGATGCCGCGCTGTCGGCGCCTACCGTTAAAGAAAGTCCGCCGGACGCCACGTCGACCACGCCGGCGGTCACGTTGAGCGAACCAGCGGACAAAAGCCCGTTCACCGCGCCACTGGAAACGTAGAACGTTGCTCCTGTTTGAAGGGTGTTTTGAAGGAGAATCACGTCCGAGCGCGAGGTGACGGAAGAGAAATCAACGGCAACGACGGCGGTTGAGCCGGTGACGGAAAGTTTAAGCGAATCGCCGACGGAGATTGACGCGGTTGGGCTGGACCGGGTGGCGTCGAAATTGGAAAACACTTCAAGAGTTGATGTCCCGCTCCCGCCACCGCCGCACGATCCCTCTTGAACATTTCCGCTGCTATCGGTCCCGAGACAATTCTTTGACGTAAGAGACGTAATCGTGAACGTAGACACGCTCGCGCCCAGGCTCCCCGTTATTGTGTTCGCGAACGTCGCCTTTCCCGTGCCTTTGGCGATGGTTATCGGAAATCCGGTGACGTCCACTTCTCGAATTTTCAGATTGCCCGAGGAATCGATAAAAAAGTTGTAGCGAGCATCTCCGGCCCCGCGTTCGATCCGTATTCCAGAATCCACGTCTCCGTTGTCAGAGGCCACGTGCAAAGTCGCGCCTGGGTTGTGGATGTGCGGAGCGCCGACGAGGAAATAAGGGTATCCGGTGGCGCCAGAAGAAAGCGCTTTGATGACAGGGACCGAGTTTCCCCCGCTTTGCAGATAGATCTGCATTTTCGCGGTGTTGGTGGACGCACCAACCCAAGAGAAGCCGATTATTCCTTGCTGCGTTCCAGTGGAATAGAAGCCGATGGCCGTTCCGTTGTCTTGCGGGGCATCCTGGTTTTCCAGGAGAAGAACGGGCGCCTCGCTCGTGTTGCTGTTGACCGTTACGACGTTGATACCGGGCCTAGAAAACTCGCCGTCGGTGTAAACCTCAAGCGTCGAGTCGATGTCGTTGTCCGCGATCATTTGGCCGCGTGAAGCAACGAGCCCGGACGCCGTCGCCCGAATCCGCTCCGATCCGTTGATATCGAATCGAACCCGAGGCCCGGACCCGCCGGCTGCGTCGTAACCGTAGACCGACGTATCGCCCCAATACATTCCGTGTCCGTCCGTCATGCGAAGCTGACTGACGTTGAATGTCGCGTCCGCGCCTGTGACGTAGAAGGGACCGGCCACCGTTCCGACGGCGACGTGAAACGTCGCGCCGGATTGAAGCGTTGAGGAGTTTTGGATGTAGTGGGTTGAGCCGGCAATCAAGCGGAGCTGAGCGGTTGTCGATCCGGAAAGGTGTGCCTCTAGGCCGAGACCGACAACATCAATCGCCACCGTCGGGCTAGAAACAACGACGCCATCATCGGCGACCGCCAACGTCGAGGACCCGCCGCTTCCCCCTGACCCGTTGCTTGCCGCCGTGATAATTCCTTGAGCGTTCACGGTCAGGTTGGTGTTGATGTAGCTCCCGGCAGTGACGCCGGAAATAGGGAACGACGAGGCCAATACGGAGGCACCCAAAGATCCCGCCGCGACGCTGGCCGCGGGGAGCGAACCCGTGACGCCGCTCGATAGCGAGACCTGATTCATGGAAATAAACGCGGTCGCGTTCGCGCCAAGTGTTCCCGTGAACTGGCTGGAATTGAAATTAATAACAGCCGTCGGAGTGGAGATGGTGCCCACAAATCCGCTGGCCGTTCCGGTGGCGACGGCCAAGGCGGAGACTCCGCTGCCGCCACCGCCCGACACACTCAGGTTGTCCAGCGTGTCGAGGGCTTTTTGCACGGTGTCGTCGGCGCTGGAAAGATTGCCATTGAAATTGGTGACGTTGTTGACGGTTTGGGACGAGTCCACGACGCCCACGAAAGCGCCGTTTTTGGGTGCGATCTTGTCGATCACCAACACCGTGCCGTCCGCCCCTCTTACGTGAATCGCCAAGCCAAATAACCCGATCAGGAAAAGCGCAATCTTTCTCATTCGGTCACCAGATTTACCGTGCCGAGATTCGAGTTGACGGATCGGTACACGTAGTAGTTTTCCGTATAGGCGTTGGCGTTGGTGATGGAGACCGTTTCCGGCGGAAGAAATCCACCTTCAAACCCGCCGGCGAAGAAGGTGACGGTCCCAAGGCGTGTCGGCGAGGCCCACACGAGGTATTCGCTGGCGCCGGCTGTAACGGAGAAAGTCTTGGCTTTTGAATTGGAAAGCTCGCTGCTCGGAAAAGATTCGACGTCGGCAACGGT
>Ga0196963_10000903_pt1 | contig 22466 bp, 17 predicted proteins | sample S1_5metaG_FD_148600 | JGI IMG/M metagenome (GOLD analysis project Ga0196963, IMG submission 148600) | Soil microbial communities from Anza Borrego desert, Southern California, United States - S1_5 | ecosystem: Environmental > Terrestrial > Soil > Desert | place: USA: California | collected... | reverse complement strand
TTCCACATACAGGCCGAGGAAACTGCGACCATCAAATTGGCGATGCCAGCCGAACAGGTCACCCTGCTTGGTGAAATTCACCGGGCGAGGATCTTCAAGCTTTTGGCCCATGCGCGCCTCAACTTCCTGGCGGAACCAAGCGGCGCCCTTATCCTCCAACACGTACTTCAAGCGAGCATGCTTGCGGTTGGTGCGATCACCGTAGTCGCGGTGAATAGTCAGAACCGCCTTCGCGACCTCTTCGATCAACTCGGGCCGGAAGAAACCGATCACGTCAGCGATGCGCGGGAAGGTTTCCTTATTGCCATGGCTCATGCCCATGCCGCCGCCAGCGAGCAGATTGTACCCCTCAAGGCGATCACCTTCACCGATTGCCACGAACCCGAGGCAGTTGGTGTAGATATCGATGTCGTTCAGCGGGGGAATCGCAAACGCCGTTTTGAACTTACGCGGCAGGTAGGTCTTGCCGTAAAGCGGATCGACGAAATTCTTCTCCTCCTCCAGGTTCAGCGCGACGCCGTCCACCCAGATGGAATGATAAGCTTTAGTCTTCGGGATGAGCGCGTCGGAAACGCGGCGAGCATCTTGGAGCACCCGCTCCACGAGTAGGCTCGTGGCCGGAGTGGAAGGCGCCATCACGTTGCGGTTCACATCGCCGCAAGCGGCAATGGTCGTCATCATCGCGTCATTGATCCCCTTCATGAGAGGGCCCAGGCCCTTCTTCACCACCCCATGGAACTGAAAGCTTTGGCGTGAAGTGATGCGAAGCGTGTTGTTCGCATACTTCGTGGCGAGATCGTCATAGACGAGGTAATTCTCCGCGCTCAGGACACCGCCAGGGATGCGGCCGCGCACCATGAACATGTAAAACTTGCCCGTCTTGCGCTTGTCACGGTCATCCTGCTGATACATGCCGTGGAATTTGAGGAACTGGTTATCGTCCTCGCTGAAGCGGTCTGCGTTTGGGTCTGCCAGCGTCTGAGCAATCGTTCCAGAAAGAGTTGGGCAATTCTCCTTGAGAATCTCGTTATGGGAGAGCTTTGGAGTCTGCGCAGTGTCAGCAGGCGCGGCGTCGGTAATCATAACTGAATTACTAATGTTACTAAGTTATACCCAGTGCAGGTTCCGTCAATCTTTTTTGTCCACGGTTCCTGAGCCCTTAAAGGGGGCGTAAACTCCGCCCACTGCCCCCGCATGTCAAGCATGGAGCAGCTAACCGGTCGCTGCTTAAATGGCTGAGGCAGAACCGAAGGAAGCAGGATTAGGGGTAAGTTCTTCGAGGTTAAAGCCCTTGCGGCGTGCAAAAATCTAACCAGAACCGGCTTCCCTGGCCTGGCGTGGATTCGACACCACAGCGTCCGCCCATCCGCTCCATCGCCTTTGAAATGATCGCCAAGCCGATGCCAGTCCCTTCGTATTCGGTCGCCGTTACCCCGCGTTCAAAAATGCCAAAGACCTTCTCCTGCGCTTCAAGGGGAATCCCAATCCCCTTATCCTCCACCCAGAGCCTGACGCATTCGTCGCCGGACGGCTCGCTCCAGATGGTGATCTGAGGGTTCTTCCCGGGCGCCACGAATTTAATCGCGTTATCTAGAAGGTTGCTCACGCACTGCTCGATGAGAGTGCGGTGCCCAAAGGCGATGGGCATAGGGCTTCTGATGGTGACACTTTCACGAACATTCGGTGGCGCGCTGTGAAGCAAATCAGCGATCACTTTCTCGAGGGGAACCGGGCCCAGCTTAAATTCCTGGCGCGAGATGCGGCTGAACTCCAGGAGGTCGCGCGTTAACTGATCCATCCGCACGCCAGCCTCCCGCAAGCGACAGACAATATCCTGCACTTCGGCAGGCATGTGCTGCGCAAAATCTTCGAGAAGCACATCCGAATACCCTTTCAGCGCGCGAATAGGACCGCGGAGATCATGCGCGACGGTGTAGGAGAACGTCTGCAATTCAGCGATGGTCTGTTTAAGGCTGGAAGTGCGCTCAGCAACGGTGCGCTCCAAATCAAGCGCATGTTTGTTCAACTGAGCTTGCGCCTCGCTCAACTCACGTGCTGTCTGCTCTCGATTCAGAGCTACGGCAAGGTACTCTGAAATAGTCTTCAGAAGATCAGCTTCCGCCCTTGAGATCGATTTACGAGTTCGGGTGGCGAATGTCAGCATCCCCAGGAGTTCGCCCTTCGCCCTCAATGGCAAAACGATATACGCAGTGAACCCCAGCGTCTTGCCGAGCGCCACCGACGGATCGGAATAGATCTGGTCGTAATCGCGAACCAGCACTTCACCATGGCGCAACTGCGGCAGGGACGGAACCCGCTCAGGCGTGAGGCGCTCCACCAAAGCTTCGGCCTCCGTGTTGACTCCCCCCGCAGCGAAAAGTCGGAAAACAGATTCTTTGTTGTCCCGCAGGAATAGAAGGTAGGCATCGTAATCCAGATGCTCCGCAACCTTGAAGAAAAGCTCCCGGCTGGCGGTTTTGGGGTGCTCCGATTCCAGCAGGTGGGCCAAGGCCCAGGAGAGAATCTCTTCACGATCGTGCTGCTCCCGCAGAGTTTGCGCTTGGAATTCGCGCTGCGTTACATCCTCGATCACCGCTATCGCCCCGGCAACTTTGCCCTCCGCGAGCAAGGGAGCGATGCGCGCGGTTTGCCGCATCCACTCAAAAGGGGTGTCTCTCGTGAGCGGCTTCAAGGGAAGCAGGTAACCGTGCAGGGCGGTCGAGAGGACACTAACTTCGCCGTTGAGAGCCCTCTTGAAATGGGGGATTAACCGCCGGCTGACCAGATCCGGAAAAAGCTCAGTAATCGAGCGGCCGAGCACATCGGCGAGTTCCAGGCCAGTGTTGGTTTTGAGCCATTGGTTCCAGCCGCGCACACGCAGCTCCTCGTCCACCGCAAAGACGCCATACGGAGCGTACCGATCCATCCAGTCCAGCAGAGCCGAACCTAATGTCTCATCCGGGGGGTGCATGCGAGGTCTTTAAGCGAGCTGGCGCTCTTCCCATTTTTTCAACTCAACGAGGAGACGCTCCAGCGAGGTCACGCCAAGAATGATGACCAGATATCCGCTGACATCACTGGCGCGCAGGTGGAAACGAGTGTGGATCATCAACGCGAATTTAAGGTTCTGGTCCTTTAATGAAATGGACTGGATCACCTGCGAGACTTCGTCAATTTGCAGGTGGGGAACCGAAAAGTTCACCTGGACCTGCAGAAGGTTGCCGAAAACACCAAGGCACGCGTTCAAGACGATGTTCCCGACTTCCACAACCACCTCGCGGCCAGCTTCGTCCAAGTCCGATGCCTGGGGGCGATCAGTCAGCAACTGGTTGAGGAGAAGCGCTGCCGAAGTGTCCAGGAGCAGAATGGCGTTGCCCGCAATGGAGCCCCCGAAAATCTGATTCACGCTCGTGACCCGGCCCGAAATCACTTGCTGCAGCAATCGCGTAATCTCCGCGATGGGATGGATGGCCACCTCTGGAACAGCCAGGGAGATTCGATGCCCCGTCAGGTCGGATAGGGCAGCCGCGGCGCGAGCGTAGCCGATGCTGATCAGCTCGGTGAGTGTGTCCTTCTGGACAGCGGTCAAGTCCATTGAGTGCCTCCGCTCAGCACGAGGGAGAGCAACTCACGCAGCTCCTCTTTCCTCAACGGCTTGTTAAGCATGGCGGCCGCGCCGGCGTCCCGCACTTGATCACGCGTGGAGCGTTGAATGTCTGCGGTCGCGATGATGACCGGGAGCTTCGGGTTCAATTGTCGAAAGTTCTGCAAAACTTCCAGCCCATACATTCCATGCATGACCATGTCGAGGATCACAACGTCATGCTGGTTCAAGGCATAGCGCTCCAAAGCCTGCGCGCCATCGCTGGCCTCCTCAACAGAGTGGCCCAGCTCTTCCAGAGCCATTCGGACCATTCGCCGCGCCAGCGCGGAGTCATCCACGATAAGTACTTTAGCACTCATAAACGTTTCACAATTTCCTCGGCCATTCGTGTGAGAGGAATACTGGCATCACTTAGACCGGCTTCGTCAACAGAGCGCGGCATTCCGTAAATGACGCAGCTTTCTTCTGCTTCTGTCAACACAGCGCCGCCGCGAGCTTTAATGCAGGCAGCGCCCTCTTCCCCATCGTTGCCCATCCCGGTCATTATGACACCCATGACACGGTGGCGGTAGACCTCCGCAGCGCTCCTGAAGAGCACATCCACCGAGGGGCGATGAGGCTTATCAAGAGGTTGAGATTTCAGGCGCGCGACCACCTGGTCTGGTCCGACTCGCTCCAAGGTCAAATGCCTTCCAGCCAGCGCGATGACGGCCTGGGCTGGCCGCAGCTCAAGCCCCTCATAAGCCTCGACCACTTCCAGGCTCGACAGCTCGTTGAGCTTCTCGGCGAACAGCGCCGTGTACCCCACAGGCATGTGCAGAACGACGAGCAGCGGGACCGGGAAGTCCGCAGCCAGTTGTGGAATCAGAAATCTCAAAGCTTGGGGGCCGCCGGTAGAAATTCCTAAAACCACGGCATCGTAGTTCGCCGCTGGCCCTGACTTCCGCGCCAACGGCTGCGTCGCGGCCGTCGCCGGCGGCAAAAGATTTTGCACGGGCGCCCGCGCGGCGGCTTTGACTTTTTGGACTAATTCTTCCCGCACCCGCAGAAGATCGTCGCTGGCGAGCGCGCTCGGTTTCTTAATGAAATCAACAGCCCCTGCCGACATCGCTTCAAGAACCTCGACCGCGTCCGCAGCGGAAGCGCTTAACACAAGGATGGGCAGCGGGCGACGGCGCATTTGATTCCGCACGAAATCGACTCCTCCCATTCCGCGCATCGTCAGGTCGCACGTGACGAGGTCGGGCTTCATTTCCTCAACCTTTCGCAAAGCTTCTTCCCCATCGTTGGCGACGCCAATCACCTCAATGAATGGGCTGCTGCAGAGCATCTCCCGCACGACCTTCCGCACGAAGGCGGAGTCATCCACGATCAGCACGCGAATGATCAACCCTGGCGTGGAGGCAGAATTCAATTCAGTTGCGGACATATACGAAAGCATCCCCAATCTCCCGAAGCTCGAAATCACTTGTCAGCCGGAGCAGCGACTCGGAAGCTCCCACGAAAAGGTGCCCGCCTGAAGGCATTCGGCGTGCGAACGTTGCCACCGTCTGCCGAATGGCATGCGCGGAAAAGTAAATAAACACATTTCGACAAAAGATCACTTGGGCGCGGGCCAGGGTGTCGATCTGCTCGGGCTCCAACAGATTTGCGCGTTGGAACTTAACCCGACTCTTGATCTCAGGGTTCAACGCCCACTCAGATCCTTGTGGTGTGAAATATTTCCGCCGCAGCGGCTCAGCAAGCGTCCGAAACGCTTTTTCCCGGTAAACACCGGCGTTGGCTTTCGCGATGGCTGAAGGGCTCCCATCGCTTCCATAAATTTGAACTGGATGCGAGCCCCAGCCTGCTTCCACCAGCGCTATGGCGATGCTGTAAGCTTCCTCCCCAGTCGCGCTGGCCGCGCTCCAGATTCTAAGGGGCGAGCTTGGGTTGCGCGCGAACCACGCTGGCGCAATGACGTTGGCCAGAGCGTGGATCTGCGACGACTCCCGCCAGAAATACGTTTCCTGGACGGAAAGGGCATCCATCAGCAGCGCCCAATCTTCTGTTCCATTCGCTTCGTATTTAAGGAGGTAGTAGTAATCCAGGCACGAACGGCAGCCCTTCGCCGCCGCGAGCGGCTCGATCTTCTCTTGGAGCAGGTCCAGGCGCGTCTCCTCAAAGAAAATCCCGGTGCGCTCGTGAATTAAATCACGCAGCAACGGAAGAATCCCTGGAGTGACCAGCAGGGTTGAGATGCGCTCCTGTGCCATGGCTCTTCGTTAGGAGCCAGTTTGATCCACCGGCCCGATCGATGGCTCGCGGCCGCTCCGTTTTCCGGGCGCCTTTGGCCGGGCGCCGCCTGGCTTTCGGCTCTTGGGAGACTCCGTTTCGCGTCCATTGATGGCGCCATCTCCGAGAGCGGCTGTCTCCCGCGCCGCAGACGCGGTCAGCGCCGCCAGGTCACGGAGCCTTTGCTCAACAGCGGAGCCGCGCGCGGAGTGGCCCGCATTTGCCTGGGTGATCAGCTTGATTTGCCGCGCGACCTCAGACGTGCCGACGTTCACCTCGCGGACCGCGCGAGTTTGCTCTTCCATCGCGCGGGCGGCCTGGGCCGATTGTTGGCGGAGACTCTCCGCGGCATTCGTGATCTCCTGAGAATTCCGTGATTGCTCAGCCATGGCTTGTGTGATGCGCGCGATTTGCTGGGCCAGCCTGTCTGTTTCGCGAGTAACTTGCTCGGCGGCTGTCGCTTGCTCGGCGAGAGCTCTGGCTGTTGAGCCGGCCCCCTGCCGCATCGCAGTGACGGCTTTCACGATTTCCGCGGAACCTTTGGCTTGCTCGGCCATGGCCTTGCGGAAGTGCGCGGCGATGCTCGTTGTGCTCTGGGCCGCTTTCATCACTTCACGCGCTGCCCTGCCCTGCTCCGCCGTCGCCTGGGAAACTTCTTTCGCAGCCTTCCGCATGTGGGTCGTGGCCTGCACGATTTGACCCGCGCCCTTCGCTTGCTCGGCCGCGCCCGTCGCGATCTGGCGCGCTTGCGCTGAGGTCGTGGCAATGCCCTCGCTGACCGCGCGAGCGGCGATGAGCTGCTCCTCGCTCGCGGCGGTGATCTGCGCCACGAGCGTCGAACTTTCATTCACCCCAGCGAGAATGGTGCGCAAGCCCGCTTGCCCTTCCTCAGATTGGCGATTGCTTTCTTCAGCGATCCGCGCCCCCGCCAGAGCTGTGTCAGTCGCCTCGCGCGTGACATCCTCGAGGCTTCGCACGATGTCGGTGATCTCGGAGCTGGCCCGGGCGCAACGTTCCGCCAAGTTGCGGATCTCCTCCGCCACAACCGCAAAGCCGCGGCCCGCCTCACCGGCGCGCGCCGCCTCGATCGACGCGTTGAGGGACAACAAGTTCGTGCGTTCGGCAATAATCACGATCGTGTTGACGATGCCACCAATGTCGCGCGTTTTTTTGTTCAACTCGCGCATGACGCTGGTCGTGCCTGTGATTGCGGCCGCCACTCGGGAGATGCCTTTGATCGAATGCTCGATTTTCGAGGCCCCTTCATCCGCTTGCCTGGACAATCGCCGCGAGATTTCGTCTGTGCGTTTGACGAGATCGTTCACGGACCTGCTGGATCGCTCCATTTGCGTGGCGCTGCTCGCCGCGTCGTTGGCCACATCCGTGATTTTTTGCGCATTCTGCGCGACTCCCTGAATGGAGCGCGCCATTTGCTCAACGGCGGTCGAGGTTTCCTCCACGGAGGTCGCAAGGCCTTCGGACATTCCCCCGACTTCCTCGATCGAAGCTGCCATCTCGTTCATCGCGGAGGAAGTTTCCTCGGCTGCCGCCGTGAGGTCATCCGCGCCTTTGCTCACGCTTTCAATGGAGCGGCTGACTTCCTCAATCGATGCCGCTGCCTCCACAATCGATGTGGCGAGGCTCTCGCTGTCCTTGTTGATGAGGCGAACGGAGGCCGTCATCTCAGTCATGGCGGCGCTCACCTCCTGGGCGGAAGTGGCCATCTCCTGCGCGTCCGCAGTCACGTTGCGCACCGACGAGGAGACGCTCTTTATGGAAGCCGTTATCTGGCTTGCAGCCGTGGCCACCTCCGCGACATTGGCGGTCACTTGCTCGGTGGAAGCCGCCATTTCGTTCATCGAGGAAACGATCTGCTCGGTCGCTGTCGCGGCGGTTTCGGCCTGCTGAGCTGTTTCAGAGAGCGAGGCCGTGAGATGCCCGACCTCCGCTGTGGCATCGGCAACCGAACTGTTTTGCGCGTCCAGTCCAACAGAGATCCGAGCAAGGATGCCGCCGAGGTCGCGTCCACCCGAGCCGCTTGCTTCGAGGCCGCCGGACAGGTGGCTTGAGCTGCTGGCGCCGTTGGCAGGAAGGTTTTTGGGTTTAGGCATAAAATTAAGATTGTGCAGAGGTTGTGGCTGCCTGAGCAGCGCCGAGCTTTGCGGCCTGTTGCAGAGACTCCGCGAGCGCGGGGTCAAGCTCCAGATTCAGAACGGCCTCAATGTTAAGAATGAGCACCAGACGGTCTCGAATCGTGGTGAGGCCTTTCAGATAGTTCCCCGCGACCCCAGCGAGGGCCTCTTCGATCGGCCGAATGGCGCTCGCGGGCACACTTAGGAATTCACGCGCGCTATCAACGATCAACCCAACGACCCGTTCATGCACCTGCACGAATACGATTCGAGTGCGGATGTCGTGGGGCGCTTTGGCAAATCCAAATCGGGCGCGAAGGTTCAAAGCGGGAATAACTTGGCCGCGGGAAAAGACAACGCCCTCGATGGCAGGATGAGCATTGGGAACGATCGTGATATGCTCAAGCATTTCGATGTGGCGGACGCTGGCGCTCGGCGTCGCATACGTCGTGCCTGCCACATCAAAAAGCACAAAAGGTTCAGCTTCCTCGGCCATATGTTAATTTAAGCGCTCAGGGGATTCAGTTAGGTTAGGACGCACAGCGCCGCTGGTAAATGCTGCTCCATCCAATATGAGAACAGGCCGGCCATTTCCCAATTCAGTTGCGCCGCTGATGCCCGGCACCTGAATGAGCGGGTCGCGAATGGGGCGAACCACCACCTCTTTCTGCCCGAACACACGGTCAACCACCAAGCCGGAACTCCCCCGGTGCGAGCGCAGGACGAGCACACAAAGCCGGGGCTGCTCGCTGGCAGGAACATTGAAAAAACTGGAAAGGCGAATGACCGGGAGAACTCCTGACCGGTACGGCATGACTTCCACACCGTTTACGCGCCGAAGGTCCTTGGGCTCGATTTGCATCACTTCGCTGATGATTGCCTGCGGCACCGCGCAGGTTTGATCCGCAACCGAGACAATAACCGTGTCGGCAATCGCGAGGGTGAGCGGCAGGGTGATCACGAAGCGTGTCCCGACGCCGAGTTCCGACTCCATCGCGAGAGTGCCGCCTAACTGACGAACGGTGTTCTGCACGACCGCCATGCCAATTCCACGGCCAGAAGCGCGATCGGCTTCATCGCGCGTGGAGAAACCAGGCGCGCATAGAATCCGGAGCGCTTCAGCGTTGTCCACAACATCAGCGGTGGCGAGTCCGGCCTGCCGTGCTTTAGCTTTGAGCCCTGTGCGGTTCACGCCTCGCCCGTCGTCACCGATTGTGATGATCACCGAGTCTCCCGCCGCTTCTGCTTTCAAGAAGATCGTGGCTTCCTCTGGCTTGCCCGCGGCGCGGCGCTCTTCCACAGGCTCAACCCCATGGCTGAACGCGTTGCGGACAAGGTGCAGCATGGGATCCTTCAACTGCTCAATGACGTACTTGTCTATTTCAGTTTGCTGCCCCTCCAACTGTATCCGAACGCGCTTGTTGGAGCCGCGCGCAAGATCCCGCACGACGAATGGCATGCGCGCAAAGATTTCCGCGGCGGAAACGAGCCTCATTCTCGTGATGGCGTCTCGCAGTTCGCGCAGCGATCGCCCCATCGAGGTGTTGATCTCCTCGAATAAACGCATGTCCACAGATTGGCCGCGCTTGGCCGACCTGGCGACTTCCTCATCGAACCGCGAGCGCTGCACGATCATTTCCCCAACCATCCGCATCATATCATCCAGGCGCTCCAGATCGACGCGCACCACGTGCGACGGCGCTATGAACGGATCGTGCTCCGCATCATTTTGGAGCGGCAGCGGACTTGGCGGCGGCTCGGCAGTCGGCGCGTCGAAAAGCTCCATGACCAGGCCATCTTTGTCCCAGGCCGTGATGTCCGCGGGCGTTTCGCGCATGGCCACGACGAACTCGAACGCAACGTGCCCCTCCCCGAGAACACGGGGCGTGGAGCTAATCACTTCCCCTGCTTGCGCGAGCCGTTCGCGCGCGGTGGTCACATTCAGACCCCGCACATCAAGCTCGCGCGCGGGTGTGAAGGTGCATTTCCACAAAACAAGCCCGCGGCTTTTAGCCTCCTCAACAAGGCGGCTGGCGCTTTCGGAAAGGCGCTCGGACGGCTTGGCATCCTTTGACTGGACAATCCTGTGAAGCTGTTCAGCCAACTCGGTGTATTCACGCGGCTCCTGCTTTGCGCGGAACGCCGCAAGGATTTGCTCGAGCGCATGGGTTGCTGCCATCAGCAGATCCAAACCCTCAGCCGTAAGCGTGACTTTGCCCCGGGTTAGTTCACGCAGGAAATCCTCAGTGCCATGGGCGAGGCTCTCGGCGGCGCGCAGCCCAACAATCGCGGATAATCCTTTGAGCGAGTGAAAGTCTCGAAAGAGCGGCTGAAGCGCGCCCAGGTCCGCTTGTGCCCGCCCAATTGAAGCTTCGAGCTGCGTCAGGCTCTGCCGAATGTTCGTGAGATGCTCATCCGCCTCGCTGAAGAACTCCATCAGCAAATCGGGGCTGAGATCCCCTTGGGGGCTGTCGCTCACGCGCGCGCTCCCGCTGGATGCCCAGCCAGGGAAAGATTTTGCAACTGTTCGCGGAGCTGCGACTCGCTAATTGGCTTCACGAGGTACCCGTGCGCTCCAAGCTCCGCTGCCTTTGCGCGATCCGCGGCTTCGTCCGACCCGCTGAGGACAACAACGGGGCTTCTGCCGGAGGCCGGGCTTGAACGAATCCATTCCAGCACATCGAAGCCGCCCATGATCGGCATCTTGAGATCGAGGAATATGATGTGTGGAAGAGCGTCAGCCTCAGGAGCTTCGATGGCTTCCTTTAGCGCTTCAACAGCCAGCTTGCCATTCCGTGCGCGCTGGAGCGTGTGGGGCAATCCGGTGCGGCGGAGGGCGCGTTGAAAGAAATAAGCGTCATCCTCCGAATCCTCGGCCAACAAGATAACTGGGCTGGGGTTTGTGGGAGGTGACAAGGTTTTCAAAAGTCCTGACCCCGAGTTTGCGCGGGAGCCACCCGAGTATTCCACCCTGCGCCCATTCCGACAATGGGTAAACGAAGAATCCTTGGAACACAAGCAGCGCCACAGGGGCAACCAGGGCCATTAATTCTCCGGCTTTTGCTTTTTTTTCGGTCCCGCTAAGCTGGCACACATGAATCCAAGGAAGCTCATTAGCTCGCTCGCCGTCGCTGTCGTCTGCTTTACCCAACCATGCTCTTTCACGGACGACTGGCCGCAATGGCGCGGCCCCGCTCGAAATGGCATCTCGCAGGAGAAAGGATTGGTCTCTGAGTTCCCCGATAGCGGGCCGGCTATCGTGTGGAAGGGCAATGTTGGGCTTGGATTCTCCTCGATCGTGGTTGGCCAGGGCAAAGCCTTCACAGCGGGCCATGCGAGCGAGCAGGACACGGTGTTCTGTCTGGATGCCGCCACGGGCAAGCAGCTTTGGAAGCACAGTTACCCGGCGGAACTCGGGGATAAGTATTATGAAGGCGGTGTCACCGGCACACCGACCATCGATGGGCAGCGGGTTTATTGGCTGAGCCGGTGGGGAGATTTGTTCTGCTTCAACGCGGCTGATGGAAAGGTCGTGTGGCAACGGCAGCTTGTTAAAGAAACGGGAGCGCAGATTCCGAGTTGGGGATTTACTGGCGCGCCCACCATTCACGGGAACCACTTGATCCTGAACGTCGGCGGCGGGGGAATGGCGGTGGATAAGCAAACCGGGAAGGAGATTTGGAAATCAGGCGCGGGTGAGGCGGGTTACACAACCCCACTGCCGATCAAGCGCGGCAACGCCGTTGAGATGTGGATCGCCAATGGCGAAGGGTATTACGCGGTTCAACCAGAGAGCGGAAAGCAGCTTTGGAGCATCAAGTGGCTGACGCAGTATGGGGTCAACGCCGCGGATCCGATTCCGCATGGTGACAAGGTGTTCATCTCCTCGGGTTACGGCAAAGGCGCCGCTCTTTTTCCACAACCGAAAGCCGGAGGAACAGAGCCGGAACCGATTTGGAAGAATCGCGTTCTCCGCACCCAACTGAACCCCGCGGTGCTCGTGGACAAGCATGTCTATGGTGTCGATGGGGACACCAGCGACAAGGCTTCGTTAAAGTGTGTGGAGGTGGAGACAGGCAAGGAGCTTTGGGTTGAACGCGACTTCGGCAGCGGCGGCATCATCGTGGCCGACGGGAAGATCCTCGCGTTGTCGGCCAAAGGCGAGTTGATGATTGCGCCTGTTTCCCCCGAGGCGTTCAAGCCAAGCGCGCGGGCGCAGGTTCTAGGTGGCAAGTCGTGGACCGCGCCTGTGCTGGCGAACGGGTTGCTCTATTGCCGCAATTCGCGTGGGGACATTGTCGCAGTCGATCTTCGCAAGAAGTAAGCATGAAACGGCGCGAATTCATTGCATCCACTGGGCTCTTCCTCGCGGGAGCCCCCTACATCCTCGGGCAGCCTGAAGGCGCCAAATATCGGACGGCCCTGATTGGCTGCGGTTGGTGGGGAAAGAACATTCTGAAAGAAGCAGTCGCTTCGAAGCGCTGCCAGGTCACCGCTCTTTGCGATGTGGATGGCAACGGGCTCGAGATCACTGCGGACCAGGTGAACGGGTGGAATGGTGATTCGCCGAAGACCTACAAGGATCATCGCGAGCTGCTGGAGAAAGAGAAGCCGCAGATCGTCATCATTGCCACGCCGGATCATTGGCACGCGCTGCAAACCATTGACGCTGTAAAAGCGGGCGCGCACGTGTTTGTGGAAAAGCCCACCGGCCACACCGTCAACGAGAGTCGGGCGATGCTGAAGAACGCGCGTGAATCCGGGCGTGTGGTCCAGGTGGGTTTGCACCGCCGCATCGGGCCGCATCACACCAGCGGGATGGAGTTTTTGAAGTCGGGCAAAGTGGGCCAGGTGGGGATGGTGCGGTTATTTGCGCATTCGGGCGGCGGTCGCGAGAACCCGCGCCCCAATAGCCCCGCTCCCAAATCGATGGATTGGGATCGGTGGTGCGGACCGGCGCCGTTGCGTCCTTTCAATGCGAAGCTGCATCCGGGCGGCTGGCGGAACTTTCTCGATTACGCCAACGGAACGCTCGGCGATTGGGGCGTGCATTGGCTGGATCAAGTGTTGTGGTGGACGGAGGAGAAGTATCCGAAACGGGTGTTCTCCACAGGCGGGCGCGACATCGCAGGTGAGCCTGTGTTGACGGATCAGGAACAGACGACCGATGCGCCGGATCACCAGGTGGCCACCTACGAGTTCGAGAAGTTCACCTGCGTTTGGGAGCACCGGAAGTTTTCAGGGAACCCCACGGAGAAGCATTCGATCGGCGCTTACTTCTACGGCACGAACGGAACCTTGCACATCGGTTGGCGGGATGGTTGGACGTTTTATCCCCACAAAAAGGGGGATCCGGAGGTGCATGTGAAGTCCGAGTTGCAGGAGCCGGATGGGCATAACCTCGCGATGCTGTGGGAGGATTTCCTCCAAGCCATCGAGAAGCGCAAAGACGCGGCCGCCGGCATTGAGCAGGCGCATCGTTCATCCGTGTTGCCGTTGTTGGGAATGATCTCATGGCGCGCGGGGCGAAGCATCGAATGGGATGGCGCGAAGGAGCAGATCGTGAATGATCCCAAGGCCAACGAGATGTTGCAGCGCCCATATCGCGCGCCGTGGAAATACCCTGAGGTGTGACGGTGCCGTGACCAGCGTGGTTGCGAGGGGAGAGCGCGGCGCAAGGAATTTGTGCGGCTCCTACGGAGCCTATCCCGACACGGACTTGATACCCACAGGCTGCGCTGGCGCTTGCCTGTGGGCTACTCTGTTCGGCTCCTGCGGAGCCTTGCTGGCATCGTTTGGGTGAGCGGCTGCCCATTGTTAGGAGCCGTGGATTTCGTCGCGGAAGATGTGGGGGCGGGGGGTGAAACCGGCTTTTTGCATGAACTCTTGCCACTCCACGCCGTGCTCTTCCGTTTTTAAGCCGTAACGCCACGCGGTCGCGGCGTGGGCGAGTTCGTGACACAAGGTTTCGTGCAGCAGTTCATCTTTGGGCTGCTGCAGGAGCAACCCGTTAAGAGTTATTACGCGGCTCTTCAAAGCGAGCGTGCCGAGGGCCTGAGTGTTTGGCTCCGCGAACTCGATGGAGACCTCGCGGAGCAACGCAGAGCATCCCCAGGCCGCAGTCCAGTTCTCGGCGGCAGCGTATAGTCGTTCGAGTCGGCGTTGCGTGGCGAGTGAGAGTGACGGCATGGCGGAGATTTGTTCGGCTCCTACGGAGCCGGTGGGTTGCTCGAATTCCACACCCACGGGCTGCGCCCGTGGGCTAGTATGTGCGGCCTCTCCGAGGCCCGGCAATGGTGAGGATTGGCAGGGGCGCATGCTCATGTGAACCACAGCGGGCCTGTGAACCTCGTTCAACATCCGGACAGGGGACGAGCAGAGGTCGCCGGCTTGCCCGAACCGCCAGCCCGCACGAATCGCTCACCGCACTTCTTAAGCGATGTCTTCGAGGCGGCCGGTGGAATCGCCGTGCTTTTCAATTCCTTCCGCGCCCATTCGGTCGGCCATGCTCAGGAAGAGGTTCGTGAGCGGGGTTGGCTTGGTCTTGATATAGCGGCCCGGCTTTAAGCTGCCACCGCCGGAACCGGCGAGCAGAATGGGAAGGTTGTTGTGGGAATGGCGGTTCCCATCAGCGTTGCCGGAGCCGTAGAGGATCATCGAGTTGTGGAGCAACGATTGGCCGTCGGCATCTTTGGTCTGCTCCATCTTCTGAAGGAACTTCGAGAACTGCTTCACGTACCAGATGTCGATCTGCTCGACCTTCTTGATCATGTCTTCCTGGTTGCGATGGTGCGTCAGGTTGTGATGCCCTTCAGAAAGGCCAATCTCGGGGAAGGTCCGGTTGCTCCCTTCGCCCGCTAACAACATCGTCGCGACCCGAGTGGAATCGGTTTGGAAGGCGAGCAGAAGCATGTCGAACATGAGTGCGATATGCTCTTCATAGCTGCCCGGAATTCCGGCAGGAGCGTCGAGCGCGGGGTTCTTAACGGGCATGCGCTCTGCCTTCTCAATGCGTTGCTCGATCTCGCGGACGGCGGTGAGGTACTGGTCCATCTTTTGACGGTCACGGCCATTGAGCTTTCGCTCGAGGGCATGCGCGTCTTCCATGACGAAGTCGAGGATGGATTGCTGCTCGGCCTGGCGACGTTTCAGGTTTTGCACGCGCTCCGCGGGCGAGCCTGCGCCGAAGAGACGCTCGAACACCAGGCGCGGATTCGGCTCTGGCGTTAAGGGCTGCGTTGGGGAGCGCCAGGCGAGGTTGTATTCGTAAGCGCAGGAATAGCCAGAGTCACAGTTGCCCGATTTGCGCACGGCATCGCAGGTCAATTCGAGCGATTGGAAGCGGGTAAGATGCCCAATTTGGTTGGCGACAATCTGGTCGATGGAGGTGCCAGCGTAAATATCGGAGCCGGCGGTCTTCTTGATGCGGACACCAGTGAGGAATGTGCCGCCAGCGCGGGCGTGGTCGCCTGCGCCGTCCGGGCCGGGGTCCGCGTTGAGATCTTCCAGGCCGCCGAGAATCTGGAGTTGGTTCCGCAGCGGAGAAAGAGGTTCGAGCGTGCGTGAGAGCTTAAAGTTTTTGCCGGTCTCGCCTTCGGGCCACCAAGCGCCAGGAATCGTGCCATTTGGAACATAAACGAAGGCCATCCGGACTGGAGCAGCGCCGGAGGCCGCAGTTGCGCTGGGAGCAGCGGCAAGGGCTTTGGGGCTCAAGAATGACTCGAAGGCAGGCAGCGCCATGCAAGCGCCGAGCCCGCGGAGGAAGTGTCGGCGGCTTAAGCTGCGGTAACGTTCAGCGGCTTTGTTATGCCCATGGATCGTGTTGTGCTTCATTGGTCTGCCTTTCCTTAATTCCCGTTCGCCTGATTGTGGACTGCTGCCGTTTGCGTCGGTTGAACGCGCATCTTTTGAAATGGAGCTGATTCGATCACGCCAGCGAGCAACGCGGAGAAACGGCCGCCGTTTGCTTCCATGCGGCTCACGATTTTGTCGATCGACTCGACGTCGTAGTGCTCAGGCCCGCGCCCGGTGGCGTAAGTGAGCAGCTTCTCGGTCAGGCAGCGGTAAAACTTGGTTTTGTGCGCCGTGGCGAGGATCTTCTTCAACTCGCTGACGCTGTTAAAAGATTCGCCGGTGGCGAGCTGCCCGGCAGCGTCGATGGTCTGGTTACGCTCCTTCTCGCGCCACATTCCGAGAGCGTTGAAGTTTTCAAAAGCGAGCCCGATCGGGTCCATGCGCGCATGGCAGGAGGAGCAGAGCGGCTTGTCGCGGTGCATGGCCAAGGCTTCGCGCAAGGTGGGCTCGTGGTCTTTAAAATCCTGCTCGGAGGCTTCAAGCGCAGGGATGTCGGGCGGCGGCGGAGGCGCGGGCGCGCCGAGAAAGTTTTCCAAAACGAACAACCCGCGTTTAACGGGCGAAGTGCGATCCGGGTTGGACGTGACAATGAGCGCGCTCCCGTGGGTCAGCACACCGCCGCGAGGATTCCCGGCAGGAAGAGTGACCTTGCGCAATTCTGGTCCCGTGATGTTGAGGTTGGTCAACCCGTAGTGTTTTGCGAGACGCTCGTTGAGGAAGGTGTAGTCGCTATCGATCATCTCGACGACTGGCTTGTCCTCGCGAACGATCGAAGCAAAGTACATCTCGGTTTCACGCTGAAGCGCGCTGCGCAATGGCCCATCCAATTCGAAATCGGGGAAATTAAAGCGGCGATTGCGCGGGCGCTGGCCAGCAGCCGCTGTGGCGTTTGTGGCCGGAGCTGAGTTGGTGGCGGCTTGAGCAATTTGATTGACCAGGTTGGTGCGAGCGGCAGCTTGCGCCGCGAACCGGGCGCGAAACTCTTCCATTTGGCGGCGCATCTCGCGTTCCTGGCCGTTGTCGCGAGCGAGGATGACACGACCGTTCATGGCGATGCCTTCAACATCGCGCGTTTGGAGCCATTGGCCGGTGAAGTTGTTAATGAACTGGTCAGAGCGCGCATCAGCCAGCATGCGGCTGACCTCAGCGTTAAGGTTCTTACGGAGTTCACCACGTTCGGCGAGACTTAGAAGGCGCTCATCAGGCATCGTGGACCACAGGAAGTGGGACAAGCGGGAGGCGAGGGAGAATTCATCCACAGCCGCAAAGTGACCGGTGGGGTCGCCTGCTGGCTCTTCCAACCGGAACAGGAAGCGGGGAGAGGCGAGCACCGCAACCATCGCGTGAGCCACGCCTTCTTCAAACGTCTTTCCTTCCTGCTGGTAAACACTTTCGGCCAGAGTGGCTAAGCGCTCGACCGTTCTGGTGTCCACCGGGCGGCGGAAAGCTTTGCGGGCAAAGCTGCCGAGGACTTCGACAGCAAACGCTTTGCGTGATGCTGGGTCCGTGGGCGCCTGGCGCGGGAAAAAGCGAGCGTAATTCTTGGGCTCTTGCCAATGCTCCTTCTCCAGAGGACCGCGCAAAACGACCTCATGGAGACGCATGTCGAGCGGCCACAGTTTTTTCTCCACCGGGGTGAGCGGCTTCAGTTCGAGGGTGAGTTCCTTCTCGGTTCCCTCCCATTTTTGCTCGAGGTTGAAATTAAAGGTCTTGTTGTCGTGCCAGCCGAACTCCTGGGTGAGCAACTCGCGTCCATCGGCCTTGAAAGTAATCAAGCATTTGCCGGGGTCGTATTCGAAGTTGCCGTTGACCTCGAGACGGAGCTTCACCTGATAGGTGCCAGGCGCCTGGACTCGAGCTTTGGTGGAAACCTTGGCGGGTTCGTAGAACGAGAAGTTTTTGAACTGCTCCCGGTTGCCGCGGCCTCTCCCCTGCCCCGCGCGTGGCGGCTCGTCGCCTTCTGCGCGGAACTGGACGCCTGTGATCGTTTGCTCCGGAGCGACTTTTCCAACCTTGGGAACGGCGTCGTTTACGATCGTGCGGGCGGCGTCGAGATACTTTTCGAGGAGCATCGGCGAAACCGTCAGCACATCACCGATGTTGTCGAAGCCGTAGCCGGTGTCGTCTGGGGGGAATTCAACTTCGGCATCGAACTCGACACCCATCAGATCGCGGATGGTGTTCTGATACTCGACCCTGTTCAGGCGGCGAACGGTCACTCGGCCGGGGTCTGGATTGGCGGGATCAATGCCAAAGGCGCGCAGCTTGATCCATTGCTCGAGCTTTTCCTGGGACTCAGGAGCGAGCTTCGGCTTTTTCTGCGGCGGCATGAGGCCGGCGCGGACATTTTTCAGGACGTGATGCCATAGCTCCGGTTTAAGGAGTTCTTCGTCGGATTTGAATTCGTCGAAGGCAACTTCGCCCTTTTTCGTGCCATCCGCGTGGCAATCGAAACAATGGTCCCGCAGGATTGGCAGAATATCGCGCCGGAATTCCGCGGCGGCAGGATTCTCGGCAGCCGAAGCGGTGTGGGAGAGAAAGCCAAGTGCGACGCTTAACGCGGCCACGCGGAGCCGAAGCGTGAAACTCCCCGGCATCAGCTTCGTAAATCTGTTCATGAACAGCGTTCCCCAACTCCGACTGGCTACGGGTTTACTCAAGGAGGATGGCGGAGTCTGGCTTATGGCAGCATTATGGCGCATTCGTTTCCTTAGGCGCAATAGGTTCCGCAGCGTTCGAGGAGGCGGTGGCGGGATGGCGGAAGGACCGTTCCACCTTGTCGTTCGGGTCGGTTGAGACAGGCTGGTCGCGCCAGAGCCAACGCATCATCTCAGGGAAGATGGCGCCGCCTTGCTTCTGGCCATGGTTTCCGATGCCCCAGACGTAATTCAGCTCGTACCCTTTCTTTGTGAGGGCCTGCATGACACGCACGTTCTGGTGGAACCAATCACGATTGAGGTTGTCGGGGCGGCGATTGTCGTTGCGACCGTCCTGCATGAAAATGCGGAGAGGTTTCTTGTCACTTTGCTCAATGAGTTCGGGCCAGATGTGTTGGCCGCGGAGATCGGTGAAGCTGCCGACGAAGGTGATGACCTTGCGGAAGTGGTCAGGACGGAACCAGGCCACACCGAAGGCTGCGCAACCGCCAGAGCTGGAGCCCATGATGCCGTGGAGTTCCGGGTCGGGTGAAATGTTAAACTGTTTCTTCAGCTCGGGAAGGAGTTCATCAACGATCACACGGGCGTACTTATCGTTCGCAGGGTTGTATTCCTCGGCACGGTTCGAGGTGCGGTCACCCCAGTCGCGAGCGTGAGGCTCGGGCTGGTCTGGGCGTCGGCCAGGATTGATGAAGACGCCGAGCATCACGGGGATTTCGCGGCGGAAGATGAGGTTGTCGAGTACGTTGTGGGCTTGAACGTCGCCAGGCTCAGCCATCATGGCGTGGCCGTCGTTGAAGACCATGAGCGCTGTGGGTTGCTTTGGGTCATACTGCGCAGGCACATAGACCCAGTAGGTGTGATGGGTGCCGGGGAAGACCTGGCTGGGCAAGGTGCGGGCCTCAGTGAATTTGCCTTTGGGGACGCCTTCCATGCGCGTGGAGTCCGGCCCCAGGCGGTAATAAAGGTCGTTGGTGTTTGCGGGGCGTGGGCGGGTGGGAGGTTCAGCGGCGTAGATCGAGGCGAGTCCAACGAGAGCGGTCGTCAGGCAAAGGAGGAGCATGCGCATAATAGGGGTAATTTCGAGACGGATGCGGGGCGTCAGAGGTTTCATGGGTTGTGTGTAAAAGCGTGTAAGATCGTGTATAAGCGTGTAAATGCGATAGTTGGAGTTGAGTGGCATGTTTTTTGCGGGGAGCGGGATCACCCGACGCGGTTGACATGTAAGCGGATATGGTTGACATGTCAACCTGTTTGATGCAGGACAGCAGCGGCAGGTGCGCCGATTGGCGGTGCGGCAGTAGCCGCGGGAGGAGGAATTGTTCGGCTCCTACGGAGCCGGATTTCGGAGGGCTTTTGACCCACAGGCTGCGCTGCGCTTGCCTGTGGGCTAGTATGTTCGGCCCCTTGCGGGGCCAAGGACAAGGCGGCCTGGGACAGGGCGCCCTTTGGTGACGTGCGAGCTAGTTGGGCTCTTGCAGCACGCCCGGTCGGGGGACCGGGCCTACCATCTCAAGTCATTTGATCGTGGCGCCGTTCTCTGGAACCTCGCAGCACGCCCGGTCGGGGACCGGGCCTACCATCCTGGAAGACTTCCGGCACCCAATCCCCGTTATTGATCCTTCTGACGTCGGGTGCATGTCGGTTTGCGGGCTCAGCGGAGGTGACTTATGGTGAGATAAGTTCACCGAGGAGGAATTACCAGCATGAGCGCGACGCTTGAAACGGCACCAGCAACACAAACGTATGATCCGGCCAAGATCATGGGCGGCATCTATGGGGATGGCATTATTGGCCTAAAAGGGGCCTTCAGCCGCGAGTGGGTCCAGCAGCTTGGAGAGGATATCGAAGTTTCATACCGGGAGGCGCTCCAACGCCCCGGTGGCGCCGTGGGCCGCGGGCCGAAGCGGCATTATGTCGAGATTCACCCCGAGGATATCCGGGGGTTTGTGGAGTTGGTGACGCATCCGTGGGTGATTGCGGTCTGCGAGAATATCCTAGGGCCGGAATACAAGATTGTGGAGATCGGGTTCGATGTGCCGAATCCGGGAGCCATGGATCAGCCCTGGCACCGTGACTTTCCCGCGCCAGATGAAACATTGAGCGGCCGGCGGCTGAACTCGTTGGCGTTCAATGTGACCACGGTGGATGTGTTTGAAGACATGGGGCCGTTCGAAATTGCACCGGGAACACAGTGGGATGTGCCGGATGACTTCGAGCATGGAATGTTTCCGCCCAAACGGCTTTACCAGCGGTACGAATCACTGGCGCAACGGAAGATGCCGAAGATGGGTGATATATCCGCTCGCTCAGCGCTGACCATCCACCGCGGGACTGCGAACCGCTCGAACAAGGCGCGGCCGGTGCTGGTTCTTGGTGTCGATGCGCCGGATGCCCGGAACTCCGAGAAGCACGATCTGCAGCTTACGAAGGAGTATTACGAGCAATTACCTTTCGAGCTTAAGCAACATCTGACCTGCCGATTGGTTGATAAGCTCGAGCCGATCGTGCAAGGGCACACGATCGAGGGGCTGATGATGGGCGAGGCTTAAAGAGGCATGCCACTCATTGCCGCGTAGGTTGGCGAGGATCCCAGAATTCGGAGTTAACCAAGCCTTTAGCGTTTCCGGAGGAGGGGTCGACGGGAGGATTGATTGCCGCTCCCTTGCGAACCTCAGCATGGCCATCATTGAACACCACGACAGTGGCTCCGGTGTGGCGATTGGCATCGATTCCCTCGTAAAGCTTTGTTGAGCTTGCTTTGGAGTCCATGCACGAATTTGGCCACCAAAGACTGCTCCCCCATTGCGGTGGGTTGCCGTATGGTTGCTTATCCCCAATCAGCAGGTTTTCCGCAGGACTACGAACGCCGCTACGTTTAAAAAACTGATTAGGTTGGAAGGAGAAACCCGCGATTCGCAGCGCAGGGAGGCCGGCATAAGGATGTGCGCCAAGAAAAAAACCGTTGTAGCCGTAGCCGACGTTGTGAGCATCAAACTTCCATTGCCAACGAATCCCGTTATCGACCCGGGGTCCCTTCAGAGCGGCACACCGGAAAAGGTTGCTCTGGTTTTGAGCGTAACCAACGATGGTAGTGCCCCACCAATTGGTAAGGATCTCCGCTGAGTGACTGACCCCGCTGTTACGATGCGCGGGAAAGACATCGTTATTGTCATCCGTGTACATCTGCATGAAGAGGCTGACCTGCTTCAGACTATTCATGCAGTGGGTCCGCTGGGCCTTGATTTTGGCCTTGGAGAGCGCCGGAAGGAGCATGCTCGCCAGGATGGCAATGATGGCGATGACGACCAGCAACTCGATGAGCGTGAAGCCCGTCTGGCCTGGGCGGCGTGAGATCTTCATAAGCGTGGTGGGGCCGTTGTAGCGCCCTTGATTTGCTTTGTCATGGGCCGTTTGACCGCACAGGCGCGCGCCTCCTCTCTCGGGGTCCGCCCTCATTGCGTGGGGCGCAGGGCGAGGTATTTTTCCCGTGAACTATGAAGAAGTCGCGTGGGTTTTGGTTCGGGATCGCGGCGCTGGCTGTCCTGGTGGGTTGCGCCACTGCTCCGATCACTGGTCGTCGTCAATTAAGCCTGGTCTCCGCCTCGCAGGAAATGCAGCTGGGACTTTCAAGCTTTGAGCAACTTAAGAAACAAACTCCTGTAAGCCGGGATCCTGCGATTAATGCGCTGGTGCAGCGAGTGGGGCAGAAGATTGCTGCCGCCGCGGGAAATGATCTCCCGAACGCGCAGTGGGAATTCGTGGTTTTTGAGAGCAAGGAGGCGAATGCCTTTTGCCTGCCGGGTGGCAAGGTGGGAATTTTCACGGGAATCCTGCCTATCACGCAGGATGAGGCTGGGCTGGCGACGGTGATGGGGCATGAGGTGGCGCACGCCACGGCGCGGCATGGCGCGGAGCGGATGAGCCAGGCGCTGGCGGCGGAAA
>Ga0196963_10000902_pt1 | contig 22474 bp, 19 predicted proteins | sample S1_5metaG_FD_148600 | JGI IMG/M metagenome (GOLD analysis project Ga0196963, IMG submission 148600) | Soil microbial communities from Anza Borrego desert, Southern California, United States - S1_5 | ecosystem: Environmental > Terrestrial > Soil > Desert | place: USA: California | collected... | reverse complement strand
GATCCGCACCCGGGTGGAGACGCGCGGGCGCAACCGGCCGCCGCGCGGCGTCGTCTACGTGCCCTGGTTCGACAGCTCCCGGCTGATCAACAAGGTCACGCTCGACGCCACCGACCCGATCAGCAAGCAGACCGACTTCAAGAAATGCGCCGTCCAGGTTCTTCCCGTGACGGCGTGAGGAGGCCGCCCATGCGCAAGCTCATCCTGGCCCTGGCGGCATCGCTGCCCGTCCTGGCGGCGCCGTTCCTGGCCGGGTCCGGCGGAAGCCTGGCCCAGGACAGCAATGTCGTGCAGTCGCCCTTCCGGCCGCCGGTCGACTACGCCCAGGAGCCGCCGGCCCCGCCGATGCCGAAGGAGGTCACCGACGACCGGCGGCGCGCCCGCAGCTATCCCGAACAGCCGCCGGTCATCCCGCACGACGTCACCAAGTACCAGGTGAACCTGCAGACCAACGCCTGCCTGACCTGCCACAGCCGCAAATACACCGAGCAGGTGCAGGCACCCATGGTGAGCATCACCCACTACGTCACGCGCGACGGCCAGACGCTGGGCGCCGTGTCGCCGCGGCGCTACTTCTGCATGCAGTGCCACGTGCCGCAGACCGACGCCAAGCCGATCGTGGAGAATAGCTTCACGCCGTTCGACGCGCTGGTCGAGCCCTCCCCCGGCGGCGGCGGGGGGCATCCATGAGGGTTCCGGACTTCCTGAGGCGGCCGTGGCGGATCATCTCCAGCCCGGCCACGCAGCTCAGCCTGGGCTTCCTGACCCTGGGCGGCTTCGTCGCCGGGGTGGTCTTCTGGGGCGGCTTCAACACCGTGCTGGAGGCCACCAACACCGAGACCTTCTGCGTCAGCTGCCACGAGATGCGGGACAACGTCTTCGAGGAGCTGAAGACGACCATCCACTTCTCCAACCGCTCCGGCGTGCGCGCGACCTGCCCGGACTGCCACGTGCCGCACGAGTGGACCGACAAGATCGCCCGCAAGATGCAGGCCTCAAAGGAGGTCTGGGGCCACCTGTTCGGCCGCATCGACACCCGCGACGAGTTCGTGGCGCTCAGGCGCGAGCTGGCGGAGCACGAGTGGGCGCGCCTGAAGGCCAACGACAGCCTGGAATGCCGCAACTGCCACAGTGCGGAGTCCATGGACATCACCCGCCAGGGCGAGCGGGCGGCGCGGGTGCACCAGGCCTACCTCTTCACCGGCCAGCGCACCTGCATCGACTGCCACAAGGGCATCGCCCACCGCCTGCCCGACATGCACGGCGTGCCCCCGGGCTGGGACGAGGTGGCGGCGCGCTGACGGCCGGGGCCGCGCCGGCGCGGACGGCCCCGTCCCGGCCGGCACCACCATGAGCGCGTCGGCGGCGGCCAGCCGGGCCTGCAGCGCCGGCCCGCCGCACGAACCTCCGGCACCTGCATCGGCGTTTCCTCCTGACCTGCCGGCCGCCATTCCGCAGGTCCCCGGAACGCGGCTACGGCTCCGGAGCAGGCAACCGGGGGTTCCGAAGCGCCGCCAGGGTGCCGGCAGGAGGATCAGCGCCGCGGCCGTGATCAGCCCGCCGATGGCGACAGCGACCCGTGGATCGGCGTGGGGGTTCGACGCCGATGGGCATCGAACTCCTGATCCAGATCCTCCACGAGCTTGGGCGCACCCGGTCCAAGACGGGCCCCGAGACGGCGCCGATTCCGGGCGGACGCGGGCGGAGCCCGCAGGTTCGTGGGTGAGTTCCGGGCTTCCTACGCGCGTGCTTTCGAGATGTCAGGACGATAACGCCAATTATCACTTCTCCATCTTCTCTGAAGGTGGCGGAAACGAAAGTCATCGATGGTTTTGGTTTAACGCCAAACCATTATCGTTGCTTTTGAAAGAGTTAGCGGTAGCCCGAAGCGTGCAGCAGTCACCAGCGGCTCGTTGCCTGTTCCAGGGACCTTCAGGTTTCGCCCAATGCCGATGCGCATCCCTGCACCGTGTCATTTCCGATCCGTCCCCACTTCAGCGCAATGCGGGTCCCGGTGGGCAGTGAAAATCGCCGCCGCCATGGCAGCTTGACGCCGTTCATTCGAGTTCCCGATTACCGACGAACGCCGGACCATGTGACGTCGGTGACCGCTACCCCGGCGCTGGCATCGTCCACCGTGGAGGAGCTGCTGTTCCGGGCACTGCCACGGATCGGTCCTCTCGTTCCCTCGACGCCAAGGCCTGCCGGTCATGCCGGCCGTGACGTGCAGGCCGGGCTGGACGGCCGGGACCCCATCCTTGTCTGCAGGTTCAGGCCGGAGGCGCATCCGCGCGCTGCCGCCCCTGCTGCACGGTAGCTGCGGAATGAGATCGCGCATGATCGTCGGGCAGGCAACAGGGAGGTCCGCCCTCCCCTCCCCCCGATTGCCGCCTGCCTGTCGCCGGGGTCCCTGACGCTCCCCGGCAGCACGGCATCGGCGATCCCGATCCATTCGCCAACGCCATGTTCACGGCCCGGGGCCTGTATGTGGAGCGGGAGGGCAGGCTGCCGGCCGGGCGGCGGGAGCCGAAGCCTCTCTTCAGCCCAAGCCCCGTCCGCATCCTGTAGGTTCTGCCGGCCGATCCGCGATCACCCCGGCGCGTGGCCGGACTTTGCCGGTGCTGCCGGTGCTGCCGGTGCTGCCGGTGCCGGCCTGGCACCTGGTGAACGGCGTCCATAGCGCTCTCGGCGCCCGGCACCGGGGGAAATCCCGCCCGCTCCGCACTGCGTTTCAAGATGCCGAGGGCCCGGGTCGGGTCGTAGATGCTCTGCTGCGCGGGCTGCCGTTGCGCCGTTGCCGGATGGCGTTCCAGCCCTCAAGCTCGCCCGGACCTATGATGCCTTGTCGGGCAGCCCAGCTGATCCTTTCAGCAAAGCTGTCCCGCCGCCCGGCGGCTCGCCGCCAGGGCCGCGTCCATGACCCGGCAAAGCTGTACGGCGCCGGGCGTATAGAGCGGGTGGAAGAAGTGGCCGTAGGGAAGCGTCCCGCGGGCGACTTCGAAGAGCTTACGGATTTCAAGGGGGGCCGGCGGTGCCACGTCGGTCGCCGGGACCGGTCGAGCCCGGCCGTCGGCCGCCGATATGTGCCGTCGGGTTCGATGAGGGGTCTATGGTCGAGCGCGCCGGCCGGCCGCTGCCGATTTTCCATCGACGGCCGCCTGAAGCCGAACCCGGCGCAGACGGAGGTCGTCCGCGTCAGCCTCCGGCAATTAGCGCGCTAATGGCAGCTCCGGACCCGGAGCGGCTCATTAGCGCGCTAATGACGGTCATCCTTTCAGCAGATCATCCAGCAAGTGGCGCAGCCGCTCCAACCGCTCGCGCGCCGCCCTGTCCAGCTCGGGTCGCTGCCGGTGCCATGCCTGTACGGTCTTCTCCACCGCGCCGAGCCCGCGGGCCAGATCCGGCTTGCGCCCCGCCCGGCTCTTCTGGCGCGCGGGCGCCGGCGCCGCCTTGACCGCTTCCCGGTCCAGCAGGCCAGCGCGCACGCCCGGCCAGAGCCGCAGCTGCTCCTCGTCCGGCAGCTTCGCCAGCTCGTAGAGCGTGCGCCGGGGAACGTCCGCCTCCCCTGCCCCGAGCGCCTGCAGGATATCGGCGTGAAGGTTCAGCAATGCCAGCGTCTGGCTGATGGCTCCCTGGGTGCGGCCGAACATGGCGGCGGCGGCCGTCTGCGACAATCCCTCGGCCTCCATGAGATCGGCCAGGCCCCTCGCCTCCTCCACCGCCGTCAGGTCCTGACGTTGCAGGTTCTCGATCAGGGCAAGCGCGCGGTGGTCGCCGGACACCTCGACCACCGCCAGGCTGTCCCAGCCCAGTTGCCGGGCGGCGCGCCAGCGCCGCTCGCCATAGGCGATGATCCAGCTGGACCTGTCGGCAGGGTCGCGGCGCACGCCGATGGGCTGAAGCTGGCCCTGCTGGCGCATGGTTTCAGCGAGCGCCGACAGCGCCGCCGCGTCGAAGTGCTTGCGCGGCTGCGTCGGGTCGGGCCGGACGGCGTCGAGCGGCACCTCGAAGGAATGCCGGTGGCGGTCGCCCGCCTTGACCAGCCCCTCGCTCTTGGCCTCCAGCCGGGCGCCGATGGCACCCGCCTGGTTCGCCAAGCGGTCGCGCAGGCTCTTACCGGCCATCGCCCACCTCCTGCAGCAGGCGCCGCGAGAGCGCCATCAGCGCCTTGGCGCCGTTGGACCGCCGGCTGGTCCGCACCACCGGTTCGTTCAGCATGCTGGCCTTGCCGAAGCAGCTGTCATAGGGGATGGGCTCATACACCGTGAAGTCCCGTGGGTCGCGCGCCCGGATCGTGTCCAGCAGCAGCTGGTCGACGGTCTTGCGCGCATCGAAATGGTTGGGAAGCACGCCCAGCAGCTTCAGCGCCGGGTTCAGGCGGCGCTGCACCTGGCGGATCTCATCGAGGATCAACTCGATGCCGCTGTGGTCGAGCGGTTCGGTGCGCACCGGAATGACGAGGCCGTGGGCCGCGGTCAGCACCATGGCGGTGAGCTTGCCGGGGTTGGGCGGCGCATCCAGGATGATCCAGTCGTAGCGCCGCAGCAGGGGCTCCAGCTTTTCGCGGAAGATGTACTCCGCCCCGGCCTCGTTGCGCGCCTCCAGGCGCATCAGCTTGATGTGGGAGGGAATGACATCGATGCCCCAGGCCGGCGTGATGACGTCCGCCAGCGGCCGGTCCTCCTCGATCGCGTTCAACAGCGTTGCGCCGCGGCGGAAAATCTCGTCCTGGGCCTCGATCGCGAAGAGGATCTTCGTGGCGTTGTACTGCGGGTCGCAGTCGACCAGCAGCACGCGCTGGCCGATCTCCGCCAGGTGGGCCGCCACGTTGACGGCCGTGGTGGTCTTGCCGACGCCGCCCTTGAAGTTGGCAAAGCCGATGATGCGGGCGGGCCGGTCCGGGCGGGGAGGGTGGCTGTGGCCCAGTTCCTGGCGCACCAGGTCCTCCACGTCCTGGGGCACGCGCTCGCCCGCCGTCTCCCAGCGGCTGATGCGGTGCCGGTCATATTTGCGGGCGAGGCTGGTATTCAGCCAGTCGGCCAGATCCTGCTGCGACCAGCCCCGGGCGTCGCGCAGCTGTTTCATCAAGTCCACGGTCACGGGGAAACGCCTCAGTCATTGCCTGAGCCTCACCCTAAAGAATGTTGACGCAACAGGCAAAAGCTATGTTGACCCATCGCGTCGTCCGGTATGCATGGATGACCGGACTCGGCAAAGTCCAAACTCCCGGGGGCAGGCGCCCGGGCGGGCCCACCCGCCGGGGTCCGCCGCTGGGGCGCATCGGTAAAGGCCAAACACGGACGCCGATTTCGCCGGGTACCGCCGTGACGCAGGCCGCAAACCTGCCGCCGGGCGCACGCAAGGCGCTGGATTCCTTGGACTCTGCCGAGCAGGTGAGCGCCTGGCACAGGCCGCGGGAGGGTTGTTTGGACTTTACCGATGCCGGCCCGGGAGTTCGCGGTTCAAAGCAGAACGCCGGCGCCCTGGCAGGGCACCGGCGTTGGACTTTGCCGAGTCGGGAGGCGGCTCAGCGGACGAGCGTCAGCTTCGGCACCGGGGGAGGGGAGGGATGCAGGATGATGTGCTCGCGCTCGACCTCGACCTTCGCCTCCGGATAGGCGGCCATCGCCAGCTTCAGGGCGCTGGTGAACTCAGGCTTGAAATGGAACATCTTCTGGATGCCGGCGCCGAACTGCTGGTAGAGCGCCGCCCAGCGGACGGTGGTGCGCTTGTCCAGCGTGTGCAGGCGGTAGGCCAGCCAGATATAGGCGTCGAGCGCCATCGACTTGCCGGATATCTGGCGGATCGCGGCATCGCGCACCGGCACGGGGTGCTCGCGCAGTGCCCGGAAGAAATTCTCCGACAACTCGACCTTGTCGGTCCAGAGGCTGCCCTGGCGCGGATCGGTGGAGTTGCCGAAGGTGATCGCCTTGCTGACGATGGTCTCGTTGGCGCGCACCTCCGACTCGCCCGGTCCGTCCCAGAAGAAGGCGAGGTTGGCCGAGCTGATCCGGCTCGCCTGCTCCTTCACGTCCCGGTAGGTCTTGCCGCCCGCGGACAGGCCCATCCGCTCCAGCCACTCGTTCATCGAGCGGCCGAGCTCCACCTCGCGGCTGCCCGACTGGATGGCCTTGGTCTGCAGATAGAGCAGGATCATGCGGGCGCGGGAGCCGAACGGAATGCCCAGCGGATTGCCCTGGCGGTCCGTACCCGACTGGACGACCAGCGTGACCCGGTGCCCGTGGCGGACCCAGCGCTCGCCCTGGAATTCACGGTGCGGGAGCGCGGTCAGGCAGAATCCGCTATAGGTGATGCCCAGGCTCTCCTGCTCGGAGGCCATGACCTCTGCGGCCACCTCGACGAGCCGCTTCTCCTCCTTGGTCTGCGCCATCTGGAGGGCGGCCTCGCGGCCATGGGTCAGGATCAGTTGGTGGACGTCGCTCATGCCGTGCAGCCTCTGTCCGATCGCCTTGCCGAGTCAACTTGGACGATGCCGATAGAAGCCTAGTTGGAAGTTATTTGTTCCAACTAATTGTATGCTCGGCAGAGTCCAGGGGATATCCCTGGTTCCATCGGCATCGTCCAAGGATTCATCGGCGGAGTCCAGGGGATAACGGCGCCGGGGAATGGGGGGGCCGGTGCGCCGATCGGCAAAGGCCAGGGGATAAGTGCCGTGCCGCGTGCGGCGGAATGCCGAATCGGCGGTTCCCTCACAGGCCCCGCTGCATCGGTAAAGTCCAAGCGCCGGGCATGCCGGTCGGGGCCCGGGAACGCTGCGCCTCCGGTCCCGCGTTCAGCCAGCCGCCGCCGCCCGCCCGCGGGATGTTGGCAGAAACGGTGGGGTCGTTGTCATTGCCGCCAAGCGGCGGGCCGGCGACAATGACGCATCAGCTTTCCGGGTGCGCCATGCGACCGACCTCTTCCCGCCTACCGACTCCCGACGCCGCGGCGCCTGTCCGGCACGTGGTGTTCGTCATCTTCCCCGGCTTCGAGATCCTCGATCTCAGCGGGCCGCTGTCGATCTTCTTCAATGCGAACCGGGTGACCGAACCGGCGCGCGACGGGGAGCCCGCCTACCGGATCGAGGTGGTCGCCACCAGGGCCGGCCGGGTCGACTCCCAGCAGGGGCTGGGAACCATCGCGGAGCGCGGCCTGCCGCCGCCGGGGGAGGCGATCGACACGCTCGTCGTGATCGGCGGCTCGGGCGTGCACGCGGCGGCGGAGGAAGCGGAGCTGGTCGGCTGGCTGCGGCGGACCGCGCCCTTCGTGCGGCGTGTCTGCGCGGTCTGCACCGGGGCCTTCCTGCTGGCGCGGGCGGGCCTGCTGGACGGCCGGCGCGCCACCACCCATTGGGCCTCCTGCCCGGCCCTGGCGAAGGAGTATGCCGCCGTCGCGGTGGAGCCGGATGCGATCCATGTCGCCGACGGCAATGTCTATACCTCCGCCGGCATCACCGCCGGCATGGATTTGGGGCTGGCCCTGGTCGAGGAGGATTTCGGCCGGCCGGTGGCCATGGCGGTGGCGCGCTGGCTGGTCATGTTCGCCAAGCGGCCCGGCGGCCAGTCCCAGTTCAGCACCCACCTGGCGGCCCAGATGACGGAGCATGGGCCGATCCGCAAGCTGCAGGAATGGGTGCTGGACCATCTGGCGTCCGACCTCAGCGTGCCGGTCCTGGCCGGCCGCGCCGGCATGAGCCCGCGGAACTTCGCCCGCGTGTTCGTCCGTGAGACGGGCACGACGCCGGCGGACTTCGTCGAACTCGCCCGCGTCGAGGCCGCCCGCCGCCAGCTGGAGGAGAGCGCCCTGCCGGTCGACGGCGTGGCCCGCCAATGCGGGTTCGGCACGGCGGAAGCCATGCGCCGGAGCTTCCAGCGGCGCCTGAGGATCAGCCCCCAGGACTACCGGGCACGGTTCCGCACGCCGGGGGGTGACGAGGGCGCCGCCCTGCCGGGCTCAGGGCCCCCGCCGCCGATGCCGCCGGGCATGTTGCACTAACGGAATTATCCGGACGGCGCGGGCCGGCCGCTCCGGCACCGCCCCGTCCGGTCCTGCCCCGCAGGGGGCCGATCCATCCATCAGGAGAAACGGCATGGCTGTCCGCCATCGCATCCGATTGCTTTGTGCCGCCCTCGCCCTGGCCCTGTTCGGGACCTCGGCGCCGGCGCAGGAGCGCCCCACCGGCCGGGCGCGGCCCGTGATCGCCGTCGTCTCCGCCAACGAGGGGACCGAGACGATCGACTTCATGGTGCCGTTCGGCGTGCTGTCCACCGCCGGCGTGGGCGAGGTCGTGCCCGTGTCGGTGGAGAGCGGTCCCGTCACGCTGGTGCCGGCGCTGACGGTGGAAACCGGGACCAACCTGGCGCAGTTCGACGCCGCGCATCCCGCGGGGGCCGACTATGTGATCGTCCCGGCCCTCCGGGAGCGGGACAACCCGCACGTGATCGCCTGGCTGAAGGCCCAGGCCGCCAAGGGCGCCGTGCTGGTCAGCATCTGCAACGGCGCTGCCACCCTCGCGGCGACGGGGCTGCTCGACGGCCGTCCCGCGACCGCGCATTTCACCGAGATCGACAATTTCGCCGAGGATTTCCCGAGGGTCCGCTGGACGAAGAACCGGCGCTACCTGCGCGACGGCAAGGTCATGACCACGGCCGGCATATCGGCCGCCCTGCCGGCGTCCCTGGCGCTGGTCGAGATGATCGGCGGGCCGGAAGCGGCGGCGGAGGTGGCCGCCAGGATCGGCGTCGCCTCCTGGGGCCCGGACCACGACAGCGGGGCCTTCCGCCTGTCGGCCCGCCATGTCACGACGGCCGCCTGGAACCTCGTCCGGTTCTGGGAGCACGAGACCGTCGGCATTCCGGTGGCCGCCGGGATCGACGAGATCGCGCTCGCACTGGCGGCGGACGCCCACAGCCGCACCTTCCGGACCAGGGTCGACAGCATGACGGAGGACGGCCGGCCGGTTGCCAGCCGCCACGGCCTCACGGTGCTGGGCACCGCCGCCGACCGCCGGAGGATCGACCGTGTCGTCGCCGCGCCGGCCGCGGGCCAGCCGCCCGCCAGGGCCCTGGATGAGGCGCTCTCGGCGATCCGGGGCGCCTATGACACGCGCACCGCGGAATTCGTGGCCATGCAGCTCGAATATCCGGGCCTGCCGGCCGCGCGCTGACCCGACGCTCGCCGACCAAATCCCACGATCCCTTTCGAGGAGTTCAGACAATGCTGCGCAAATTGAGTTCTGTGATCGCCCTGGCCCTGTGCTGCCTGTTCCCGGTACCCGACGCGGCGGCGATGGACGTCGCGACCATGCTCGGCAAGGTCGAGGCCGTGCGCGGATCGGGCCCGTTCGCGATGTTCTCCAGCGACATGCGGCTCCTCTCGGGGGAGGTCAAGGTCGCGGGACAGGCGCTGAAGGAGGAACGCCTGGCGGCCGTCGCCGCCGGACGGACCCCGGCCTATTGCCCGCCGGAGAGCGGCGGGTCCATCACGCAGGACGACGTCCTGGAGAGCCTGCAGGCCGTGCCGCCGGAGGAGCGGTCCAGGACGGAGCTTAAGGACGCGCTCCGCGCGCGGCTCGCCCGCAAGTTCCCGTGCCCCTCCTGATCCGACCGCCGCGGACCCGCCCGGCCCGTGCCGCCGGCCTAGAGGATCAGGTCCAGCGATGCCGCCGGGAGGCCGAACATCCGGCTGAACGTCCGGCTGAAATGCGCCGAGTCCGCGAATCCCGCCTCGTGCGCCGCCACGGTCAGGGACGATCCGGCGGCGGCGCATTCCACGGCGCGCGTGAGGCGGCGCCACAGCAGGTAGGTCTTGAAGGGAAGCCCGACCTCGGCGGCGAACAGGTGGCGGAACCGGTCGTCCGACAGGCAGGCCGCCGCAGCCGCGTCCTTGAGGGTGACGCGGTCGCCGAGGCGCGCGCCGATGCTGTCCAGCGCCCGCACGATGCGCGGGTCCAGGCTGCGCAGCGGCGGGGCGCCGCCCGCCAGGCTGTCCAGGAAGGCCCTGCCGATGGCGGCGACCGCCCCGTCCTCCAGCCGTGGCTCCGACCAGATGTCGGCGAGCTTCGCCGGCATGTCCGCGGCAAGGTCCGCCTCCAGCCTGGCGACCGGGGCCCCCGCGATGCGGTTCAGCAGCGCTTGGCCCATCCGGCTCTCGGGCTCGACGAAGAGGTGCGCGTTCCGGCCCTCCGGCTCGAAGGCGTGGGAGACATCCGGGGCGACCAGGACGAGGGGGCCCTCGGCCCGCGCATCCTCCGTCCGGATCGCGAAGCGTCCGCCGGCGGAGACGGTGATCTGGATCGCGTGATGGGCATGCAGCCGCGTCGTCGCCTCGCGCGACGGCACGTCAAAGGCCCAGAGGCTGGCGCCTTCCCACAGCACGATCCGCCCCCGCCCAACGGCCCGCATGCATCTCCCCCTGCTGCGCCCAGGATATTCGGTGCACCGCGGCAAGTCAGCCGCTGCGTTCAAGCACGCGGCTCCCGCGGCCGGTACCGTCCTGACGACAAGACATGCGCCGCAAGCGGCGCCGGAAAGGACCCAGAAATGCCGATCGATCCTTCGCGCCGGGCGCTCCTGCTCGGCATCCCCGCCGTCGTGCTCGCGGCGGCCGCGCTCACGGGTTGCGCCATGATGCACCCGATGCCCGACAACCTGGACCTGGCGCTTCAGAAGAGCACCAAGGCGGGCCTCTACACCGCGGCCATGGCGCCGCAGGTCCAGCCCGTCGCGGTCGGGCCGATGCATGCCTGGACGGTGACCCTCCGCACGCCCGCGGGCGCCCCCGTCCAGGCCGCCCGCATCGCGGTCGACGGCGGCATGCCCCAGCACGGCCACGGCCTGCCGACGGCGCCGCGGGTGACGAAGCAGCTCGGCGACGGCCGCTACCTGGTCGAAGGCATGAAGTTCAACATGGGGGGCTGGTGGACCCTCGACCTCGCCATCGACGGGCCGGCGGGACCGGACACCGTCACCTTCAACCTCGTGCTCTGAGGAGGCCGCGGTGCGCCGGGCAGCCGTCATTCTCACATCGGTGGTGATCGGGGCCGGAACGCTGGCGGCCAGCCTCCATGCCGCGGCCGGCCCGGGCGCGGGCTGGACGGAGGCGGAGCGCGCGCTGATCCGGTCGCTGGCGCTCGACGCGCTGCCGCCGACGCCGGCGGACCCCTCCAACAGGGTGGCCGACGACCCCCGCGCCGCGGAACTCGGCCGCGCCCTCTTCTTCGACGCGCGGCTCAGCGCCGACGGCCGGGTCTCTTGCGCCACCTGCCACCGGCCGGAGCGGCAGTTCCAGGACGACCTGCCGCTGGCCAAGGGCGTCGGCACGACAGACCGGCGCACGATGCCGATCGCCGGCATGGCGCACAGCCCCTTCCTGTTCTGGGACGGGCGCAAGGACAGCCTGTGGTCGCAGGCGCTCGGCCCCCTGGAAAACGCCGTCGAGCATGGCGGCACCCGCACCCAGTACGCCCGCCTCGTCGCGGAGCACTACCGTGGTCCCTACGAGGCCGTGTTCGGGCTGCTGCCGGAGGTGCGTCACCTGCCGCCCCATGCCGGCCCGGTCGCCGATCCGGCGGCGGCCGCGGCCTGGGCGGCGATGGCGGAGGGCGACCGCGAGGCGGTGAACCGGGTATTCGCCAACATCGGCAAGGCCATCGCGGCGTTCGAGCGGACGATCGCGCCCGCCCCGACGCGGTTCGACGCCTATGCGTCCGCGCTCGGCTCCGGCGGGAGCGCGTCGATCCTCACCAAGGACGAGGTGGCGGGCCTGCGCCTCTTCATCGGCAAGGGCGAATGCGTCAACTGCCACAACGGCCCGCTCCTGACCGACAACCATTTCCACAACACCGGCGTGCCGGCGGTTCCGGGACTTCCCGAGGACCGGGGCCGGGCCGCTGGCGCGGCGCTGGTGCGCGAGGACCCGTTCAACTGCCTGGGCAAGTACAGCGACGCGGGGGAGGGCGGCTGCGCCGAGCTGCGATTCATGGCGGCGGACGGGCATGAGCTCCTGCGCGCCTTCAAGACCCCGTCGCTGCGCGGTGCCGCCAGCAGGCCGCCGTTCATGCATGCCGGCCAGTTCGCCGCGCTGGCGGACGTGGTGGCGCATTACAACGCCGCCCCGGCTGCCCCGGCCGGCCACAGCGAACTCCGCCCGCTGAGGCTGAGCCAGGCGGAACGGCGGCAGCTCATCGCCTTTCTCGCCACCCTGGACCCGAGCCCGGACGACGCGCGCCCCGGCGGTTCCTGACGCCGCTTCCGCCAGGCGTGAGGGAGACAGGCCGGCCCGGTCCGGGGCAGGTGCCGTCAGTGGGCGTGGGCGGCGGGCGCGGTCCAGCCGGCCAGCTCGGGGTTCAGCATGCCGGCGATCATGGCGACGTGGGCGGTGACCAGGAAGACGCCGACCAGCACCGCATGCAGCTTCAGCTTCTGCCGCTCGCCCGCGCGGCGGCCCAGCAGGCCGGCGTCCAGCAGGGCGATGCCGCCCAGCGGCACCACGCCCAGCAGGTAGAAGCCGACCGCGACCATGTCGATGGGCCCGCGCCACTGCCCGCTCTCGGTCAGCGGCACCACCGCCGTCTGCATCAGGTAGACGAAGACGCCGGCGAAATAGGCCCCGGCGGCGATGCCGGCCCAGCGGTTGACCCGCCGCACCGCACCGCGCAGGTCGCGGGTGAACAGCACGTGCAGCTCGGTGATGGCGATGGTCTCGGCAAGCACGACCGGGATCGCCATGAACAGCAGCAGCCGCAGGGGATCGGTCAGCAGTTCCATGTAGTTGGTCATCTGCATGGCAGGGGCCTCCTGGTTGGGGCGGCGGCGGGCAGGCGCGCCGTCCCGCGTATGTCCGGCCCACCGATAGCCCCGGCCGGGCCGCCCCTCTTTGTGCCGGCGCAAACTCGCCGCCGGGGACCGGGCGGCGGCGCGGGATTGATCCAGCGCAAGGACCGGCGGGCGCGTCCGGGCGATGATCGCGGGCGAGGCCAGGCGGAAGGTTCGGCATGTCGGGGTCGGTCTACAGCGCGCACAAGCTCCTGCGGCACCCCGAGCGCGTCGCCGCCTGGCTGGAGGGACGGCCGGCGGCGCCGGTGCATGTGCGCATCAAGCCGATGAACCGGTGCAACCACGCCTGCTGGTACTGCGCCTATCGCGCCGACGGGCTGCAGCTGGGCGAGGAGATGGACGAGGGCGACCGGCTGCCGGCCGACACGCTGCGCGGCATCGCCCGCGACCTCGTCGGCATGGGCGTCCGGGCCGTCACCTTCTCCGGCGGCGGTGAGCCGCTGCTCTACCGCGAGCTGCCCGAGATCGTGGAGATCCTGGGGTCGGGCGGGGTGCAGGTGGCGGCGCTGACCAACGGGTCCAACCTGAAGGGCCGGATGGCGGACGCCTTCGCCCGCTTCGGCACCTGGGTGCGCGTCTCGGTGGACGCGGTGGACGATGCCTCCTACGCAAGGGCGCGGGGGATCGGGCCGGGGCAGTTCACCCGGCTGCTCCGCACCATGAGGGAGTTCGCGGACCGCGGCAGCCGCTGCACGCTGGGCGTCAGCCTGATCGTCGGGGCGGAGAACGCCGGCCGCGTCGCCGAGGCCTGCGCCCTGTTCAAGGAGGCCGGGGCGGCGCACGTGAAGCTGTCGGGCGTCGTGGTCGGCAACGACCACGCGGCCAACGAGGCCTACCACGCGCCCCTGCGCGCCGTCGTCGGCGACCAGATCGCGCAGGCGCGCCGGCTGGAGGATGCGGGCTTCGCCGTCGTCGACCACTACCACGCGCTGCCCGAGCGCTTCGACAAGCCGTACCGCCGCTGCCCGATGATGCGCTTCCTGACGGTCATCGGCGCCGACGGCTGCGTCTATGCCTGCCAGGACAAGGCCTACACGGAGGCCGGGCGCATCGGCGCGCTGGCCGGCCGCTCCTTCCGGGAGTTCTGGTTCTCCGTGGAGACGCAGGCCTTCCTGGCCGGGTTCGATCCCGCGGCCGGCTGTTCCCACCATTGCGTGTCGCACGCCAAGAACCTGATGTTGGACGAGGTCGCCCGGCTGGACTCCGGCCATGGCGCCTTCGTCTGAGCCGCGGCGGCCGGAACCCCGGAGGGGGGCGGCGCATTCCGCTTGCCGACGGCCCGCCTTCCCCACGACGCCGGAGAACGACGATGCCCCGACATGATGCCTCCGCCCCCGCCGTGCCGCGCACGGTGGAATCCATGCTGGAGGCGGTGCTGCCGACGCTCCGGCCGGTGGCAGGGACCGAGGAGGCGGGGCTGCGGCAGGCGGCCGGGCGGGTGCTGGCGCGGGACGTGGTGGCCGCCGGGCCGGTGCCGGGCTTCGCCCGCTCCGCCGTGGACGGCTACGCCCTGCCGCCGCCGGAGGGGGAGGCCGGCCTGGCCGCCGTCCTGCCGGTGCGCGCCCGGGTGGCGGCCGGCGACGATGCCGGGGCGCTGCCGCCGGGGCCGGGGGCGGTGCGCATCTTCACCGGCGGCGCCATCCCGCCGGGCTGCGACCGGGTGGTCATGCAGGAGGACTGCCGGGAGGCGGGCGGCACGGTCCATGTGCGCGCCGTGCCGCCGGCGGGCGCCAATATCCGCCTGCCCGGCGACGATCTGGCCGCCGGCGCGGTCGCCCTTGCCGCCGGCACGCTGCTGGACCCGCGCCACCTCGCCGTCGCCGCCTCGCTGGGGCTGACCGCGCTGCCGGTGCGGCGGCGCCCGCGCGTCGGGGTGCTGTCCACCGGCAGCGAGCTGGTGGAGCCCGGGGAGGCGCTGCCGCCCGGGCGCATCTACAACTCCAACCGCTTCCTGATGTGCGGCTTGGTCGAAGCGGCCGGCATGGAGGCGGTCGACCTCGGCACGGTGCCGGACGACCCGGCGGCGACCCGCGCGGTGCTGGCGCGGGCGGCCGGCTGCGACGCCATCGCCACCAGCGGCGGCGTCTCGGTCGGCGAGGAGGATCATGTCCGCGCCGCGGTGGAGGCGGTCGGCGGCCGCATCGACCACTGGAAGCTGGCGATCAAGCCGGGCAAGCCGCTCGCCGTCGGGACGCTGCCGGGGGAGGGGGGGCGGGAGGTGCTGTTCCTCGGCCTGCCCGGCAACCCCAACGCCGTCTTCGTGACGCTCTGCCTTGCCGGGCTGCCGCTGCTGCGGGTGCTGGCCGGGCTGCCCTACCGGGCGCCGCGGACCTTCACCGTGCGCTGCGCCGAGGGGTTCCGGCGGGCGCCCGGGCGGCGGGAGTACGTGCCGGTGCGCCTGTCGCGCGATGCGGACGGCATCCCCGCGGCCAGCCGGCTCGGCACCGGCGGGTCGGCGCAGCAGGCCCGGCTGGCCGCCGCCGACGCGCTGATGGTGGTGCCGGCCGAGACGGGGGACGTCCGGGCCGGCGACCTGCTGGACGCCATCGCCGTCCCGGACCTGATCCGCGCCGACGCGGCCTGAGCCGCGGCGCGTCGCCGCCCCGGTCCCGGCCGGCCCCCGCGCGGCGGAGCCGGAGGGACGCGGGGGCGGGCGGTCCTCAGCCCGGGCGGCCGTCGGCGCGCGGGCGGACCAGGATCGGGGCGTAGACCAGGACGAACAGCCCGAAGGCGCCGATCCAGCCCAGCCCGGCGATCATCAGGGCCGGGTGGTAGGCCGCGCCGAACCCGGCCAGGAACACCCGGGCGAGCGCCGCGGCGGTCAGCAGGACGTAGGCCGCCACCGTCGGCCAGGACGCCACCACGTCGCGCCCGGTGTGGCCCAGCGACGCCCGCGACATGACCGCCAGGATCATGGTGGCGAAGGCGCCCAGGGTGAAGGCGTGCATCCAGTGGGCGGCGAAGCCGGCGCCGGCCAGCAGCCAGGCCGCCTTCAGCGCCAGCCCGACCGGGACCCAGGCGTAGCCGACGTGCAGGATGGCGAGGATCGGCTGCGACAGGGTGCGCCAGCCGTGCCAGCCGGCGAGGCGGGCCAGGGTGACCGCGGCGGCCGCGGCGGCCGTGATCCCGGCCAGGGCCCCGTCGGGTGCCGCCTGGTCGGCCACCGCCATCGCCAGCAGCGTCGCCAGCGCGGCGCGCTCCAGCCAAGGGCGCGGCGCGATCTCCACCGGGCGGCCGACGCGCTTCATGGCGCTCGACGTGAAGGAGGGGACGATGCGGCCGCCGATCATGACGACCATCAGCAGCACCATGTCGACCGCCAGCAGGATGCCGGCCCGCCAGGTGCCGGCCTCGGCCAGGTTGCCGTCCAGGTGGCACAGCAGGTTGGCCAGGAACAGGCCGCCCAGCATGGCGGGGAAGGGATAGTTGCGCCGGTTGCCGGAACGCACCAGCGACGGCAGCAGCGTCGCCGCCAGCGCCGGGAAGAAGGCGAGGTCGGCCGCGGCCGCCAGCAGGGGCGGGAAGGGGAAGATCGGGTTGACCGCGACGCGGCCCAGCAGCCAGACGGACGTCAGCAGCACCAGCGGACGGCCGGCATAGCCGCGCCCGCCGGTCCAGTTGGGCACGGCCGTCAGCAGGAAGCCGCCGACCGCCGCGGCGACGAACCCGAACAGCATCTCGTGCATGTGCCACTGCACGGTATCCCAGGAGCCGGCCACCGGCAGGCCGTACAGCAGGATGGCGAGCCAGACGGCCAGCGCCAGCACGGCCTGCAGGCCGGACAGCAGGAAGAAGGGGCGGAAACCGTAGTCGAACAGCGCCACCCGGCGGGCGGGTGCCGCAGCGGGGCGCGGGGAGGGCGCCTCCGACAGGGGGATGAAGCTCATGGCTGTGACCTCGAGGGGGCCGCGGCGCCGTGCGGGCGCGGCGGCGGGAAGGGGCCCGACGGCACGGCGCCGGACGCCGCGTCGCGCAGCGCCCCCACCAGCTCGTCGGGGTCGACGGCGTAGGCGGCGGCAGCCTCGGCGACCGTCATGAACGGGGCCATGACGCAGCCGGGGCAGGCCATGCCGCGGGCGAGGAAGACGGCGCCCAGCTCGGGGCGGACCTCCAGCACCACGGCGACCAGGTCGCCGGGGCCGGGCAGGGGGCCGGCCGGGGAGTCGTCCCGGTCGGGAGGCGTCGGGGAACGGCGCGGGGGGATGGTGTCCATGGTTCCAGGTCTCCTCATGGACCCCGATCCTGCCACGCGGGCGCCGGCGCCTCTTTGCGCAGGCGCAAGCACGGGGACGCGCGCGTCGGTGTCCGGGGGTCAGGGACCCGGCTTGGGCGCCGGCTTCGGCGCCGGCAGGTCCTCCGCCAGGGACACCAGCGCGTGCGGCTTGCGCACGATGACGTGCTGGCGCCCGCTCTCCACGATGCCCTGCTCCTCCCAGGCGCTCATGATCCGGCTGACGGTGTGCAGGGTGGTGCCGGTCATCTCCGCCACGTCCTGGCGGGACAGCGGGAAGTCGATCTCCACCCCGCCCTCGGCGCGGCGGCCGGCCTGCCGGACCAGCCGAACGAGCGCGCCGGCGACGCGCCGCTCCACCCGCGCGGTGGACAGCTCGCGCACCCGCACCTGCATCTCCTGCAGCCGGGCGCCCAGCATGGTGAGCGAGTTCAGGGCGATGTCGGGGTGCCGGCGCATCAGCCCCTGCATGGTCTCCGCCGACCAGAAGATCTCCACGCTGTCGACCACCGCCACCGCGTCGGCGGGATAGCCGCCGCTCATGAACATGGCCAGCGTCCCGAACATCTCCCCCGGCCCGACGAAGCGCATGACCGCCTGGCCGCCGTCCGGGCCGGTCTGCTGGATCTTCACCCGGCCGTCGATCAGCGCGTGGCAGGTGTGGCAGGGGTCTCCCTGGGCGAAGATCTGCTCGCCCCTGGGGACCCGGCGCGTGTGCGCCTTGGCGATGACGTCGGCGTGGGCGGCGGCGTCCAGCCCCTGGAACAGGCTCATGCCGTGCAGGATGGCGGGGTCCGGCCGCAGCGAGGCGTGGGGCATGGGGCTGATCCTGCGCAAGACGGTTCGATGTAGCGTCCTAAGTATTCGCAGGAAAAACTACGGCATCGATTGACATGGATCAATCCTGTCGAAGTTTGTTCCCCGACAAACTCCAGGACCCGGTCCGGGGATATTCCCTTGGTCACGACGCCGGACGTCGGCGAACGACCACAAGGATCAAGGCCATGCGCAGCATCCGCACCCTCCTCGGCACCACCACGCTCGGCGCCATCGCCCTGGCAGCCGCCTTCGGCATCGCGGGCACGGCCAACGCCGCCGAGGCGGCGCCGCCGGTCGCCGACATCATCCGCGACGCCACCGACCTGCCCGGCCCGATCGCCAAGCGCGGCCCGCAGACGGTCAAGGTCCACCTCGACACGGTGGAGGTGACCGGCAAGCTCGACGACGGCAGCAGCTACCGGTACTGGACCTTCAACGGCAAGGTCCCCGGCCCCTTCGTCCGCGTCCGCGTCGGCGACACGGTGGAGGTCACCATGAAGAACGACGACGGCAGCGTGATGATGCACAACGTCGACTTCCACTCGGTGACCGGCACCGGCGGCGGCGGCCACGCCACCATGGCGGCCCCGGGCGAGACCAAGGGCTTCACCTTCAAGGCGCTGAACCCCGGCCTCTACGTCTACCACTGCGCCACGCCGACGGTGGCCCAGCACATCGCCAACGGCATGTACGGGCTGATCCTGGTCGAGCCCGAGGGCGGGCTGCCCAAGGTCGACCGCGAATACTACGTCATGCAGGGCGAGATCTACACGGAGCAGGCGGTCGGCACCAAGGGAGAACTGACGGAGAGCTATGAGAAGCTGATCGCCGAGCAGCCCGAATACTACGTCTTCAACGGCTCGGCCGCGGCGCTGACCGGCGACAAGCGCCTCAAGGCCAAGGTCGGGGAGACGGTGCGCGTCTTCTTCGGGGTGGGCGGCCCCAACAAGACCTCGAGCTTCCATGTAATCGGCGAGATCTTCGACAAGGCCTACCCGCTGGCCGGCCTGACCTCGCCCCCGATGACCGACGTGCAGACCCTGACCGTGCCGCCGGGCGGCGCCGCGGTGGCGGAGATGAAGCTGGAGGTGCCCGGCAACTTCATCCTGGTCGACCACGCGCTGAGCCGGCTGGAACGCGGGCTGAAGGGCATCCTCGAGGTCGAGGGGCCGGCCAACCCGAAGGTCTTCAAGGAGGGCATCGAGCCCAAGGTCGGCCTCCGCCAGGGCGACTGAGTTTAACCCCTTACCCTCTCGACTTGGCGGCGGCACTCCCCTGTGCCGCCGTCTTTTTTTCGTCCGGAGCCGAACCGCCGCCAGTTTGACCCAGCGCAACAAGCCGGGCTCCCGTCCGTGGTCTTCTCCCGCCCGAGGGCCGGTCGCGGCCTTTGCCAGGAGAGATTCCGATGCAATCGACAAGAAGGTTATGGCTGCTGCTCAGCCTGCTCCTGATAGGGTCCTTCGCGGCCCTGGGCCTCATCGGCAAGGAGATCCACCGCCAGGCCCCGCCCATCCCCGCCGTCGTGGCGACGGAGACGGGCGAGGTCCTCTACACCCGTGACGACATCGAGACCGGCCGCCTGGTCTGGCAGACCACCGGCGGCCAGCAGGTCGGCTCCATCTGGGGCCACGGCGGCTACCTCGCCCCGGACTGGTCGGCCGACTGGCTGCACCGCGAGGCGGTCGCCCTGCTCGACCTCTGGGCCGGGCGCGAGCACGGCTCCGCCTACGACGCCCTGCTGCCGGAGCATCAGGCGGCGCTGCGCGGCCGGCTGACCGGCACCATCCGCGCCAACACCTACGACGCGGACACCGGCACCATCATCGTGTCGAACGACCGCGCCGCGGCGATCCGCCAGGTGGCGGCGCACTTCGAGGCGCTGTTCTCCGACGCGGCCAGCCACCGGGCGCTGCGCGAGGACTACGCCATCGCCAACGGCGCCGTGCCGGACGCGGCGCACCGCCGGGCCATGGCGTCCTTCTTCTTCTGGACCGCCTGGGCCGCCGGCACCGACCGTCCCGGCGACACCGTCACCTACACCAGCAACTGGCCGCACGAGCCGCTGATCGGCAACGTGCCCAGCACCGCCAACGTGACCTGGTCGGTCGCCAGCATCGTGCTGCTGATCGCCGGCATCGGCCTGCTGGTGTGGCAGCACGCCCGCGCCCGGCACGACGAGGCCCCCCGCGCCCCCGGCGCCGACCCGCTGCTGACGCTGAAGCCGACCCCGTCCATGAAGGCCACGGGCAAGTACTTCCTGACCGTCATCGGCCTGTTCCTGGCCCAGGTGGGCCTGGGCGCCATGACCGCCCACTACGCGGTCGAGGGCCACGACTTCTACGGCATCCCTGTCGCCGACATCCTGCCCTACGCGGTCACCCGCACCTGGCACACCCAGCTGGCGGTGTTCTGGATCGCCACCGCCTGGCTGGCCACCGGCCTCTACATCGCCCCGGCCATCTCCGGGCACGAGCCGCGCTTCCAGAAGCTGGGCGTGAACCTGCTGTGGGGAGCGCTGGTCCTGGTCGTCGTCGGCTCGCTGGCCGGCGAGTGGCTGGGCGTCCAGCAGAAGCTGGGCCTGGACCTGAACTTCTACTTCGGCCACCAGGGCTACGAATTCGTGGACCTGGGCCGGTTCTGGCAGATCCTGCTGTTCGTCGGGCTGATGCTGTGGCTGGTGCTGGTTGGCCGCGCCCTGTGGCCGGCGCTCCGGTCCAGCACGGAAAGCGGCCCGGTGCTGTGGATCCTGTTCCTGTCCACGGTCGCCATCGGCCTGTTCTATGCCGCCGGCTTCATGTGGGGCAAGCACACCCACATCAGCATGGTGGAGTACTGGCGCTGGTGGGTCGTCCACCTGTGGGTGGAGGGCTTCTTCGAGGTGTTCGCCAGCGCGGTCATCTCGCTGATCTTCGTGCGGCTCGGCCTGGTCCGGGCGGCCACCGCCAACGTCGCGGTGCTGAGCACCACCATCGTCTTCCTGTTCGGCGGCGTGTTGGGCACGCTGCACCACCTGTACTTCTCCGGCACGCCGGTGTCGGTGATCGCCGTCGGCGCCGTGTTCTCCGCCCTGGAGATCGTGCCGCTGGCGCTGGTCGGCGCGGAGGCCTACGAGACCTACCGCCACACCAAGGCCGCGCCCTGGGTGCAGACCTACAAGTGGCCGATCCTGTTCTTCGTCGCCGTGTCCTTCTGGAACCTGCTGGGCGCCGGCGTCTTCGGCTTCCTCATCAACCCGCCGATCTCGCTGTACTACGTGCAGGGCCTGAACCTGACCGCCAACCATGCCCACAGCGCGCTGTTCGGCGTGTACGGCATGCTGGGCATCGGGCTGATGCTCTTCTGCCTGCGCGGGCTCGCCCCGCGGACGGCGTGGAGCGACCGGACGCTCGCCTGGACCTTCTGGTCGCTGAACGGCGGGCTGATGGGCATGGTGGTGCTGTCGCTGCTGCCGGCCGGCATCGTCCAGGCCTGGGCCAGCGTCGCCGAGGGGCTGTGGTACGCCCGATCCGCGGAGTTCGTGCACTCGCCGCTGATGGAGACGCTGGTCTGGCTGCGCGTGCCCGGCGACATCCTGTTCAGCGCCGGCGCCTTCGCCCTGGCCGTCTTCGCCTGGCGGCTGGTGCGGGGCGTGGCGGCCCAGAACGCCGCCCGCAAGCTGCCGGCCGGCAAGGCCTCCGCCACCCCGGCCGAGTGACCGCGTGACTTCCTGGGGGAGGCGCCCCGGCGCCTCCCCGCCTTTACCCGACAAGGGAGGCGCCCCGGCGCCTCCCCCTTTCCCCCGACAAGAGATCAGATGAGGCGACCGCCATGGACCCCCGTGCGCTTGCCCGCTACCGGGACCTCCAGGTCCCCCGCTACACCAGCTACCCGCCCTCTCCCGCCTTCCACGCGGGCGTGCGGGCGGAGGACTACCGGCGCTGGCTGGGCGGGCTGCCGGCCGACGCCGTCGGCTCGCTCTACCTGCACGTCCCCTTCTGCCGCAGCATGTGCTGGTACTGCGGCTGCCACACCACCATCACCCACGAGGACGCTCCCATCGTCGACTATCTCGGCACGCTGCGCCGGGAGGTCGAGACGGTGGCGGACGCCCTGCCGCACCGGCTGGACGTGGCGCATGTCCATTTCGGCGGCGGCACCCCGACCATCCTGGAGCCCGCCGACTTCGCGGCGCTGCTGGACCTGCTGCGCCGCCGCTTCGGGCTGCGCGGCGACGCGGAGGTCGCGGTCGAGATCGACCCGCGCCGCCTGACCCGCCCCATGGCGGCGGCGCTGGGAAGCAGCGGCGTGACCCGCGCCAGCCTGGGCGTGCAGACCTTCGACCCGGTGGTGCAGGCCGCCATCAACCGCATCCAGGGCTTCGGGCAGACCCGCGCCGTCGCGGCCGGGCTGCGCGCCGCCGGGATCGCCGGCATCAACCTCGACCTCATCTACGGCCTGCCGCACCAGACCGAGGCCGCCTGCGTGGAGACGGTGCGGCGCTGCCTGGAGCTGGCGCCGGAGCGGTTCTCCGTCTTCGGCTACGCCCACGTGCCGGACTTCAAGCCGCACCAGAAGCGCATCGACCCGGCGGCCCTGCCGCACGGCGCCG
>Ga0196963_10000901_pt1 | contig 22482 bp, 8 predicted proteins | sample S1_5metaG_FD_148600 | JGI IMG/M metagenome (GOLD analysis project Ga0196963, IMG submission 148600) | Soil microbial communities from Anza Borrego desert, Southern California, United States - S1_5 | ecosystem: Environmental > Terrestrial > Soil > Desert | place: USA: California | collected... | reverse complement strand
CTCGTCGGGCCACTGCGTCAGGGTGATGGTCCGCGCCGTCGTCGCCGGCTCGCCGATCCACGCCGAGGCGGCGAGGTCGACGGCACCGCCCGCATCGACGCGCTGGATGATCAGGCGCCCCTGTCCGGGCGGCGTGCTGAAGTCCGGGGTCGCGTGCGGACGCACCTGCCAGCCGACGCGGTAGCGCGTGCCGGCGGCGCCGGCGACGCGGAACGCGGCGAGCGTGGTGCCCGCGCTGGGCACGGTCGGCAGCACCTTCACCGACAGGTCGGGCCCGAGGTGGTTCGCGCCGGAGACGAGCGCCAGGCCGGCCTGCGCCGAGCCGGTGCCGGTGGCGCGCAGCTGACCGCTCGCGATCGCCCAGGTGCCCGCCGTCGACTGCACTCGCGCCGGCACCGTGGCCGCGGCGAAGGCCTCGACGCCGGCGACGGGCGCGTCGTAGAACGCCGCGGCCGTGCGGTTGCCGGCGCCGTCGAGCGCGTACAGCGCGATGCGCGGCGCCGTGCCCGTGCGTTCCTCGCGCGCCAGGCGCCCGGTCTCGTAGCGGTAGATGTCGGCGTGATCGGGCGCGTCGATCCGCGTGATGCGGCCGGCGCCATCGCGGGCGTACGACCACGCCTCGGTGATCGGGCCGGCGTTCTGGGTCAGCGTCGCGACCAGGCCCGCGGCGTCATAGCCCCAGGTCCGCCGCACGCCGTTGCCGAGGGTCTCGAGCATGACGCGGCCGTCGCTGTCGTAGGCGAGCTGCAGCGAGCCGATGCCGGCCGAGGCGACCGTGGAGAGCCGACCGGTGACCGGGTCGTACGTCATCGTGGTCCCGGCGCGCGCCGTCTGGCGGCCGGCGAGGTCGTAGCTGAACGCGACCGCCGCCTGCCCGGGCAGCGTCAGCGACACCAGGCGCCCGGCGCGATCGAGGCGGCGCTCGATGGTCTGGCCGCCGAGCGTCGAGCGCTGGATGATGCCGGCGCTCGCCCCGCCCGGCGGCGTCGCGAGCGCGTAGGTCATCGCCGTCGTCGCGGCCCCGTCGACGATGGTGCGCGCCCGCACCCGACCGGAGGGATCGAACTGCGCCGTCGCCACGCGGCCCGCGCGATCGGTGTGGGTCGCGACCGCGCCGCGATCGGCGGCGAACGCGCGCGTCTCGACCGAGCCGTCGCCGAAGGTGGTGCGGGTCTCGCGCCCGAGCGCGTCGAAGCCGTGCCTCGTCGTGCGGCCGTCCGGATCGGTGACCGCGGTGAGGCGGCCGACGTCGTCGTAGCCGTAGGTCGTCGTGCGGCCGCCGGCATCGCGCACCTCGCGCAGGGCCAGCGTCGCGTCGTCGTACACCGAGGTCGTGGTCTCGCCGCCCGCGGTGCGGGTGAGCACGCGGCCGAGGCGGTCGTAGGTCGTCGACGACGTGCGCCCGGCGGGGTCGGTCATCGACGTGGCGTTGCCGGCCGCGTCGAACGTGGTCGTCGTCCGTCGCGTCCCGCGGGTGACGGCGAACGGCCGTCCGGCGTCATCGTAGTCGTAGCTCACCAGGATGCCGTCGGGGCCGCGCCGGGTCTTGAGACGTCCGTCGCGATCCCAGGTCTGGACGGTGACCAGCGCCGGCGGCGCGCCCGCCGCCTCGGCGCCGGAGTAGGCGCCGAAGCGCAGCAGCCGGCCATCGGCGTCGCGCTCGAGCACGCGCGCCACGGCCTTGAGCGCCGTCGGCGTCGCATCCGGCGCGAGGTCGTTGGTCAGGGCCGCCTGGACCTCGCCGGTCTCGGTGTGGATCTCGGGCTTGCGCCGCTGGCCGAAGGGATCGATCGACTCGGTCGGCAGGCCGAGCGCATCGTACTCCTGCAGCGCGGCCTTGGTCTGCGTCGCGCCGTCGATCTCCATGGGCACGGTGCGCTTGCGGGCGCGGCCGAAGCCGTCGAGCGCGACGCCGACGGCGCCGAGGCCGCTCGGCGTCGTCGACGCGGTGCTGCCGTCGGCGCGCGCGGTCAGCGCGGTGGTGAAGGACTGCCCGTCGACGACGGTGGTCGCCGCGGTCGGCAGGCCGGCGCTGTTGAGCGCCGCGCGCGCGATCGCGCCGCTCGGCGTGGTCGTGGTCACGGTCGCGGCGGCGCCGCTGCCGGTGACGGTGCGCGACGTGGTCCCGCCGAAGCGGTCGACGGCGCCGCTGGCCTCGCCATCGCGGTCACGCAGGACCGATTCGCCCCGGCCCTGGCTGGCGCCGGCGGCGATCGGCGCCCCGGCCGCGTCGTATCCCGTCTCGCTCCAGGCGCCGAGCGGATCGACCGTGCGCACGCGCCGGCCGCAGGCGTCGTAGGTGAAGCTCGTGACGCCGACCGCGTTGCGGACGGCGAGCAGCCAGCCGAGCCCGTTCCATTCCTGCTCGACCACGACGCCTTCCGGCGACGTCGTCGTGATCAGGCGGCCGGCGTCGTCGTGCTCGAGGATCGTCGCGTTGCCGCGCGCATCGGTGACCGTCGTGGGGAAGCCCGAGACCGGATCGTACGCGTAGCGCGTGATCTGGTCGGTGACGGCGGTCGAGCCGGCGACCAGCGTGCGCCGCGCGATGTCCTCGATCAGGCGACCGGCGGCGTCGAAGCGCTGCTTCGACAGCACCAGCGTCCCGCGCGAGCGCGTGACCACCCAGGTCGGCTTCGTCGCGACGTCCTCGCGGACGTAGGCGATGGTCTCGTCGGTGAGCGTGTCGGTCGTGCCCGCCTCGCTCGCGATCGGGATCGCGTGCACGCGGCGCAGGCGGCCGAACACGTCGTAGGTGAGCTCGCTCTGACGGCCCATCTCGTCGCGCGTGCGCGTCACGCGGCCGAGCGGATCGTAGTCGGTCTCGGTGAACGCTCCGCCCGGCAGGTTCGTGCGGACGACGCGCTGGCGCTGGTCGCGGACGAAGCCGGTCTGGTAGCCGAGGCGATCGGTGACCGTGGTCTCGACGCCGGCCGGCTCGTCGTAGGTGGTGGTCGTCGGACGCTTCTCGGGGCTGCGCGCGAGACGCGGCTGGCCGAACGGCGTGCGCGACTCGATCATCCACGACTCGTTGCGCGCATCGACGATCCGGCGCGGCATCCCGTCGCCGTCGTAGCGGGTGAGCGTCGTCGCGCCGCAGGCGTCGGTGTGACCGAGCGCGCGGCCGAGGTCGCCCGTCGCGCGCCCGTACCACAGCCGCGTCGAGCAATCGCTGACGCCGCCGAGCAGGCCCGCCACCGCCAGGCTGCGCGTCGCGACCAGCGCCCGGGTGTCGGGGATGGGCCGGTCGACGTGCAGCAGCGCCGACCAGGTGAATTCCTCGATCTGGGTGGCCTCGCCGTCGAGCCACGACTCGCTGCGCACGATCACCGGGCCATCCCAGGTGTCGACGCGGCGGGAGAACTTGGTCGTGGGCGTGCCCGTCCAGCGCTCGATGACGCGGTCGCCGGACAGGACCTGGAAGCGGCGCACGCCGACGCGGTCGACCGTCTCGGTCGAGCCGAGCCAGACGGTGTCGCCGCCGAGGGCGGCCTTCCACGTCGTCTTGGCCGGCGACGCCGCGTCGTCGTAGACGAAGGTGTCGCTGACGGTCGCGCCGTCGCGCCCGAGCGCGGTCAGACGCAGCTTCGGATCGACGAATTTGGGCAGGAGGACGATCTGGTTGACGCCGGTGTCGAGGCGGAAGTCGCCGTGCGCGGTCCGGCCGCTGCCGGCGAGCGCGATGCGGCTGAGCTGTTTGTTCGCGTCGTACTGGAAGCTCCAGGCGCCGGCTTCGCCCGCGGTCGCGGCGATCGCCATGAGCGGCGCGCCCGAGAGCAGCGTCGCGACCTGGACGATGCGTCCGCGCGCGTCGCGGACGCTGACCGCGCGATCGTTGGCGTCGCGGGCGACGATGAGCTCCTGTCCGTCGAGGTGGCGGATCCGGACCAGGCCGCCCTTGTCGTTGAAGAACGAGCTGCGTCCGTCCGGACGGACGAGCTGGAAGCGTTCGTCGGCCTTCCACGCGCCGCTGGCGGGGAGCGTCGGTGAATTGCGGCGCAGCACCACGCCGATGGGATCGGCGGTGGGGGCGCTCTCCGCGTAGCGCTCCGTCGCCGGCGACCCGGTCGCCTCGCCGCTGTCCGCCATGACGGCGCCGCGCCCGGTCTCGTCGATCACGGCGAGATTCCGGCTTCCGTAGTCGGTGTTGCGGGTGCGGAAGAAGACCACGCGCGCGTCGAGGTTCGTGCGCCAGCCGACGCCGAGGCCCTCGTCGAAGCCGCTGCCGGAATCGTAGGTGAGCAGGAGGTCCGGACCGGCGATCGGCGTGCGGTGCAGCTTCACCGGGATCTCGAGGCGCAGGTTGCCGCGCGGCGCGACCGCATGCACGAACGGCGGCACGAGGTCGACGGCGGTTTCGCGCGCGCGCGCCGGGCCCGATGCGGCGCCGATCCGCACGAGCGTCATCCGCGCGGACGTCGAGCCATTCGCCCCGATCGACAGGGTGACGCTATCGTCACGGACGAACTCCGGCGTCAGCATCGTCATGAGCGTGCCGGAATCCGTGAATGACGCCGTCAGCGCGCCAGCAGCGAACAGCTGCGTCCCGTCCGGGCCGCGGACGTTCACGCGCGCGTGGCTCCGCGACACGGTGATCGGGGTCGTGTCCCCCTGCATGCGGTAGAGGTGCATGCCGATCTGGCCCTGCTCGAAGAACATCGCGTGCTCGCGGACGCCGTCGGGGCCGAGGCCGGTGAAGGATTCGGCGCCGTACCGGTCGATCATCCAGTCGGGCGAGCCGTAGATCTCGGAGAACAGCGGCGTGCACCCGGCGACTTCGACCCTGACGCCCCCGAAGCCGATGGAATAGGTGCCGGCAGGCACCCGCCCCGGCCCGGAGGTGATCGATGGATGGACGTCATTGGGGTCGAAGAGCGAGGCGTCGCCGGTCACGACGATGTTCCTGCACCAACCGGTGGCGTCGACCGTCGCCCGCAGGACGGGACGGATCTCGGGCGTGATCTTGCCGTCCTTGTCGCGGTTCACGGTCACCGAGCCGCTCGGCGTGCTGACGGTGTACGACGCGACGAGGCTGGTCGTGCCGCCGCCAGGCGTGGGCGTGGCGGACGGGACGATGCGCGGCGATTCGATCTCGAGACCCGGGTAATAGAGTCGGTAGAGCAGCATCGCCAGGTGGTCCATCGGCTGGGTCGGGCGGCTCGAGATCAGGAAGGGCGTACTCCCGGAGCCCAACCCGACCGTACGCATCGGCATGGGGAGACGCATGCCGTTGACCATCAGCTGCGAGCGCAGGGACGCGTAGTCCGAACGCAGATGCCCGACGATCGCGCCGCTGGCGTAGTCGGCGACGTCGACGGGGCGGCCGAGCCGCAGACGACGCGCGAAATTCGGATCGGTGGATACCACGTCGACGCGCATCGGGATGATCGGGAACGCGTAGTCGGCAAGCCCGTCGCCGTCGATGTCGGCGCCGGCGCCGACGGTCATGCTCGTGGGATACGGTTGCCCCGACAGCTGCGCGCGGTGGATCGCGTCGGTCAGCGCATCGGAGCGCGACACGCGGATCGCCGCGCCGCCCAGCCCCGGGACCTGGCGCAGGTCGACGCGCTCGAACGAGGTGACGGTGTCGGTCCATGAATGCCCGAGCATGCCGACGGCCTCGCCCGTGAGATCGTCGAAGCTCCTGGTGAAGAAGCCGGTCGTGGACCAGGTGGGCGCCGGCCGGACGACGATGCCGGTCGCGTACGGTTCGCCGGCGTAGCCGATGGCCACCGCCTCCTGGGTGAACTCGGACACCTCCTTCGCGGCGATGATCGGTCCATTCGTGCCGAGGCGCGCGAGCAGCACCGGCGTTCCGCGCTTCAGCGGTTTGAGCGTCATCAGGGCGCGGTCGTACTGGCCGCCGGTCACCGCGACGGTGAGCACCGCCGGATCGGCGGCGATGAACTGCACCGCCGACGTGCTGTTGTCGGGTCGCACGAGGACGGCGTAGGGTCGCGGGAAGTTCACTTCGGCGGCGACGGTCTCGGCGGCGGGGAACGGCGTGTCGACGACCTTGATCACGGCGGAGCCGAGGGCGCGGCCATCGATCGTCGCGGTCGCGGTGAAGTCGCCGGCGACCGGATACGCCCACGGCGCGCGTCCGCCCGGACGCACGACCGCCGGCGCGCCGCCGTTGCCGCCGTCGATGACGAGGTTGGCGCCGGCGCCGGTGGCGGTGAACAGCAGGCTGTCGCCGCGCCGGATGGTGATCGTCCCGAGCATCGTCGTGAGGTCGGTCGGGGACCAGGTGACGGTCGACGAGCGGAGGAGCGTGCCGCCGCGCGGATCGCGGACGGTGAAGCGCACCTCGGTCGCGCCCGACGGCGCCAGCGGCGCGTCGGCGTAGGCCAGGCGGTCGCCGATGATGTGCACCGGCGCCGAGGCGAACTGGCGACCGCCGCTCCACGATGCCGCGCCGAAGGCCATGCCGGCGGTCGGGTCGGCGATCTCGATGCACACCGGCGATCGGGCCGAGGCGCCGGCGGTGACGCCGCGCGGAGTCAGGACGTAGCCGGTGTTGGGCAGGATGGTGTAGGTGGCCGACGCGACGTCGCCGGTGGTGGTGGTCGCGCCGGCGGCGAGCGCGGCGACGGCCTTCACCGTGGTCGTCGCGGTGATGGTCAGCGGCCCGGCGTAGCGGGTCGAGCCGGTGCCGTTGGGCGCCGGATCCGCGGGTGCCGCCCCCTGCGTGGTCCACAGCTGCGCGTACGCCGGATCGGCGGCGATCTCGACCGCGAGCGGCGCGAAGTAGCTGCCGGTCGGCGGATCGAAGCTCGGCGGCGACGGACGCGTCGCGGACGCCGCGTCGTCGTCGGCGATGGTGAAGGTCGCCGTCGGGATCGCCCCGATCACCGCGCCCACCGGCGCGCTCAGCGCGAGGTCGATGGTGCGGTCGGTGTCGACCGCGGTGTTGTCGGTGATCGTCAGCGGCAGGCGGCGGCTGGTCTGGCCCGGGCTGAAGCTGAGCGGACCGGCGGCGAGGGTGTAATGCGTCCCGGCGACGGCGGTGCCGCCGGTCGCCTGGTAGGCGACCGTGACGGTCGTGGTGGAGGCGCGGTCGAGGACGACGAGCAGGGCTGGCGCCGCGTCGCGCTCCTGGCCGGACATCGCCGCGGTGGCGAAGGACACGGCGGGCAACGCCGGAGCGTCGTTGTCGGCGATGGTCAGGGTGTGGGTCGCGGGCGTGCCGACGGTGGCTGCCGGGTTGGCGGGGATCGTCAGGACGACGGTCTCGTTGCCCTCGATGCGATCGTCATCGATCGGCGTCACCACCACCGTCGCCGTCGACTGGCCCGGCGCGAAGACCAGGGACCGGGTCGACAGCGCGCGATCCACGTCGTCGGCCGTACCGCTGATCGCGAGCGCGATGACCGCTTCGGCGGCCGGCGCCGGCGACAGCGTCGCGGTGACGTTGATCGGCGATCCGCTCTCGGCGACGGTCGAGGAGGCCGCCGAGAAGGCGACGCCGGGCGTCGTCGCCGATGTCACCGTCAGTGTCGCCGCCGTTGACGTGGCGCTGCCCGCGCTGTTGGTGGCGATGCAGCGGAACGCCGCCGCGTTGTCCGCGATCACCGTCGCCGGCGTGGTGTAGCTGGCCGCGGTCGCGCCGGCGATGTTCACCGCGTTCTTCTGCCACTGATAGGTCGGCGTCGGGTTGCCGGTCGCCGTCACCGTGAACGTCGCGGTCTGGCCGACGAGCACCGACGTGTTCACCGGCTGCGCGGTGATCGCCGGCGCCGTCGCGGCCGTCACCGTGAGCGTCGCCGCGGTCGAGGTGGCGCTGCCCGCGCTGTTGGTGGCGATGCAGCGGAACGCCGCCGCGTTGTCCGCGATCACCGTCGCCGGCGTGGTGTAGCTGGCCGCGGTCGCGCCAGCGATGTTCACCGCGTTCTTCTGCCACTGATAGGTCGGCGTCGGGTTGCCGGACGCCGTCACCGTGAACGTCGCGGTCTGGCCGACGAGCACGGACTTGTTGACCGGCTGGGCGGTGATGGCTGGCGCGGTCGCGGCCGTCACCGTCAGCGTCGCCGCGGTCGAGGTGGCGCTACCGGCGCTGTTGGTGGCGATGCACCGGAACGCAGCCGCGTTGTCCGCGATCACCGTCGCCGGCGTGGTGTAGCTGGCCGTGGTCGCGCCAGCGATGTTCACCGCGTTCTTCTGCCACTGATAGGTCGGCGTCGGGTTGCCGGACGCCGTCACCGTGAACGTCGCGGTCTGGCCGACGAGCACGGACTTGTTGACCGGCTGCGCGGTGATGGCTGGCGCGGTCGCTGCCGTCACGGTGAGCGTCGCCGCGGTCGAGGTGGCGCTACCGGCACTGTTGGTGGCGATGCAGCGGAACGCAGCCGCGTTGTCCGCGATAACCGTCGCCGGCGTGGTGTAGCTGGCCGTGGTCGCGCCAGCGATGTTCACCGCGTTCTTCTGCCACTGATAGGTCGGCGTCGGGTTGCCGGACGCCGTGACCGTGAACGTCGCCGTCTGGCCGACGAGCACGGACTTGTTAACCGGCTGCGCGGTGATCGCCGGCGCGGTCGCTGCTGTCGTAACGGTGATCGCCGCGGTGCCACTCTTCCCGCCGGTCGCGGCGGTGACCGTGAACGGCCCACCGGCGGTCGCTCCCGCGGTGAACAGCCCCGCCGTCGAGATCGTCCCTCCGCCCGACGCCGTCCACGTGAACGCCGGCTGGGTCGCCAGCGCCGCGGCGAACTGGTCGCGCGCCGACGCCGCGAACGCCCGCGTACCGCCAGCCACGACCGACGCCGACGCCGGCGTCACGGCGACGGCCGACAGGGTCGCCGCGACGCTGACCGGGATCGACGAGGTGACGGTCCGTCCCTGGACGTCCGTGATCGTGCAGAGCAGCGTGTAGCCGCCGACCTTCGCGAACGTCGCCGTCGCGTTCTTCGCCGCGGAGGTCCCGTTCGGAGCGAAGGCGACCGCTGCCGGCGGCGTGCCGCTGGTCGACCACGTGTAGATCAGGGCATCCTCGCCGCCGTCATCGGCTCCGAGCACCGACAGGTTCACCGTCGTCCCCGCGACGGTCGCGAGCTGCGCGGCGGCGGTGCGCGCGACGGTCGGCGCGGCGTTGACGCGCACCTGCGCCGTGCCGCTCAGCCCGCTGCCGGTCGCGGTCACGGTGAAGGGACCGCCCGCGGTCGAACCCGCGGTGAACACGCCGGTCGAAGCGATGGCCCCGCCGCCGGAGGCGGTCCAGGCGAACGTCGCCGCAGTCGCCACGCCGAACTGGTCGAGGGTCGACGCGGTGAACGCCTGCGTGGCGCCTGGATTCACCAGCGCGGTCGCCGGCGTCACCACGATCCGGTTGGTCTTCGCGACGGTCACGGTCACCGTCGCCGAATCGACCGTGCGTCCGCCGCCATCGGTGATGCGCGCGAAGAAGCCGTAGGTGCCCGGGCGATCCACGCGCGTCAGCATGGACTTCGCCTGGTTCGTGTTCATCGGGGCGAATCCCGAGATGACCGCGCCGGTGGGAGCGGCCGTGAAGAACCAGGCGTACGACAGGCCGGCCTCGCCGGCGTCGTCGGCGCCCAGGACGGCGAGCGTGAAGTCGGTGCCGGTGACCGCCGTGGGCGTCGCCGTGGCGGCGGTGGCGATGGTCGGCGCGGCGTTCGTGCCGATGGTGACGCTCGCGGTGCCGGTCTTGCCGCCGGTCGTCGCCGTCACCGTCCACGGACCACCGGCGGTGGCGCCGGCGGTGAACACGCCGCTGGTCGCGATCGCGCCTCCGCCGCTCACCGACCACGCGATCGCCGGCTGCGTCGCGAGCGGCACGCCGAACTGCGAGCGCGCCTCGGCGCGGAAGGCCTGGGTCGTGCTCGGCGCCACGCGCGTGGTCGCCGGCAGCACGGCGAGCGTGGTCAGCGTGGCCACCACCGACACGTTGACGGTGCCGACGCTCGTCGCGGCGCCGAGCGCATCGCGGACGATGACGCCGAACTGGTAGGCGCCCGGCGCATAGAAGGTCGCCGTCAGGCGCTTGGCGGCATTGGTCCCGTTGCCCGACGCGCTCACCTGGGCGGGCGGGGCGCCGAGGATCACCCAGGTGTACGTGAGCGCCGCCTCGCCGCCGTCATCCGCCGCCGTCACGACGAGGTCGACCGTGGTCGTCGTCACCGTCGCCGCGGAGCTGCCCAGGGCGCTGACCGTGGGCGCGGCGTTGTAGGGATCCGCCGCCGTCAGGCTGACGGCGATGAGGGCGAGGACGACGACGAGCAGGTGGCGCATGACGGCTTTCTTCACTGGCTTCACGGAGCGGACGCGGGTTCATGCGACTGCAGCTGCGTCTCGACGGTGGCCGGCGGCGGAGCGTCGGCTGACAGCGGACTGCCGCCGGCCACCTCGATCACCACCGGCTCGACCATCACCGGCTGCTCGCGCGCCGGATCCGTGGGTCGCGCCGCGGCGTTACGGCAGGATGATGCGATCGAGACGAGGACGAAAAACGCTGCTAATTGTGCAAATGCGCGCATGGGGCGGCGCACTGTTGTCAAGCGGTGTACCTTTACCAGGCATTTTCAGCACCGAAGTGCTACACATCGTCGTAACTATGGTCGCTGCCTATGGCATGCGTCATGCCCGAGGCGAATGCGGGCGCGGCCAGTCGGCTTCCGGAGCGACCGACGACAGCTCTGTGGGCGCGCTGGCGCGAGCGCCGAGCACGCTCTCGCCATGGCCCAATGCCACGCGACTGCAGGCTGCGTATCCATCTCGTAGCGGTGAATAGCCATAAATAACGCTATAGACATCTCTTGTAACGCATGGATTGGCGACAACACCAGGCGTATCCAACCGTATGGTTTGTTTGAGGACGGCGCGCGCTGGCCCTCGCCACCGTTCAGCGACATCCTCTTTCCCCCAGGACGATCCATGCCTGTCCTCCGCATCTCGCTCCGCATCTCCGGCTCCGCCCTCTGCCTCGCCCTCGCCGGGCTCGCCCACGCGGCCGACGTCGGCGTGGTCACGCACGTGAAGGTGCTCTCGGACAAGGTTCCGGACGTGTCGTCGATCGATGCCTGGAAGAAGGGCTTCATCACCGACGGCATGAGCGATCAGGAGAAGGCGCTGACGTGCTGGAAGACGGTGTGGACCTTCCAGCACCAGGACAATCCGCCGGCGGAGTACCTCCAGCACGACGAGATCGTCTACGACGCGATCAAGGTCTTCAACGTCTACGGCTACGCGATGTGCGGCAACGCCGCCGCGCACCAGGTGTCGCTGGCGCGCAACCTCGGCCTCGAGGGCCGCGGCTGGGGCATCAACTGCCACAGCGTCTCCGAGATCACGTGGGACGGCGCCTGGCACATGCTCGATCCGTCGCTCATCAACTACTTCCCGAAGGCGGACGGCGCGATCGCCGGCGTGGTCGAGCTGACCGAGGCGGTGCAGGCCTGGTACAAGGACCATCCCGAATACTGGGACGGCACGACCGGCAACGACGCCAAGCTGCGCGAGCTGCACAAGGACGGCGGCTGGCAGGGCTGGCGCAAAGGCCCCGAGCTCGTCGCGCGCTGCCCGACGATCACCGATCGCGGCTGGTACGCGGCGAAGACCCACGGCTGGTACTCGACGATGCAGGAATACGACGGCGTCGGCGGCGGCACCGGCAACAAGCAGTTCCTCTACGAGTACGGCGCCTCCGAGGGCTACCAGGTCAACATCCGCCTGCGCCCGGGCGAACGCATCGTGCGCAACTGGTCGAACAAGGGTCTGCACATCAACCAGCCGGGCGGCGGACCCGGCTGCCTGACCGGAAAGATCGGCGAGGGCTCGCTCGCCTACAGCGCGGCCAACGGCGACCTCGCCAACGGCCGCGTCGGCAACGGCACGCACGCCTGGACGGTGCCGCTCGCCGACCGGCGGCTCGCCGCCGCCGCGTGGTCGCTCGACAACGTCGCCGCCGGCGACGCGAAGAAGCCGGCGCTGCGCGCCAAGGACGCCGGCAAGGACGCGGTCGTCGTGCTGCGCATGCCGTCGAGCTACGTCTACCTCTCCGGCACCGCGACCGCGCAGGCGGTGGTCGACGCCGGCGGCGCGATCGCCATCCAGTTCAGCGACAACAACGGCCTGGACTGGAAGGACGTCGCGACGATCGAGAAGAGCGGCGAGCAGGCGATCGACCTCGCGCCGTTCTGCTTCCGCCGCTACGACTACCTGCTGAAGCTCACCCTGCGCGGCGCCGGCACCGGCCTCGACGCGCTGACGCTGACCCACGACATCCAGCATTCGCAGCGGCCGCTGCCGGCGCTCGCCCAGGGCGAGAACACGCTCTCCTTCTCGGCCGGCACCGAGGACACGGTCACGGTCGAGGCGACCTCGAACGGCGGCGCGCAGGGCAAGCAGGTCACCGTCGCCGACACCCACCCGACGTACGTCAACATGGACGCCTCGCTCAAGCTCAGCAGCGGCGAAGGCTCGGTCACCATCCCGGTGACGACGCCGGCCGACATGGTGCGCCTGCGCTTCGGCGGCTTCTACCGCAACTGGAGCGACCGCGACGCGTGGGAGTACTCGGTCTCGTTCGACGACGGGAAGACCTTCCGCTCGATCTGCCAGGCGCCGAAGCAGATGGCCGGCTGCACCAAGTACGTGACGGTGTCGGACATCCCCAAGGGCACGCGCAAGGCCCTGGTGCGCTACACCGGCCGCGCCGCCGCCGCGACCATGCTGTGGAGCTACCGCATCGACGCCGACTACGTCGCCCCCGGCGCGGGCTTCACGCCGGTGAAGGTGACGTACGCGTGGAGCGAAGGCGGCGCCGAGAAGTCGGACGTGCACGTCGCGAAGCGGGCGGAGGACGCGTGGACGATCACCTGCGCGGACAAGCCGACGATGACGTCGATCACGCTCGAGCTGGCGGAGTAGCCGCGCGCATCCGACGAGCGAGGCGAGGGGGCGCTGCTTCCGCGACTGCTCCGGTCGGCGACACGCGAGCGTGGAAAACGGATGAGGGGGAAGCGCGAGATGGATGCCGGATCGTCGTCTCGCGAGGTGGCGGTCGACCCCGGCCTGAACGAGCTGCTCGCCACGCTGGACGCGGCGTTGCGCGCCCAGGTCGCGTCGCTCCTGGCCAGCGTCGACCTGCCGCGCGATCCGGAGGGGCTCGCGACCTTCGCGCTGCCCAGGTGCCAGAGCGCCGATCACGCGACGCATCAGCTCGAGCGCTGGCTCGCCGTGGCCGGATTCTTCCGCGAGCATCCGCAGGAACTGCAGTCCTTCGCCGTCACCCCAGCCGTCCTGCAGTCCGCGGTCGCGGCGGCGGTCGTGGCGTGCTACGCCCACCAGGGCGACGATGGCTGCCAGGCCGGGCTGGACATCGACGGCGTGGTCCGCCGCTACTGGAACGCCGATCTCGCGCCGGTGGTCGTCGCCGCCCTGCGCGTCGCCGCCGGAGGCCCGCATCGCGCCCTCCCGCGGACGGTCGAGCTCGCCCGGCGCAGCGCGGAGGTGATGGCGCCGCGGTTCATCGCCTACGCGCGCGGAGAGACCGTCGCCTACCGCGGACTGAACCTGATGTTCCAGGACATCGCCGGCATGGCCGAAGCCGGCGCCTACTTCGCGCGAGAGGACTGGTCGGCGGCCGCCGAGCTCGCGCGCCGGCGCGCGTTCGCGCGCCAGCACGACGAGGGGTATTTCCCCGATTCGCGCGACCCCGATCTCGCCCGGGGCCCGAGCTCGACCTACCAGGCCTACGCGTTCTTCACGCTCACCGGCCTGCTGATGCTGCATCCCGACGACGATACCGGCCGGCGGATCGCGCGCGCGCTGCGCTGGATGCTGCGCAACACGTACACCGATGGCGAGACGTTCGAGATCGTCGATGAGCGCGAGCGCTACCATCTGCATCGGCACCCGGCGGCCGCCGCGACCTTCACGCCGGTCATGGCCTATTGCCGCGGCGGGCGGCAGATGATCGCGGCGAAGCTCGCGACCGGGCTGCCGCCGGATGCGACGTCGACGGCGCGGTTCTGGCTCCTCACCTGGGCGGTGCGCGCCGCGAACCCGCGTTTCCTCGACCTGCTCGAGGAAGCCGGCGACTGGGCGGCGGCGCGACGCCGCTTCGCCCACGTCGACGCCGACCGCCGATCGGCGGCGGTGGTGTCGCAGCCGTGGACGATCACGGCGCACGGCTACCTCGCGCCGGCGTTGGCGCCGATGAGCATGTGGCACCGCGACCTGCAGCAGCACGTCGCGCTGCACCATCGCGCCGCGGGGGTGATCTTCGGTGGCGGGAACTCGCTGGCGCAGCCCGAGTTCTCGACGCTCGTCGTCGGCGCGTCCTTCCTGTGCGAGCAGGTGACGGTCGAGGACTGCGACGCGGCGATGCTGTCGATCGCGCTGCGCAACGCCGGCGCGCGGGTGCGCCTGGAATGCCGGGTGGTGTCGGAGGCCGAGTGCCGGATCACCGCCCAGGTGATCGCCGCCGCGGCCGAGCCGTCGTTCCTGCAGCTGCCGCTGTGCTTCTACGATCACCGCGAAGCGCTGTCCTGCGGCGGCGCGCGCATCACCGCCTTCGGCGAGCACCCGTGCAGCGGCTCCTTCGCCGACGCCATCGAGGTCCACGGCCGCGCCGACGCCGGTCCGTTCGTGGCGCGGATCTCCTTCAGCAGCCCGCCGTCGTACCAGTGGCCGGTCGTCCCGGTCGACGTGCGTGCACCAGGCCGACGGCCGATGCCCTTCGCCAACGCGGTCCTGCCGTTGCGGTTCGCTCTCGGCGCGGCGGGATCGCGGATCGTGGTGGGCGTCCGCGTGGATGTCGGAGCGGGACGGACCGGCGCTGAGCGACCGCAGGCGGCGCACCCGCCTCGCGCCGATGACGGCGACTGGACGGCATGATGCGATGCGCGCTGGTCCGCCACCCTCGCCTGCGACGAGCGCCATCGCCGCGCGACGTCCGCGACACGTGGCGCTCGACGCGGTCGGCTCGCGCCAAACTGGCATCGCAGGCCGCGCGGGATGAACGTCATGCGACGTGCGGACAGATCACCGGACGCGAGCCGTGCGCGGCGAGCGCCAGCACATCCGGACTGCAGCACGTTTCGGCAATGAAACGCCTTTGCGTTTCCTGTTGAGCTAACTAGCGTGCGCCCCCTCCAACATGAACCACATCCCCCTCTCGTGTTTCTCAGGCTGTCTCGTCCGCCGTTCCCACGGCTGGGTGTGGTCGGACGGATCGGTCGAGACGCGCATCACCGAGATCCCGTCGATCAACCTCGATCTGCGCACGCGCGATGAGACGCCGAGACTGGTCGAGGTGCCGATCACGCTCGCCGAATCCTTCGACGCCCTGCGCTGGGTGTTCGATGGCGTCAGCGACGGATCGTTCGACGTCGATGTCAGCAGCGGCTGCTTCCCCGCGTTGGGCCGGAAGGTCGGGACGACCGCGACCTGCCTCAGCGTGCGGCATCGGCCCGTCGCCGTCGGCGTGATGGTCGTCCTCGTCCCGCATCCACGTTGGCAGGCGTGGTGCGTGAGCTGCCCGATCGTGCCGCTCTGGCGGCCGCAGGACGAGGCCGACCTGCAGCAGCGCGCGATCGAGCTCCAGTCCTCGCGGGGCTGACGCATCGACGCACCTGCGCGGCGTCCGTCCGCCTCCGCCTCGGTACGACGGCGGACGGACGCGGTGCGCCCGTCAGGCGCGGCCGCCGAACGCGCCGGGCGTCATGCCCACCGCGCGGCGGAACACCGCGTGGAAGCGCTGGACGGTCGCGAAGCCGACCTGCGCCGCGACCTGGGTCGCCGTCCAGCGGCCGCTGGCGAGCAGGCGCCGCGCCTCGTCGACGCGCCAGGCGGTGATCGCCGCCTTCGGCGTCGTCCCGCGCGCGGAGCGGAAGATCCGGCGCAGCTGCGTCGGCGAGCAGTGCACGGCGCGCGCCAGCTGGTCGGCGGTCAGGCCGGCGGCGGCGCGCGCGCGGATCACCTCCTCGGCGCGGATCCACGTGGCCATCCAGTCGTCCGCGGTGTGCGGACGGACCGGTCCGCCGGTCGCGGCGCGCCCGGCGCGCGCCAGCGCGCCGACCAGGTCGAGGATCTCGGCGATCGGCAGGACGCGCTGCCCGTGCGCGTCGAAACCGGAGCGCGCCTCCAGCGCGAGCAGCCGCCGCCACCACGGCGCCGGCAGCGCCGTCGGCACGCTGGGCGCGCCGGCGCACCACGACGGCCGCGCGAGGAACATCAGGTTGAGCAGCCGGACCTCGCCGGTCGCCGCGCCGGTCGCCGCGCCGCCCCGGCGCGCGCGCACGCCCCAGAGGCGACCACGGCGGACGCAGACCACGTCGCCGGCGCCGGCGGGCAGCCAGCGGCGCCCGTGCAGGCATTCGACGGACCCGGCGAGCACCGCGAACACCTCGTCGACCGGGGTGCGATCCGGGCCGTAGCGCTGCTGCGCGCGCTTGTGCTTGCGATGGACGATGGCGTTGCCCTCGCGCGCGGCCTCCACGACAGCGCGCAGGACGGACGGCATCTGGTTGAAAACGATAAAAAGGCGCAGCGCGCCGGCAACGACCGCGCGGCTCCGCCGGCGATGCTCGCGCCAGGAGAGCGCCATGGCGGTCATCACGTTCATCGGCGGAGGCAGCTACGCGTGGATGCCCTCCCTGCTCGCCCGCACCGTCCGCAATCCCGGCTTCGCCGGCGACACGCTGGTCCTCATGGATCCGGACGCGGCGGCGCTGGGCGAGGTCGCCGCGCTCGGCCGCGCGCTGATCGCCGACGCCGGCGCCGATCTCGCGCTGGTCGCGACCACCGACCGCGCGCGCGCGCTCGACGGCGCCGACCACGTGGTGGTGACGATCGCGGTCGGCGGCCTCGAGGCGATGGCCGTGGATCTCGCGGTGCCCGAGCGCTTCGGCATCCACCAGACGGTCGGCGACACCGTCGGCCCCGGCGGGCTGTCGCGGGCGCTGCGCAACATCCCGGTGCTGGTCGACCTCGCGCGCGAGATGGAGCGCCGCTGCCCGCGCGCGTGGCTGCTGAACCTGTCGAATCCGCTGACGGCGCTGACCCGCGCGGTGACCCGCGAGACCTCGATCCGCGCCGCCGGGCTGTGCCAGGGCGCGGTCGAGCACGTCGCGTTCCTCGCCGGCCTGCTCGGCGAGCCGGCCGGGATGCCGCCGAACGCGTCCGTCGACTTCGTCACCGCCGGCATCGATCACTGCCCGTTCCTGCTCGAGCTGCGCGTGCGCGGCCGCGACGGCCTGGCGGAGCTCGCCGCGCGCGGCCACCGGTCGCCGGACGCGGCGACGCCCGGCGGCGGATGGGACCGCATCGTCGGCGTCGCCACCGGCGCGCGTGCCGGGTTCGCGCTGTGGGACATCCTCGGCGCGCTGCCCGGCATCGGCGACCGCCACTTCGTCGAGAACCTCGCCGGCCTGGTCGACGATCCGGCGCATCTCGCGCGCTACGGCGTCGCCCGCACCTCGATCGACGATCGCCGACGCGGGCGCGCGGCGGCGCGCGCCGCCTGCCTGCGCCTGACCGGGTCGCCGGGCGAGCTCGACGGCACGGCGTGCCACGCCCCGGTCGCCGAGGTGATCGCGGCGCTCGCCGGGCGCGGAGCGATCACCACCACGCTGAACGTCGAGAACGTCGGGCAGATCGCCGACCTGCCGCCGCGCGCCAACGTCGAGACGCTATGCCGCGTCGACGCCACCGGCGTCCACCCGCTGGCGGTCGGACGGCCGCTGCCGCGGCCGGCGCTGGCCATCCTGCACGGCCACATCCAGCGGCAGGAGGGCGTCATCGACGCCGCGCTCGCGGGCGACGAGGCGCTCGCCGCGGCGCTGCTCGCCACCGATCCGCAGCTGCGCCGGCCGGAGGACGCGCGGCCGATGCTCGCCGAGATGATCGACCGCAACCGCGTCTGGCTGCCGCGCTTCCGATCGGCCGGCGCCGCCACCACGCGCCAGGGGAGCGCATGAACGCCGCCGCCACCGCCGCGCAGCCGCGTCCCGCCATGCTGCTGACGGCGTGCTACCTGTACACCATCGACACCTACGGCTACCCGCCGTCCATCGCCGATGGCCTGCGCGCGATCGACGACCTGGCGGCGATGGGCTTCCGCTTCATCGAGCTGGAAGGCGTGGGCGAGGAGCACATCCGCGCGGTGCACGCCACGCGCGCCCGCACCCGCGATGCGCTCGAGCGGCGCGGCATGCGCTGCGTCAACTTCTGCCCGGTGCTGCGTCCGCTGATGGCGGACGACGCGGGCGAGCGGCGCGCCGCCTACGACGTCTTCCGCCTCGGCGCCGAGACCGCCGCGTTCCTCGGCGCGCCGACGGTGCACGTCGCGTCGTACCTGCCGCCAGTCGAGTTCATCGGCCCGCGCCCGTACGTCGGCGCGCTGCGCTTCGGCGAGCGCTACCAGGTGCGCATGCCGGACGCGTTCTCGTGGGCGCGCCAATGGGACGCGATCGTCGAGAGCATCCGGGCCTGCGCCGACATCGCCCACGAGCACGGGCTGACGCTGATCCTCGAGCCGCGCGTTGCCGAGATGGTCTCCGGCACGGACGCGATGCTGCGCCTGATGGACTGGGTCGAGCGCGACAACTTCCGCGCGAACTTCGACTGCGCCCACCTCAACGCGCAGAAGGAGATCCTGCCGATCTCGGCGCGGAAGCTCGCCGGGCGCATCGCCGGCGTCCACCTCGCCGACAACGACGGCACCGACAACCGCCACCTCTTCCCCGGCGACGGCAACATCGACTTCGAGGGCGTGCTGCGCGAGCTGCACCGCCAGGGATTCGCCGGCTCGCTCGGCATCGATCTGGGCAGCCTCCCGGATCTCGGGCGGCGCTTCCGGGACTGCGCCGCATGGCTGCGTGAGCGCTGCGCGGCGTGGGGCATTCCCCTCGACGGGTGAGGTGGGTCCGGGCTCAGATCCGCTGGTGCCGCCCGGTACCGTCAGCGGCGTGGCGCCCGCGGGTCCGCCGGCGCGGCGGCTGGCGCGCCAGGCGTGCGGGTTGGCGCCGAAGACGGCGCGGAACCGCCGATAGAAACGCCCGAGCCCGACGAATCGAAGCCGCGCGCGATCGCCGCGACCGGCGCATCCTCCACCACCAGCGCGCCCCGCGCGCGCGTCCAGCTCAGAACGACCACGGCGCGCCGGCACCGACGTTGCCACGGCGGCGCGGCGACGCGCCGCTGAACGTCAGGTCGACGGACGAGGCCGTATAGGCGACGGTCGGCGTCGCGACCGACGCGTTGACGAAGCTCACCGTCGCGAACGTGCCGCTGACGCTGCCGCAGGTGATCACGCTGATGGTGCCCACGCCGCTGAAGCCGGCGAGATCGACCAGCAGCGTCGACCCGCCGCCGAGCGTCAGCGCGGCGCCGCCGAGCGCGAGGCGGTCGTAGTGGGTGCCGGCGGTCGTGATGCCGGCGGCGCGGATGCTGACCGTCGGCGAGCGTGCCGCCGGCCACGGCGACGGCGCTGCCCGACTGCGCCCCGTCGACCTGCAGCGTGCCGGCCGACACCGTCGTGGTGCCGGTGTAGGTGTTGGTCCCGGTCACGATGAGCGTGCCGGATCCGACCTTGGTCAGCGTGCCGCCCGCGCCGCTGATCACGCCGGCCATGGTCGTCGACGCGTTGGACCCGCCGCAGGTGAGCGAGCCGGCGCCGAGGGCGATGGTGCCGCCGGTCGCGCCGCCGCCGGCGATCGAGCCGACGGTGTCGGTGACGCCGTTGAGGTCGAAGGCCGCTCCGGCGGCGTCGGCGAGGACGATCGCGGTGGTGTCGGCGAGACGGCCGCTGCCGGACAGCCGCAGGGTGCCGCCGGTGACCGTGGTCGCGCCCGTGTAGGTCGAGACGCCGCTCAGGGTGGTCGTGCCGGTGCCGCCGCGGGTGAGACCGCCGGTGCCGGCGATCGCGCCCGAGAACGTCGTGCTGGTCGTGCCGCCGACCGTCAGCGTCCACGATCCCAGCGTGACGCCGCCGCGGCCGGCGAGCGAGCCGATGGTCTCGGACGCGCCGTCGAGTTCGAGCGCGCCAGCGAGGGTGATGGTCTTGCGCGCGTAGACCGTCAGATCGGTCAACGAGCCGCTGGCCGTCCAGATGGTCTTGGCTGGCGTGTCGCTCGCGATGCCGGCGATCGCATAGCCCGGAGTGCCGAAGTCAGTCGCGTTGGCCCAGGCCGAGTCGTCGTAGCCGGCGGTCGTCCAGCCCGCTGGATTCGTGGTCCCGATCTTCCAGGTGGTGTCGGTGCCCGAGCGGACGCCATCCACGTTCAACTCGCCGTAGATGAACCCCGGTCCACCGGTGTTGACGGCTTTGACGGCGATGGTGTTGGTCCCGTGGTCGAGGTTGAGCGCGTACGTCGTCGCACCGAGATACGATGCCGCGACCGTGCCGAGCAGCGATCCATTGACGTAGAGCTCGTGGTTGTCGTCGGCGCTGAACAGCAGGTGCGCGTTCTGGCCGAGCAGCGTGTAGCCGGACCGGTCCCAGGTGACGCGGCCGTCGACGAGGGTGTAGGCTTGGCCGTCCATCGTCGCGCCCTCGAGGCCGAGGAGGCTGGCGGGGACCTCGAGGCGCACCCACTGCCCGGTCGCGGGCAGGTTCCCCATGTGCCGCCGGGCCGCGTCGTAGGTGAAGCCGGGCGTGGTCACCGAATTGGCGCCCCAGTAGGCGCGGTGATCCCAGTCGCCGTCGGTCGTGCGCCATTGGAGCATCACCTGGGTCGGCGGCGATGCGGGGTCGAGGTACACGTATTGGAACAGCCGCGCGCCGGTCGGAATGGTCATGGTCGCGGTGGCGCCGTAGAAGTAGTGCTGGTGGTGGCCAGCGACGTTCGCCGACTGGTGCGCGAGCGTGCCCGAATACGGCGCCGGCGAGGCGGCGACCCAGGTCCAGGAATCGTTGGTCACGTCCGTCGTCGATCCCGCCGGCAGCGCGTCGTCGAACCACACCGTGTCCTCGGCGGCGTTCGAGCTGACCAGGACGGCCCCGGCGTCCGGGATCGCCGTGCCGCCCGAAAGACGCAGGGTGCCGTTCGCGATGGTCGTCGATCCGCCATAGGTGTTCGCGCCGGACAGCGTCGTCGTCCCCGAACCGGTCTTCCACATCCCCCCGGCCCCGCCCCCTATGGCGCCGCCGAGGGCGATGGCGCCGGTAGCGGCGGTCGTCAACAGGTGCGACCCGTTGGCGATCGTCCCCGAGACCGTCAGCGTGGTGCCGCTGGCGGCGGCGAACGTGGCGGCGGAACCGAGCGTCAGCGCGTTGGCGACGGCGTTGGACCCGACGCGGTTGTCGATGCCGTACGCCGACGACACGGCGAACGCGGTGCCCGACAGCGAGAACCCGCCGGTCGTGAAGGCGATGGCCGAGAAGGCGGTGCCGTCGGCGATGTTGTTGACGTTGGTCGTCGACGTCGACCCGGCGAAGATCAACGCCCTGCCGGCGGTCGGCGCCACATCGCCGACCCAGTTCGCGCCCGTCGACCAGGTCGTGGTGCCGGCGCCGGCGCCGCCGTCCCAGGTGACGTCGCGCGTGTGGTGGACGGTGATGGTGATGAGGGAGCAGTCGATGCGGTGCGCGGCTCCGGCGCTGCTGCCCTTGGTCGTCGCATAGCCCACGCCGAAATCGCTGTCGTTGACGTCGGTCGCGGTCCACGTCCCGCCCCACAGATCGGCGGAGCCGCCGTACGTGATGGTGGCGTAGTCGGTGCCGTACTCGGTGGTGGTGTCGGCCTTGCTCGTCGCGTTGAACGTGCCGTCCGCCTTCACCAGCCGGACCGCGGAGTCGGTCGAGCCGTTGGTGGCGGTGCCGTTGCGGCGCCGGATGGTGACCGCGATGCCGGTGATCGTGGCTGTCGCCGGGATCGAGAAGCCGCAGTTCGTCGCCTTGAGGTATTTGCTCACCGTGCCGTCCACGGTGACGTTCGCGTAGATGTTGTCCGACTCGAAGCGCGCATCGCCGGCGTTCGTCCAGTCGACGGTGCCGACGGTGCCATCGCTCGCGATGGTCCTGGGGATGACCCTCACCGAGGTCGCCGTCACCGCGGCGCCGGCCGGAGTCGCGATGGCCACGAGCAGCACGGCCACCGCCAGCCAGACGCGTGCCGTCCGGGCGCGCGGGATGGGTCGAGGGGGCGGCAGATGCATCGGTCGGTGCGGAGTACTTATTCCAGCGCGCCCATTCTACTACCGGCGCGACCAGGCCGCCATCGGCGCCGCCGCGTCGGTGGCCTGCCCGGGGCGCGGCGTCCGGCAGCGGTCGCCAGTGGCAAGCCATTGTCAGTCCACAGGTTGCACCATTTCATGGCGTCATGGCGCGGTCCACATGCCGCGCCGCGGCGATCGGCCGCACTGCTCAACACGAATCATACCTATGCAGTACCTGTGGATGCCACTCATCGGAGCCGCCATGCCTGCCGTCCGCCCCCGCTTCCTCCTCCCCCTCCTGACGCTCGCAGCCGCCGCCGTGGGCGCGGACGAGGTGCGCCTCCTCCAGGGCTTCGAGGCCGG
>Ga0196963_10000900_pt1 | contig 22500 bp, 16 predicted proteins | sample S1_5metaG_FD_148600 | JGI IMG/M metagenome (GOLD analysis project Ga0196963, IMG submission 148600) | Soil microbial communities from Anza Borrego desert, Southern California, United States - S1_5 | ecosystem: Environmental > Terrestrial > Soil > Desert | place: USA: California | collected... | reverse complement strand
CAGCAATGCCCGCGACGCCGACGAGCACGGCGAACGTGTGGGCGCCGTAGGTTTGGGTGGTCCGCCCCTCCGGGGCGGATGGAGGGCTAGTGACGCAGCAGCGTATTGTGCTGCTCGCAGCGACCAGTTGCATACTGGGCGCATGCGATCGGCAGCCGGTGGAAGGGCCACGAGTCGTCGAGCTCCGCGCCATTGCTGATCGTAATCTGGGAGCTGACAATCCGAAAAGCGAGTACTACGCACGATTCGCGGCGGTTTACCAACTCTTGGTAGAATCGCCGGAGCATCGTTCTGATGCTCTCGATTACGTCGTCGCCGCGGCTGACGACCATAGCAACGGATTCGCTGGATTCCTGGAATATGCCGTGTTTGCCGCTCTTCTTCGGTTGGACGATCGCGAGGGCCTGCGGCGGTTGCTTGCAAGTGTGCCGCTTGAGGTCACCGGGCCCGATGGCGTGTACATCGAATACGCCCTTGTAGATCCAAACGAAGGCGCGCCGGTTGATCGTTTGAAGTCCTTTTTGATGCCTTTCACGCAGCAAAGGATAACTTGGTCAAGAGCCACACGGCCGCCGCCATCCGCCGCGCAATGGCTGCCGAGGACGATGCAACGCTGACTGATGACGTCGCGGTCCCGCGCCTACAGCCTAAGTTTGCACAACAGCGCGATCACGTCAAAGCAAATCCTGCTTATATTGAAGTGTACGTCCGCAACTTCTTTGACACAGGCAACACGATTCCTCTGCGCCTCTTCATCCCAAAGGACGGACCGGAGCGCGTGGAACAACAGCGGAAGTAGCGCTCGCTACTCCTCCTCCCCCTCCGGCTCGAACTGCATCCCGACGAACTCCGCCTCGATCTCCTCCGCCGCGGCCTGCGCTTCCGCGAACGCCGCTCGCACCGCATTCTCGTTGTTGGTCCCCGCCACGCGCACCTCGACGTTCCACGAGAGGTCGTCGTATTCGCAGAGCGAGGCCTCGTGCCCCGCCGCCTCAAGTGCTTCGACCGCGGCGTCGGGGTCCTCCGCCTGATAGCCGAACATGAACGTCACCGGCGCGTTTTCCTCAAGGCCCATGTCCGTCAGGTGGCGAAGCCGCCAGACCGCGTCCTCGAGCCCCAGCAGCTTCGGCTCGCCGAAGATCTGGTCGAACTCCTCGAGGGACATCGCGTCCATCCCCTCGTAAACAATCCCCTCGCGCTCCGCGAGAGCGATGAACTTGCGGACGTGGCCCCGGATCTCGTCCGGCGTCAGCACGCCGCGCCAGAAGGCGAAGACGACCGGCGGCCCGATCGTCGTCGTCTCGTTCCCGTCCGCGTCCACCTTCGTCTCCTCGACGTGCTCGGCGCCGCTGACGTCGTACCCCTCTTCCTCGAGCTCCTGCCCGAGCTCTTCGGCCATGTCGATGTCGGTGGGGCGGAGGAAAAACTGCCACGCCCGGGGTTCCATCGGGTTCTCGCCGAGCGTGTCTCTAATGTGGGCGAGAATCCTGTCAACCTGGCCCAGCGGGTCGCCGTTGTGCTCCATCGGCGACTGTATTCGCCGCGGCCCCCAAAAACGGCAGTTTCCCTATCATGCCCGGTTCCAGCCGGTGGCGCGAGGACTCGGGAGCATGCGCATGTTCGGACGGTTCTTTGGCAAGAAGAAGCGGCAGGGCCCGGACCCAATTCTGTCCATGCCACTGCTCGGGTCGTCCGCAGGATTCGAAGCTCAACGCATCGCTGATACCGTAAAGGAACTCTTTCCTGAGGCCGGTGTTGTCGTCGAAAGCGATGATGGGGACAACTTCGCTTTGACAATCAATGAAAGCCCCGTCTTCGCGAAGTTATTCAATGAAGTCATCCCCGGCGACGAGATCGATACATCGGCAGCGGTATCTGTTTCATGGCCGCGCGATCGAGCCGTCGAGTACACGGCGCACGTGGTTCTCGTCGCGATGAATCCTTCCAAGATAGAGGGAGCGAAGGCTGCGACTCGCGAGGCGGCGGCCATGATGAAGGCCTGCAATGCGGCGGGCTGGTATGTGGGCGATGCGACGGCGGTCCACGAGCCGCAGTTTGTGCTCGAAGTAGCGAGTCATCTCGACGAGGACGACGGGACCATCCCGCTGGTGAAACTCTGGGTCAACGTCATCATGACACGCGATGAGAAGGGGACGTTCAGCGCCAGCACGCTCGGAATGTGCACGTTCGGGCACCGGGAGTTCGAGATCGTGGGATCTCGCGCTCAACCAATGTACCTGCGCGAGTGGCTCGGTGACTCCGCCGTCTACGTGCTGAAGTCCGGACCGGTCCTGAAGCACGGCCAGACCTTCCGCCGCTCCGCCGACGAGAAGTGGCCGATCGAGGTCGGCACGTCCAAGCTGGGCAAGGAAGGCACGGTTATCCGTCTCGGCGTGCCGTGACGTCCCGCACGAGCGTCACCTCGACCAGCTCCGGCGGCACGTTGAATCGCACCGGCAGGATCGACATCCCCACGCCGCGTGAGACCACGACGGGAAATGCCGGCCCGCGCACGAGCCCGCCCGCGTACTTGCTCCCGTACTCGCTCGGCACGATCGGCGTGCCGAGGAACGGCACCCGCACGTGCCCGCCGTGCGTGTGCCCGGAGAGCTGAAGGTCAACGCGGAATCGACCAGGCCCGACGAGCCGCTGGTCCTCGGCCGTATCCGGGTGGTGCGAGAGGAGCACCCGCGGCACGTTGTCAGGCACGCCGCTGAGCGCCGCGGCCGGGTCCACGACGTCCATCAGCAGGTCGCCGAGCCCTGCGATACAGAGGCACTCGGCGGTGGGGGCGGTGACAAGCCGCCGCGTCTCCGAGTCGAGGTAAACGCGACCATTGTCGATCATCGTGACGCCGGCGCCCCGCAGCGCCGCGCTCATCTCGCGCCCGTCGCCGTACCAGTCGTGGTTTCCGAGCACGCCGACGACCGGCGCGCCCGCGGGGAGTTCCGCCGCGAGCGGCTTGAAGAGCTCCGCCGCCTGCTCGATGCACCAGACGCCGTTGTGGATGTAATCGCCGGTGAGCGCAACGACGTCGGGCCGCAAGGCGATCGCCCGCCGCACGCACTCCGCGATGAAGGCCGCGTTGACGCGCGTGCCCAGGTGCGTGTCGGAGATCTGCACGATCCGCAGGCCGTCGAGCGAGGCCGGAAGATCCGCGATCAGGACGCGGTACGCGCGCACCTGCAAGTCCCACGCGTCGAGCGCCGCGCCCTTCGCGAGCGCGCCCGATGCGGCGAGTCCGATTACGCCCACGCCGGCGTCCGCGAGCACCGCCCGGCGTGACAGGACGGGGCTGGCAAGCTGCTGTTCGTCGAGCAGATTCGTGCCTTTCCGCTTGCTCCGGATGCTCCGTCGCAGCGTCAGGAACATCCAAACTGCCACGGCCCACGGCAGCCACCCGACACCCGAGGCGATGGCGTTGAAAGATGCCGGCCCGAGCGGGAGCCACAGATTCAGCACGGCGGCGACGCCGCGACCGAACACCGTCATCATCCACACGGTGTTGCGGACGACTTGGAGCGCGTCGCCCGGCCCTCCCGGCCCCGCCGCGCTCGCGGCGAGCATGACCGCCAGACTCAGCGCCGTCGCGGCGAGCCAAGCGCCGGCGGCCCACGCCGTTGTCGGGGAAAGGACGGCACGGCGCACCGAAGAAAGTCGGCTCATTCCCGCGATTCCTCCGTGAGAACGCGTCGTACGAGCCAACGCTCCCGCGAGTTCGGCGGAGGTGATCCTGTCCGGCCGGCGCAGAGCGGCCGGATGCTCGCGCCCAGAGCGATGGGCCAAACGCTGCATTCACAGGCGGTGAAGGCAAGACAGCATTGCCATGAGCTAAGGCAGCAGCGCCACCGTGCAATCCCGGAGCTGCTCGAGCAGCCGCTTGGTCGCGAGGATGCCTTCGCGCTCGGGCATCTTGTTCCCCTCGTACTCCACGCCGATGAATCCGGTGTACCCGGCGAGCCGCGCGAGCTTGAGCATGCGGGAGTAGTTGATCGTCGTCTCTTCGCCCGTCTCGTCGAAGTCGTACGACTTGGCGCTCAGCCCCTTCGCGAAGGGCAGCAGGTCCTTGATCCCCTTGTACCGGTCGTACTCGTACCAATTGCCGAAGTCCGGCAGCGTGCCGCACCGCGGGTGATCGACGAGCTTCATGACGCCGGAGAGCCACGCGCCATCGGACGACTTCCCGCCGTGGTTCTCGACGATGACGGACAGGTCCATCCCGGCGCCGACCTCGACCAGCGCCCGCAGCCCTTCCGCCGCGTGCTTCTGCTGGTCCTGCTCCGGCCCTGTGCACTGCAGGTTCACGCGGATCGCGTGGCACCCCAGCGTCTTCGCCGCGTCGAGCCACGGGCGGTGCACGTCCACTGCTGCCTGGCGGGCCGCAGCGTTCTCGTCGCCCAGCTTCTCCGCGACATCGCACATGATGAGCACGCTGCGCACGCCGAGATCGTCGCACCGTCCCCGCATCTCCTTCCAGAATGCACCGTCGCCCGCTTTCTCCCGGTAGAACGAGTTCACGTACTCCACCGCCCCGAAGCCCATCCCCTTTGACGCGGCCGGGAACTCGCGGGCGTCGAGCTTCTTGTCGTGCAGCTCCCGGTGCAGCGACCACTGCGCGAGCGAGATGTCGAACCACTGCCCGCCGGGCTTCGGCCGGATCGCGGCGGCCGCCGCGACGGGGCCGCCGATCGCCAACGTCGCGCCCAGCACGCCCAGCGCCTCGCGGCGTGAGACCGCGCCCGTGGTAGACTCTGCCGCTCCGGAGGTGCTCCGCATATGCCCCGCCTCGGTGTTTGCTCGTGGTCACTCCGGCCGGCGTCGCCCGCCGACCTTGCCTCGAAAGTTAGGGCGGTCGGCATAAGCGCCGTCCAGTTGGCTCTTGACCCGTTGCGGGAGGGCGCATGGGGCGAACACGAGACGCTGGCTGCGCTCGAGGGGATCACCATCCTCTCCGGCATGATGGGCACAAAGGGCGAGGACTACACAACGCTGGATTCGATCCGAGCCACCGGCGGCGTCGTGCCCGACGAGCACTGGGAGGAGAACCTCGCCCGCGCCCGAGCGAACGCCGCGATCGCCGCGCGCCTCGGGGTGCGGCTCGTGACCTTCCACGCCGGCTTCATCCCGCACGGCGAGAGCCCGGCTCGCCGCGTGCTCGTCGATCGGATCCACGCCGTCGCCGACGCGTTTGCCGCGCACGGGGTGGACATCGCCCTCGAGACCGGCCAGGAGGACGCCGCGACTTTGCTCGCGTTCCTGAACGAGCTCGTCCGCCCCTCCGTCGGCGTCAACTTCGACCCGGCGAACATGATCCTCTACGGGATGGGCGACCCGATGGCCGCGCTGGCAGCGCTCGCCCCTCGCGTCAGGCAGGTGCATATCAAAGACGCGATCCCCGGCCCCGCGCGCGGACAGTGGGGGGCTGAGACGCCCGCCGGCCGCGGCGCGGTGCGGTGGGCCGACTTCTTCGGCGTCGCAAAGAGCGCTGGCCTGCTCGATCGGTGCGATCTTGTCATCGAGCGCGAGAGCGGCGACGAGCGCATCGCGGATTGCCGAACCGCGGCTGCTCTGGCCCGCGGCTTGGCGCCCGGGATCGCGTGATTCAAGCGCGCGGGTGGTGCTGCTTGTGCACCTGCCGCAGGCGGGTGCGGTCCACGTGCGTGTAGATCTGCGTCGTCGCGATGTCGGCGTGCCCGAGCATTTCCTGCACCACGCGCAGGTCCGCGCCGCCCGCCAGCAGGTGCGTCGCGAAGCTGTGCCGCAGCATGTGCGGGTAGACCCTCAGCCCCGCATCCTTCGCGGCACCCGAGACGATCTGCCAGACGCGCACACGCTCCAAGGGCCGGCCCGTGCGAGAGAGCAGCAGCCGCGAGCGCGACGCGGCCGGGCCTCTGTCGAGCTTCGGCCGGCACTCTGCGAGGTAGCGCCGCACCGCGTCTCGCGCCGGCTCGCCCATCGGCACGAGGCGGTGCTTGCCCCCCTTGCCCTCCACCCGCAGCACGCCCAGCGGCTCGACGACGTCGGTCACCTTGAGCGTGCACACCTCGCTCGCGCGCAGGCCGCTGGAATAGAGCAATTCCAGCAGCGCGCGGTCGCGCAGCCACGTCGCCGGCGCCCCCTCGTCCGGCCCCGGCTTCACACTCTCGATCAGCTTCCGCACCTGCTGCGGGTTCAGGACGTCGGGCAATCGCTTCCAGCGCGTCGGGCGGTCGAGCGTTGTTGTCGGGTCCTCGGCCACCTTCCCGACGGCGATCGCCCACCGGAAGAAGACCCGCACCGTCGCGAGGTGGCGCACGACCGAAACACCGTCCAGCCCGCGATCGGCCTTGAGCGACGCGAGGTGCTCGCTCAACACCGGGCCCTTCGCGTCGGCGAGCTTCGTCACCCCGCGGTCGTGCAGCGTCCAGAGCAGCTGAGCGCTGTCGCGCCCGTAGGCCTCCAGCGAATTGGGGAGGAGCCCGCACTCCACACGCAGGTACGTGAGGAAGAGCGCGTGGTCGCGCTCGAACGCGCGCGGCGGCCTCGACAGGCTCTTGACTTCCGAGACGGCGGTTCCCTCTGCCACGCCCCCAATATCGGCTCGGGACGGGCGGCGTCGGAAGTTTGATGAGCCGCAACGGTTTCCTGAAAGAGACAGAGCGGAACGGCGCCGGGAGAGGTTGCCGGCTCCGTCCCGCTCTGTTCAGTCACCGGCCAAGTCCGTTCGCGCGCGTGCCTCTCTTAGCCGCACGCCCCGCCGCCGAAGACGTCGAAGAACTCCTCGATATCCGTGTTGTCCGGGAAGAGCCCGTCGTTGTTGAAGTCGATGTCGCCGCAGGTGCCGGTGCTGCAGGCGCCCCGCCGAAGACCGAGAGAAAGTCCTCGAGGTCCGAGTTGTCCGGGAACAGACCGTCCCCATTGAAGTCGATCGGGTCACAGGCCGGCGGGCAACCCGCCCCCTGCGTCAAGCGCAGCGCAACGGGTGTCGCCGCGCCCGTGAAGTTCCCGCTCGAGCCTCTGCTCCGCGACGGCAGCCCCGAGAACCCGTGGTTGATCGAGCCGCCGTAGTTCACGGGATCGTTCGCCTCGATACGCAGCCAATACCGGCCTTCGGCGAGCTGCACGTTGACGGGCGCGTAAACCCAGTTCTCGAAGTTGGTGCCGAAGCGCAGGTCGGTGGTTGTCGTCGCCAACGTCACCGTCTCGTCCGGACGCTGCGTCGCCGGATTGTCCGGGAAGAGCGTGAGCGTAACCCCGTCGGGCCCGATGTAGTTCGTCGTATAGCCGTCGACGCCGACCTCGCCGACGCACCACCCGCCCGCCGGCACGTCGAAAGGCTGGAAGACCTGCCACTGGCTCGGGACGCCGAGCGCACGCCCGCTGAAGTCCGCGGCGTTCGAGCCCTGGTCGAGATGGAACGTCCTGACCGTGCAGCCACCGGGCTGGCACGTGTCGATCACGCCGTTGTTGTCGCAGTCCGGTGCGCCGCCGCCGATGTCCACGCTGTCCGGCACTCCGTTGCCGTCGCAGTCTTGCACCGCCTGCGCCGGCTCGCCGGTGCTCATGGTGAGCCCGGAGGGCGAGCGGGTGTTGCCCGTATAAATGACCGCCGCGTTGGCGCCGTCGAGATCAGCGCGGGTGATCGCGGTCGTGAACTCGTCGGCCCAGTACAGGTCGCCGCCCGCGGGATCGACCAGGACGTCGATCAATCCCGACGACGTGACGTTGTTCGGCGAGATGTCCACGAGCACCCGGAAGTCGCTCCCGTCGAGCCGAACACGCCCGATTAAGTCGCTGATCGTGTCGCCGTCGGCCCAGTACGCGTACCCCGCGCCGACGTCGACCGCGACCGCGCGCGGGCTCCCCACGCCCGCGACGACCGTCTTGACGTTTGAGCCGTCGAGGTCCATTCGATAGATCTTGTTCTCCGCCCCGAAGTAGACGTGCCCGTTCACGCGGTCGACGCGCGGAGCGGCGGGGATCGGATCGCTCGACACGCTCGTCCAGAGCGTCGTGAGCGAGCCGTCGAGCTCCACCCGCATGATCGTGTTGTTCGTGCTGAAGTAGATCCGGCCCGCTGCGTCGAGCTGCGCGCCGCGCGCGAAGCCCGGCACGGGCGTGACGTCCGCCAGCCCGGTCCCGTTCGGGTTGGCGGTCGTGACCTCGCTCGGGCCCGCCGAGTCCATCCAGAAGAACCGGCCGACGGCAGGCGAGTATGTCGCGCCCAGCGGCAGCCACTTGTCCGGCGGCAGCGGGAAGAGCGTGTGCGGGTTCGTGCCGTCCGTGTTCACGGCGGAGAACTGCGCGTTCTGGAACGCGTACTCCGCGAACCAAAGTTCCTGCGCAACCGACACGCCGCTCGCGCCGGCAAGCACCGCCAACACCATCGCCGCTTTGTTCATTGATGCATCTCCCAGGTTCACACACCGTGCAAAGCGGGGACGCAAGTCAAACCCGTTCCACTCGCACGCGCCCGCGAAGATACCAAGTTCGGCGGTGTTTGCAAGAATATTTTTACAAAGACTTGCACAGTGACGCGCCGCATGTATCCTGTCTTTGGTGCACGGCCCGAACCGATATCCTCAGGATCACGTGCTTGAACAACAGGCAGAACCCCCGGATGCGGGCATATCCCGATTCGTCGGTGACGTGCGCGGCAGCTTGGACGAGCTGCGTCACGCCCTCCAAGCACTGATCGCCGCAACGCCGGGCGAAACGCGCCGGGCGGCGGATCTGCAACGGTCGCTGCGCCTCGACGCGGCCCTCGCGTGGCAGGTGCACACGCTCGCGACCGCGCAGAACTCCTTCGAAGGCGCGAGGCTCGTACCGAAGGCCGGGTCGATGGAGCGATTGCTCCGCTGCGCCCGGGAGAGCGGGGTTCCTCAGGCGGTGATCGCCGATATCGAGCGGGCCTACGCCGCGTTCGGAGCGACCGTCAACGCTCACGCCGGGGACCGCGACGTCTTCGACGCGATGCTCGCCGGCCTCCACCCGGCCGACGGGGCGTCGGTGCAACGGCTCCGGCGTGCCGCGTTCAAGGCGAACGCGGCGGTGTGGGGGCTGATGTGCCGGTGCTCGGTGCACGCCGTCATTTTCTACCAGCGCCCGACCGGCGAGCACGATTGTCTCTCGATCCGCGGGCGTATCGGGCTCAAGCGGCTGCGGGCCTCCGCGCTCGTCAGCCTGTACGCCAGCTCGCGGACGTGGGGCGGCCCCGCGTGCCCGCCGGAGGGCACGGCCATGGTCTCGACGGACTCGTGCGAGATCCTCGCCGACTACACAAGCTCGGGCCCGATGCGCGTGCGGAGCGTCGCCGCGCCGGACGGCACGCGCCGGGACTTTCTCGAGCTCGAGGGCGTCGGCGCCGAGAGCGAGGCGACCGTGTGGTGGCGCACGCTCGCGCAGGACTTCCCCGGCGGCACGACCCGGCCGCCGCACGGCACGACCGCCCCGTGCCTCGAGCCCGCCGAGGTGATGTACGTCGACCTCCTGACTCCGAAGGGTTGGGCCGGCCCGGCCGCCGCGCGGGCGTGGATGACGCCCGAGAGCGCGCGGTTCGCGACCGTCGGCCCCGACCACGCGGCGCACACACTGCCGTTCGAGGGCGCCGCGGTGCACCTGGGCTCGTCACCCCGCGCGCTCTACACGACGCACGCGCCCGAGTACGCGGGGCTCGTCGAGGCGCAGCTGGCGGAGCTCGCGTGGCCGCGCGAGGGCTTCGACATTTTCCGGTGCGAGGTGAAGTTCCCGGCGCTCTTCTCCGCCGTCCACCTGGGCGTCGGCGGGCCCGGGTGACCGCCCGGTGCAAGCAACGAGCCAACGAGAAGCCCCGGGTTTTCACCCGGGGCTTTCGTCTTCACGCTGTGCGTTGTGATCGCTTCAGCAACTCCCGCCGCCGAAGACGGCGAGGAAGTCCTGCACGTCGTCGTTGTCCGGGAAGAGCCCGTCGTTGTTGAAGTCAAGGTCCCCGCACGTGCCGGTGGAGCATGCGCCACCGCCGAAGACCGAGAAGAAGTCCTCGAGGTCCTGGTTGTCGGGGAAGAGGCCGTCCCCGTTGAAGTCAAGGCTGTCGCACCCGGCCGGGCAGTCGTCCGCGAAGATCTCGAGGTCGTCGATCGCGGCCTCGACGATGCTGCCCGTGCCGACGTCCGCCGCCACGAAGCGCAGGCGCATCGCGGCGGTCGGTTGGACAAAGTCCGCGACGCGGAACTGCGCGTGGTTCCACTGCGTCGCGCCCGGCCCGTTCAGCGTCTCGACGATCGTCCACGACTGCCCGTCGTCGTTGCTGATGCTCACCGTCAAGTGGTCGTTCGTGCCGGTCGCGCGGAACCATCGCCAGTACGAGATCTCGGGGTTGAGAAGGCCGGTCAGATCGATCGCGGCGGACCGGAGCGTCGTCGCGCCGCCGTCCACGTCGAATGTCGATTCGTCTGCGCCGGCGGCTGCTTGAGTCACCCAGCATATCGTGCCCGCGCCGGGCGTGTGATCCGCCCCTGGCTGCACTGGCGTGGCTTGGGGCGCCGCGCGCTCCCAAATTCCGCGAATCGCCGCGTCACCGGGAGCGCCCACCGTCCAGCCCGGGCTCGCGCTCTCGAACGTGTCGGACGCGACCATCGCGAGCGAGTCGGTCACGCTCGTGTACAGCGTGGACGGCGCGTTGGACGGCGCCGTCTTCACGCCGGCGGTCTGGCCCTCGGCCTCGAAGTAATACGAGAGCGAAGCGCCGCACAGAGCCTCGGGGAGTGTGGCCGTCCAGACCCCGCTGCCCGCGTCGGTCATCGTGACCGCTTCGAAGGGCGCGCCGCCGGTGTAGGAGTACCGGACCTTCACGGAGCCCGGGACGATGACGTCGGACTGGACGACGATGCGGGCGGCGACGGGCGATTCGGCGCCGGGCGACACGGCGAGGGGCGCGAGCTGTGTCGCGGTGATCGCGATGTTGGGCAGGCTCGACACGAACGCGATCGGGTGCGAAGCGACCAGCGAATACCGCTGAGGACCCTGCTGGATGTTCGTCCCCTCGACGCGGACCGTGTAGACGCCCGGGGCCGGCGCGGGCACCTTCACCTGTTCGAGGTTGTCGCGTGTGTTCGCGGCCGTCTGCACCGCGGCCGTCGCCGGGCTGGCCGGGTTCAGCGTCCAGACGTGCTTCTGCGCGTCCGCGGGGTCGCGCACGACGAGGTCCATGTTGTTGACAAGCGAGGGCGAGACGTTCGGCGTCGCGGCGGGGTCGTCCCACGCGAGCGTGATCGTCAGGTCCGCGGCGCCGGGCGGCACCGTGACGGTGTACTCGTGCACGTCGGCGACGATCGCGCTGCGCTGCTCGAAGTTGCCGGTGCGCGCGAGTTCGATCGCGGCGACCGCGTTGATGGAGCCGTAGCCGAACTGGTAGTCGGGGCCGGCGTTGCCCAGGTCGGTCGCGCTCTGGGCGAAAATCGCCTTCAGCGTCGAGGGCCACGGGTCGCCGATGGACGGGAACCGCACGCGCCAGTCCTGCACGAGGAGCGCGGCGCACCCGGCGACGGTCGGCGTCGCCATCGACGTGCCGCAGAGCGAGCCGTACGACGTGTCGCTCGTGCTCGTCGCGCTCGTGATGCCGTTGTCGCCGCCCACCTGGCACCCGGGCGCCGAGAAGTCGGGCTTCATGCGGCCGTCGTCGGTCGGTCCCCACGACGAGAAGCTCGCGATGGAACTGTCATTGGAATTGGTCGCGCCGATCACCATCGAGTTCTTCGCGCACGAAGGCGGCGGCACCGTGCCGTACGTCGTGCCGCAGCGGCCGTTCCCGCGCTCGTTGCCCGCCGCCCAGAAGACCGGCAGCATCGCGCCGTCGGTCGCGGCGGTGCTGTCGCCGCGCACGATCGTGTCGATGAGTGCGCTCGTCACCGGGTAATCGCCCTCCCACGAGCAGTCGAACCCGTTGTTCGCGACGTTGGTGCCGATCGAGTTCGTCGTCAAGTCGGCGCCGGCGTCGAAGCCCGCGCCGTAATCGACCTCGATATCCAGCGGGTTTGAATAGAGCCAACCGCTCGTGAGCGCGCCCAGGCCGGCCGAGTAGATGTGGCAGCCAGGCGCCATCCCCCGGTTGGTCCCGCTCGCGCCGCCGGAGCCGCCCACCGTCCCCGCGCAGTGGGTGCTGTGGCTGCTCACGGTGTCGCCCGTGTCCACCTGCGTGAGACGGCCGGTGAAGTCCTGGTGCGTTGGGCGGACGTTGCCCGAGTCGAAGACCAGCACGCCCACGCCCGCGCCGTTGAGGCTGTACGGCGCCGCCTGCGCGACCGCGGCTCCCGTGACGACCCGGTTCTCCGCGTTGAAGTCGTCCATCATCGGGAGCGCCGGCTCGACCCACTGCACCGTCGGCTCCGCGGCGATCGCGGCAACCGCCGAGAGGGGCGCCTCGAGGACCACGACCGGCAGCGAGGCGAGGGCGCCCTGCACGCGCGTGGCGTGCTTGGCGAGTGTTCCCATCGCCGCGTTGTCCGCGGGAACGTCGGCGAAGAGCACGACGCTGAGCGGCACCACCGGGTCGGCGGCGTTCGCGGCCTCGGCCGCGCCCTGGCCCCAGAGGGTCAGGACGTCGGGCCCGGCCAAGCGCGGGTCAATCTTCCAGGCGCCGTCGATCGCGGCGACACCGGTGAGCGCGCCGGTGGCGGCCACGGCCGCCGCGTCCAGCGCATCGCCGTTCACCGCCGCGAAGTACGCGTGGTTCCCGAGGGGGGAGAGGAGTGTGACGCCCGAACGCCGCAGCCCCTCGCGGGCAGCGTCGGTCACCGGACCCGAGGCCTGCACCACGACGCGAGAAACCCCCTCGCCCGCCGGGGCGAGCTTCACGAGTTGCTGAACGACGTCCTGCTGGTGAGCGATCACAAACGGCTCGGCGGGCGATGCCTTCCAGACAATCTGGGCGTTGAGGGTGCCGGGGAATGCACACGCCAGACCGGCGGCGCAGAAAAGAGCGAGCGGACGGATCGCGCGGGCCATCATGACTCTCCTATACCCCTGTGCGAGAGGGACAGGATACCGACAAACCGGTCCTTTGAAAAGTGAAATCGCACGCGCCGAAAGGAGCGTTCTGGACGCAGACAGGAGGCTGCGGCGGAATCCGGACGGCTCAGCACGGGCCGCCGGAGAAGACGCGGAGGAAAGCCTCGAGGTCGGCGTGGTCCGGGAAGAGCCCATCGGCGTTGAAGTCGAGGCCGTCGCAGCCGGGCCGCGAGCAGGGACCGCCGCCGAAGACGCTCAGAAAGTCTTCGAGGTCGAGGTTGTCCGGCCAGAGGCCGTCGTTGTTGAAGTCAAGGTCGTTGCAGACATGGACAGGGCTCTCGATGAAGGCCACGAACGACGAATAGACACCGGCGCCGTTGCGCCCGACGCCCGCGATCGTGCGCCCGTCCCACGACATCCCGCAGACCCAGGTCGGAAAAAAGTCGCCCGGGTCAATCCCGTGCGAGCGGAGGTAGTGATCGAGCCGCACGCGGCGGTACGGCAGGTCGCCGGACTTGATCCAGAGGGTGGCGACGCCGGTGTAGTCGGTGCCGGTAATGAGAATGACGTACTCGGTCCCCTCGCTGGAAGTACCGCCGATCACCGACCCGTCGTAGTTTGTGCATGTCGCAAAGGCAGTGGGACTCGAAGCGCTCACAAGTTCGGGGACCATGTCGCGCCACGCGACGATCTTGAACCAATCCCAGTACTCCGAATCGGAGGGCGCGTAGTCCATCTGTCCGACGATCACGGTTCCGTCCGGAGACGAGATAAACGCGCCCCCACCAGACTGTGCATAAGTTCCGGAAGGCGCGGGGAGTTGGGCCTGAATGTTCGATACCGGCAACGCGATAGGATGGTGAGCGGCGCCGGTCGGCGGCATGAACCTCCGGTGCGCGGCGACGGTGGACCCATCAGCGCTCATCGACTGGCCCGTTCGAAAGCCGGATGAATACCTGTACTCATACGGAGGTTCGCACCGCGTCGGCGGGACGACATGCTCAAACTGGCTGTTAGAGTACCGCACGAGCCCGGAGTTCAAGAAACCCGGCGGCTGGCCGAGGCACTCAAAGTACGGAAGGCCGGCGGAGTAACCGACGAACTGCGTTCCGGCGGCGTCTGTGCCCGAGAGCACGCCGGGTGCCGAACCAACCCGGTGCACTTGCGGAGTTGTGAGCACGTTGCTCCAGTATGCCGGGTACTTGCTTGCCCATGATGCGACAGATGCTCCACGGCCGGACATGCCGCCGACGACATTCCCATCGACGGAGAGGCAGAGGGCGCGTGACGCGAAGCCAAGTCCGGACCCGTAGGTGTCGTCTGGAAGTTGAACTCGCATCCACTCCTCTTCGGCGCGGCGCCAGACGTAGGCTCGTTCCCCTGCGAGTTGCCTGCTGCTGCCCGCGATGACATTCCCATCCCCGCTTACGGCCCGCACGACCGCGAAGCTGTTCGCCGGCGCCGTCTCGGCTGATGGCAGCAGGACGAAGGAGCTCTGCGCGTGTACGCACGCCGCCGCGGCGACAAGCGCGCCGATGAACGAACGGACCGGTGCAGGTTCCATAAGCCCTCCGCGTTGACCCGCCACGAGTCGTCGCCTGCGTCCCCAGAACGGGGCGCGGTGAGAACAGTCTACATCCAAGTGGCAAGTCCTGCAAGCGGCTTTCCACAACGTGGAAAACGAAAAACCCCGCGCCGAGCGCGGGGTTTCAACGTTCGATGATGATCCGGCCCGGCTTATTCGGCCGCGGCGCCGGCCTTCGCGCCCTTGTTGAATTCTTCCGCCGGCACCTCGGTGATCTTCGCCTTCGCGACGATCGCGTCGAGGGTCTTGTGCTCGGCGACCTGGTTCACGATCGAGCGGATCTGGTTGGTGCGGGCGAGCTCCTGGCGCATCTGCTCGGGGCGGACATTGCGCTGGAACGCGAGCTGGGCGATGCGGCCGTTGACTTCCTGCTGCGTGACCTCGATGTTCAGGGTCTCCGCGGCCCTCATCAGGATGAAGAAGAGCTTGAGGTCGCGGGCGGCGCTGGCGCTGCTCGCCTGGCGCAGCTCGGCCATGTGCTCCTCGATCTTGTGGAGTTCGACGCCGCGGTACATGAGCTCGAGACGCCTGCGCTCCAGGTTGCGGGAGGCCTGCTGTGCCGTCAGGCGGCGGGGCAGATCGAAGCTCGTCTTCTCGAGCAGGTGCTTGGCGACCTGCTGGTGCATCGCGGACTGCTGCTGGATTTGCACGTTGAGCGCGAGGCGCTGTTTGATCGCGTCGCGGAGCTGCTGCTCGTTCTCCATCCCATAATTCTTGTAGATCGTCTCGACGGTCGCGGGGATGATGCGGTCGATGCGCTTGACCTGGAACGTCATCGTCAGGTCGGCGCCGCGGATGCCCTCGACCTCGTGGTTCTCGGGGCCCTTGGCCTTGATCGTGAGCGTCGCGCCCGGCGTCGGCGTCCCGATCTGCTTCGAGAAGTCGTCCACCATGATCCCGAGAATCATGCCGCGGCCGTTCTTCTCCTCGGTCGGCACCTGGATAACAGCGCCCTCGAGGTTGTAGAACTCCGTGCCGTCCGGGCCCTTCATCACGGCGTGTCCGGTGCAGTAGTCGCCCGCCTCGGCGCTGTCGCGCGACTCGAGCGACCCTTCGTTGATGCACATCTTGCGGACTTCTTCATCGACGACCGCGTCGGTCACCTCGAGCATCGGCTTGCGGACTTCGATGCCCTCGAGGCTCGGCAGATCGAACTCCGGCAGCACCTCGACCTGCACCTCGAACGCGAAGGGCTTTCCCTCCTCGACCTCGACCTTGTCGAGGTTGCCAGCGTGGGCGTCGCCCACGACCTTGAGCTTGAGGTCCTGCACGGCCTGCTGGAGCGCCTGGCCGGCGAGCTCGCCCTTGGCGTCCTTGCGGACTCCGGGGCCGAACTTCTTCTCGACCAGCTGACGCGGCACGCGCCCGGCGCGGAAGCCCGGCAGCGCGACGCGTCCGGCCAGCATGTCGAGCTGGCCCCTGATCTTCTCGGTCACGACGTGGGCCGGGACCTCGATGGTGAGCTTCTTGAGGCTCGGGCCGGCGTCGACGACTTGCACTTTGTTCGGTTCGGTGGCGGTCTGCGTCATAACGGGTCTCACCGTCGGGGCGGGCGGGCGGGCTTTGCGTGGTCCGTCCGAGCGCGCACGGGCTCGGGGGCGGAAAATTGAAGGCCAAGCATAGCAAGCCCTCACCACCCGGGCCAACGGAGTCTTCGCACAGGGGCGTGGCGTGCGAATAGGATTGGTGGAAGAGCCGAAGTGGCGGAATGGCAGACGCGGCGGATTCAAAATCCGCTTCCCTTCAAAGGAGTGGGGGTTCAAGTCCCCCCTTCGGCACTTGAGCGGGCGACGGTGCTAGACTGGGTTGATTCGCGGTGAGCGCTGGCGTGCACCACGGGCGCGGGCCCGTGCGCCAACCCCGCGTGCCAAGCTCGCGGAACGACGTTGGTCCTGCCGTGGGTGCAACGAGCCCCGGCGCCGTGCTGTCGGCGCTCGGCGATGGAAAGGGAAGTGTCATGGGCGAAGGCCAGTCTCAAGAGAGCCGTCAGATCCAGCTCCGCATCGACGAGTCGAAGATGCACTCGACGTACGCGAACACCATCCGGACGTCTACGACCCAGGACGAGGTGGTGCTCGACTTCGGCATCAACCTGCCCGTCCCCGGCCCGGACAACAACCCCGTGCTGGTCTTCGCGGTCGGCTCGCGCGTGATCATGAACTGGGCGGGCGCCAAGCGCCTGGCCATCAGCCTCGGTCAGGTCGTCCGCCAGCACGAGGAACGCAACGGCGAGATCAGCCTTCAGCCCCGCCAGGGCGGCGGCCCCCGCCTGACGCAGTAACACCGTCACCCGCACAAACCAGAAAGCCCGGGGCGGACGCCCCGGGTTTCTTTATGGCCCGAGAACGAGATCGCTCCGCCTCTGCGGCGCGCCCACGATTCCGGATGCGGGCACCCAAGCGCACACCGCGGCCGGCCGAGGTCGGTGGGGCTCTCGTCGAGGTGAAGCCGGTGCCCGGCGGGCGTGCGCTTCGGCGCGACGGGCCGGCCGCGAAGCGCCTGGCCGTCATCGACGTCGGCAGCAACAGCATCCGCCTTCTCGTCGCGGAGGTGCTCGACGAATCCTCGTGGCGGGTCATCCGCGAGGAGCGCGCGATGACCCGCCTTGCGCACGGCTTGTCGAGGTCGGGCTCGATCGCCCCCGAATCGATGGCGAGTTCGGTGGAGGCGATCTCGCGCTTCAAGGCGATCTGCGACGGCCTCGGCGCACGCGCGCGGGCCTTCGCGACCGCCGCGGTGCGAGACGCCGCCAACGGCGCGGACTTCCGTTCGCTGGTCAAGGACCGCGCGGGGCTGACCGTCGAGGTCATTTCGGGCCTCGACGAAGGACGCTTGACCTACAAGAGCGTCGCGCGGGCCTTTGACCTCTCGCATGGACACTGCGCCGTCGTGGACATCGGCGGCGGCAGCATGGAAGTGGTGCAGAGCCGCGACGGGATCGTCTTCGCGACGGCCACGGCCCCGTTGGGGGCGGTGCGGCTCACCGAGGCCTTCGGGGGTGCGGAGGACGCCGCGGGCCGCCGGTTCAAGGAGCTCCGCCGGCACTGCGACCGCGTGCTGAAGAAGATGCTGCCCGACGAGAACGCCAAGCCCGGCCTGGTGGTGGGTTGCGGCGGCACGTTCAACACGCTCGCGACGATCGCCGCGGCGGAACGCGGCGTGATCATCGACCGCAACAGCCCGGCGGTGCGCGACATGGCGCCGGTGTCGCGGACGCAGCTGAGCGCGATCCTCCGAAGGCTGCGCGGGCTCGCGTTGAGCGAGCGGCTGCGCGTCCCGGGGCTGCCGGCCGATCGGGCGGACATCATCATCGCGGGGCTGTGCGCGGTCGAGCGGCTCATGGAGCGCCTCGGCGTGACGCACGCGCTCCGGCACCCGGGCGGCGTGCGCGAGGGGCTGCTCCTCATGATGATCGATGAGGAGGCGGGGCGGGGCGGTGGGGGGAGTGCGGACGACGTGCTCGCGGGCGCCCGGGCATTCGCGGCGCGGTGCCGCTCCCCGCTCGGACACAGCGAGCACGTCGCGAAGCTCGCGATGTCGCTCTTCGATCAGTTCACGGCCGACGGTCGGATCATTCCGCGCTCGCCGTCGGTCGCGCGGGAGCGGGTCCTGCTGGAGGCGGCGGCCGTGCTGCACGACATCGGCGTGCTCGTCGAGCGCCCTCGTCACCACAAGCACTCGGCGACGATGATCCGGCACGCGGAACTGCCGGGCCTGACGCGGCGCGAGCAGGAGATCGTGGCGATGATCGCTCGCTACCACCGGCGTGCCGAGCCGAGCAAGAAGCACGCGGAGTTCGCGGCGATGCCCGAGCGGGACAGGGCGCTGGTGCGGCGCCTCGCGGCGGTGCTGCGCGTGGCGGACGGCCTCGACCGCGATCACACGCAGGGCGTGCGCGGCGTGCGCGTGCTGTTCAGAAAGGGCGCTCTGGCGATCGGGGCGGACTGCGCCGGCGAGTGCGGAGAGAACATCCGCGCGGCCGTCAAGAAGGGCGGCCTGCTCGGGAGCGTCGCCGAGATGGAGGTGGAGATCGGGGCGGCGGAGCGGAATGAAGGGGTCGGCGAGGAAGCGAAGAAGCGAACGAGGGCAACGAAAAGGAACAGGCGAGCAGGTGGGGAGGTGAACAGGTGATAAGAGCGCGGACACGATTCACCTCCTCACCTGTTCACCTGCTCACCTCTTCATCGTGCACCCCGCCAACGATCATCGGTGATGCAGTTCATTCCCATCGCCATCGTCGGCGCGAGCGGTTACAGCGGGGCCGAGCTCATCTCGATCCTGCTCGGTCACCCGAACGCGCGGATCGTGGGGCTCTTCGGCTCTGGAAAGAGCGAGAAGGCGGGCGGCGCGGCGCCGAACCTCGCGGACTCGTTCCCGCGTTTCCGCGGGCTGCTCGACCTGCCGATCGCGGCCTCCGAGCCGGAGGCGATCAAGGCGACGGGCGCAAGGGCGGTCTTCCTCTGCACGCCGCACGAGGCGAGCATGGAACTCGCGCCCGCGCTTGTCGAGCGCGGGCTTGTCGTGCTCGACTTGTCCGCCGCGTTCCGGCTGAAGGACGCCGGCGCGTACGACGCGTTCTACGGTTTCGCGCACACGCAGCGCGGGCTGCTCGAGCGAGCCGTCTACGGCATGCCCGAGTTGTTCCGCGAGCGCATCGCAAACGCGGCGTTGGTCGCTGTGCCCGGGTGCTACCCGACGTCGGCGATCCTCCCCCTCGCGCCGCTGGCGAACGCCGGCGCGATCAGGCCGGGCACGCGGCCGATCATCGACGCGACGAGCGGCGCGAGCGGCGCCGGGCGCAAGGCCGAGCAGCGGCTCCTCTTCGCGGAGGTGAGCCAGCAGGCCTACGGCGTGCTCAAGCACCGCCATCAGCCGGAGATCGACGCGTACGCGGGCGTTCGCACGGTCTTCACGCCGCACCTCGGTCCATACGAGCGCGGCATCCTCGCCACGATCCACGTCGAACTCGCGCAGCGGTGGACGGGCGAGCGGGCGCGGGGCGTGCTCACGCAGATTTACGCGGCCAGCAGGTTCGTGCGTCTGTGCCCGCCCGGCGTCTGGCCGGCCGTCAACGACGTGCGCGGCACGAACTTCTGCGACATCGCGCTCGCGAGCGACGACGCGGCGGGCCACCTCGTCATCTGCAGCGCGATCGATAACTTGACGAAGGGCGCGGCGGGACAGGCGGTGCAGTGCATGAACATCCGCTTCGGGCTCGACGAGGCCACGGGGCTCCTCGCGAAAGGCGCGGGGGCATGAGCGCCGAGCGCACCGTCTTCGCCGGCCGGCCGATCGTCATCAAGATCGGCGGCGTCGCGCTGGAGCGACAGCGCGAGGCGCCCGGGCTCTGGCGTGCAATCCTCGCGCTGCACGAGAAGCACGCCGGCGGCGTCTTGCTCGTGCACGGCGGCGGCAAGGCCGTGGACCGGATCCTCGAGAAGCTCGGTATGGCGACCGAGCGGAAGGAGGGCTTGCGCGTGACGCCGCCGGAGCAGATGGACGTCATCGCCGGCGTCCTTGCGGGCTCGACGAACAAATCGCTCGTCGGTGCGATCAACCGTGAGGCGGCGCGGGTGGCGCGCGCCGGCGCGCGGGCGGTGGGGCTCTGCCTCGGCGACGGCGGGGCGATGCAGTCGCGCGTCGTCACCGGGCTCGCGTTCGACCCCGGGCGCGTCGGCGAGGTGAGCGGCGGCGACGGGCGGCTGCTTCGCGAGCTGCTGCGGCAGAAGTTCCTGCCGGTCGTCGCGTGCGTCGGCATCGACGGCGAGGGCGAACTGCTGAACATCAACGGGGATGACGCCGCGGCGGGCGTCGCCCGCGTCCTCGGCGCGAGCGCGCTGGTTCTGTTGACGGACGTCGAGGGCGTCAAGGACGCCGACGGCTGCATCGTGAGCGAGATGGACGGCGCGGGCGTCGAGGCGATGATCGCGCGTGGGGAAGCGACGGGCGGGATGATCGCCAAGCTCCGCGCGGCCCACCGCGTGGCGCAAGAGTGCGGCCTTGCCGTCACGATCATGTCGGGCACGACGACGGACCCGCTGGAGCGGTGGGCGCTGGGCGAACGCGTGGGGACGACGGTCGTCGCGTAGAGTGACCGGTGAACAGCGATCGGTGGATGCCGGCGGCGGGCTGTCCGCGGCGCTCACCTTTCTGCTTGCTTCGTCTCTCATCTCTTCCTGCAATGTCGCCCATCCCCCCTTCGCATCCACCGTACGAACCCTCCCCCGTCCTCACAGAGCATCCGCCGGCGCGGACGCTCGCGGACCTGCGCGGGCGCGACCTGCTCACGCTGGCACAGCTGGCGGCGCCGTGCGTGCGGGCGCTCTTCGAGCGTGCCGCGGCGATGAAGAAGGATCGCGCGAGCGCGAAGACGGCGCTCGACGGCAAGACTGTGCTGCTGATCTTCGAGAAGGCGAGCCTGCGGACGCGCATCACGTTCGAGACGGGCGTGGGCTTGCTGGGCGGGCGCGCGATCTACATGGACCACAGCGTGCAGCGCCTCGGCGTGCGCGAGAGCGTGAAAGACTACGCGAAGAACCTCGAGCGCTGGCTCGAGTGCATCGTCGCCCGCGTCTACTCGCAGGCCGTGATCGAAGAGCTCGCCGAGCACGCGTCGATCCCGGTGATCAACGCCCTCTCGGACCGGTACCACCCGTGCCAGGGTCTGGCGGACCTGATGACGCTGTGGGAACGGGCCCCGGACCTGCGGGTGGGCGGCGAGCCGCTACGCCTCGCGTACGTCGGCGACGGCAACAACGTCTGCCATTCGCTGATGGAGGCGGCGTGCATGCTCGGGTGCGCGATGACGGTGGTCACGCCCCGGGGCTACGCGCCGCTGCCGGACGTCGCCGAGCGTTGCCACGCGCTGGCGCGAGAGAGCGGCGGGTCGCTCGAGGTCACAACGAAGGTCAGCGCCGTCGAGCGCTGCCACGCGGTGTACACGGACGTGTGGGTGAGCATGGGGCAGGCGGATGAAGAAGGCAAGCGCATGCGCGTCTTCTCGCCGTACCAGGTGGACGCGGACCTGATGGTGCAGGCGAGCAAGGGGCTCGCGCCGTCGTGGGGCGGCGCGAAGTTCATGCACTGCCTGCCAGCACGCCGCGGCGTGGAAGTGACGGACGACGTGATCGACAGCCCGGAGAGCCTTGTCTACGACCAGGCGGAGAACCGGATGCACGCGCAGAACGCGCTCCTCGCGGCGGTGCTGACTTAGGTCATCGGCGAGCGAACAGCACGGATCTGGTCATTGCTTCGTCTCCGACGAACGGTGGTGATGAGAGCCAATCCCAGAGCAACGCCCCACCCCGCGGGGCTCGGGATACTTGCCGCGACTCGGAAGCCAAGGTCGTAGGTAGAAAGAGACGGAAACTCGTCGCCGCGCCACACGCCCACATGGTCGGGCAGACCAACGCTGGGTATCCCCCAGCGCGACCCCTCGTACGTACGAAAACTCGGCAGATCAAATCCGGGCCGGTACACAGCCTCCTCCGTCCACTCAGCGGCGGCCCCGGCGACGTCGTACAGCCCCCAGGGGCTGGTCACGCCCGTGTACGCCCCCAGCGGCACGGCGAAGGGGCTCTGGCCCGGGTAGTCGAACTCGTCCCAGCCGAAGTTGGCCGTGCCCACACCCGGCCGCCCGGCGATGAACGGCTGGTCGCTGCTGTTGCTGTACAGCCACCACCCGCCGGTCGTGCCGTCGGGGTTCTGCCTGTTGGGGTCGTAGTGCGCCGCCTTGAGCCACTCGTCCCAGGAAGGGATGAAGTACCGGGCGCCCGGGCTCCTGGTGAGCTGGTCGTTGAATGCGCCGCTGGACTCGTACGTGAAAGTCGAGACGTCGTACGCGCCGCTCAGGAACGCCTCGCGGTTGGCGGCCTTGCCGTTGTGCAGCCAGTTGCAGTACATCGCCGCCATGCGCCAGGAGATGTTGCCCGCGGGCAGCGCCGCCGACTGGG
>Ga0196963_10000899_pt1 | contig 22525 bp, 22 predicted proteins | sample S1_5metaG_FD_148600 | JGI IMG/M metagenome (GOLD analysis project Ga0196963, IMG submission 148600) | Soil microbial communities from Anza Borrego desert, Southern California, United States - S1_5 | ecosystem: Environmental > Terrestrial > Soil > Desert | place: USA: California | collected... | reverse complement strand
TCGCCGCGACCGAGCCGCAGGCGGTGGCGACGGTGCTGACCGTTGCCCGCCAGCCGGTCACGGTTCAGAGCCTGCAAAAGCAGTTCCAGGAGGTCGCGCCCCATCTGTCCGGCGGCCGCCAGGGGCAAAGCTGGTGGGATGCGTTCAAGACGGAGATGGCCGGGCTAATCACGATCCGGCGCGAGAACACGCCTTCGACCCAGCCGGCGGAGCGGCTGCGCCGCGCCGGCCAGAGCCTTGAGGCCGGGCAGGTCGAAGTGGCGCTGCTCGAGGTGCTGAGGCTGCCGGGCCACGAGCGGGCGGACAAGTGGATCGCCAACGCGCGCCGTTACGTCGCCGCGCATCGCGCGCTCGACCGGCTGGAGAGCGCAGCCCTGCTCGAGCCGCGAACGCCGGTGCCGCAGCCGGCCAAGGCCCGCTAAATTTCGAGCAGCGCGTAGAGCCGGCCGAACGCCGCCTCGACCACGTACTGAGCGCAGTTGAAGACCGGGATTCCGCCGGGCGTCCGCCCCGAATAGGCGCCGCGATGGGCGTGGCCGTGGACCACCGCCTTGACATTGTCGAACCGGTCGATCGCGTTGGCGAGGCGCGACGAGCCCAGGAACGGATAGATTTCGAGCGGCTCGCCCACGACCGTCTCGCGGATCGGCGAGTAATGGAGGACCGCGACGACCCGGTCGGTGCGCAGCGACCGCAAGGCGTTTTCGAGCTTGCGCGCCTCGTCGCGGGATTCGTCGACGAAGTCCTTGATCGCCCTTTCGCCGAAGGCGCCGAGCTCGCCCCGGCCGAAGCCGCCGATGAAGCCCTTCGCACCGGCGAAACCGACCCCTTCCACCACACTCGCTTGCTCTCCGAGCATGATCACGCCGGCCTGCTGGAGGATCTTGCCGACCTCGTCGGGGACGCCGCATTCATAATCGTGGTTGCCGAGCACGGCGACGACCGGAATCGTGCAGCCGCGCAGATCCTCGGCGAGAATCTCCGCTTCGCTGGTCTTGCCGAAATTGGTCAGGTCTCCGGCCAGGGCGAGCACGTCGGCGGCCTCGGATATCTCCTCGAACAGCCCCCGGTAGCGGCTGTGGCAGGTCTCGCTGACGTGGAGGTCGCCGATCGCGGCGAGCGTGATGGCCTCAGTGGTGCTGGGGTCGCTCATGCTTTTCATCCACTCCCTTGCCGACGACATCGGCGAATCCCCAGTCGGTGACGTCGACGACATAGTCGGTCGGGCTGATCAGCCGGCCGCGGCAGATCTTGATGCTGGCCGGCGGCATCTGGTCCTGCGCCTTGAGGCGCTCGAGCAGCTCGTCGTAGAGCCAGCGGGGAATGAGATCGCGCTCGGTCGGGTAGACGAAGCGGAAGTTGAGCACGTTGATCAGAAGCACTTCCCAATAGAGCTCCATCGAGGAGAGCAGCCACTGCCAGTCTATCTCGTCATGCTTGACGAGAATGGTGTGGACGATGTCCGCCCCGTCGTAGCGGTAGCGGGTCTGCAGGAAGAGCTTGGAAAGGATGAACTGGGTAGGCGGCGTCACCCGGACCCGGGTTCCGTAGACATCCGCTTCATAGACCTCCTCGAACCATTCGTCGGTGATCGGGATGCTGGCCGACGAGATGCTGAAGATGACGTCGAAGAAGTTGCTGCCCCGCCAGACCTTACCGATCCAGCGCTCATCCTCCATCTCGATCCGGAAGCCGCGCGAACGAAAGAAGGCGAGGATCTTGGGCGCGTCGCTCGGCTTGCAGAAGACGTCGAGGTCCTTGGTGGGGCGGGTAATGCCGGTGAAGCAGGAAAGGGCGTAGGTGCCGGACAGGAGGAACGGCACGCCCGATTCCTGCAGCATCCGGAGGCTTTCCACATAGAATCCGACCGCTTCTTCCGGCGGCTCGAACATCGAGGAATCGACGCTTTCGAGTTGCTTGCTCACCGAACGAGAACGGGGGGCGAAACGATGCGTTCCGCCCCCAGCTCAGACCGCGCGCAGCGAGACGCCGTCGAAATCGCCGTATTTCCCTACCGTCTCGCTCTCGAGCATCAGGGTGATGTAGGTCAGCACCGTGGTCGCGGTGAAGGTCGCCTCGCCGCCGCTGCCGGTGAACGCGGTGTAGCTCGCCGCGCCCTGCGTGGTCCCCACCCGCACCAGTCGGCTGGCGGTGCCGCCGACGATCGTCACCGCGACGCGATATTGCTGGCCGACAACGGTCGGCACCGCCTGGTAGGCGCGGCCGTGAACGGCCCCGTTGGTGACGCGCAGCGCGCCGCCGACCACCGACAGGATGGCCGAATTGGCCGCGGTCCACCCGTTGGTGCCGTTGTCGAAGGTGCCGTTGACGACCAGCTCGGGGCCGTAGACGTCGCCGCCGCTCATGTCGAAATAGATCCAGCCGCCGCTCGTCACCCGCTTGAGGTAAAGGCGGTTCTGGTCGCGGTCGAAGGCGAGCGTGCCCAGCGCCGGCGGGCTGGCGAAGTCGGCATCCTCGATCGGTCCGTCCTTGACCAGGGCGAGGTTGCCGTAGTCGCTCGTCACCGGATGGAAGTTGACGTTGCTGAAAGTGAAGTCGGTCAGCCCGGTCGTGTCCTTCAGCGTCAGCGACGCGACGTTGGTGGCGGACAGGCCGTTCACCGAATCGCTCAGCTCGAGGCTGTCGATCAGCACCGTGCCGCAATCCTGGAAATGCGCGGCCAGGGCCGGGGTGCTGGCCCAGCCCTGCCAGCATTGCTCCATCACCACCCAGTCGACCTTTTCGCAGTGGACGCCGCGCGCGGTCTCGGCGGGGCTCACATTCTGGCGGAGACCCTCGAGGCGGACATGGGCCACCCGTCCCGTCGTCGGCTTGACGACGACGCCGTGCAGGGCGCCCTCGTCGAGACGGGTGCCGCGGAGTCGGAAGACGCTTTCGCCGCGAGCGCCGGACGTGCCGTGGGGACTGTCGGCGCGAACCCAGCCCAAATTGCTGCCGAGCCCGCTCTTGCTGTAGAAACGGCCGCGGAAATAGCCGTAGTCGATGAACTCGCTATAGATGTCGCGATAGCCCGCCCAGTCCTTGTTATCGATCACCGAGTTCGTGTAGCCGGGCCCCGCATCGACGAAGCAGCCGCCGAACATGCAGTCGGCCGTGTCGAGATCGCACTGGCTGGCATAGAGGACGGCTTCCTGGCCGGAGAGTCCGTAGAAGCCGCAGCGCAGGAACGATGCCCGAAGCGTGTCCAGGCTGAACACCCGGCGGGCGTCGTTGCGCGCGTCCGGGACGCCGACGAAGCTGACGTCGCGCAACTCGAGGTTTCCGGCGGTCAGGGCGATCGCATCGTCGGCGTCGGGCGTGCCGATCCAGATCGCGCTGTCGCTGCCGGAACCGATCAGCCTCGCCCGCACTCCGGCCGTTTCGCCCCCGAAGTCGACGACGACGGCGGTCGCCAGCAGGAAGAGGCCGTCGATCACCAGCGTCCCTCCGGCCGACGCGGTGAGAGCGTCGAGACCGGCCTGCAGCGCCGCCGAGCAATCGGTCCCGTATACCGCGCCGACCCCGGCAACTTCGGCCACCGCCGCGTCGGCGAGCGTCAACTCGGTCGCCGAGACGAAGGCCGCGATGGTCGTACGCAGCTTGGCGGCCGCCGTGCCGGCGTTGCCGACGATTATCGGCTTGCCGACATCCTCCTCGACGAAATTCGCCGAGGCGCTCGTCAGGGTGGTCGAGCTCGCCGCCATCGCCGCGTCCCGCAGCTCGACCGCATCGGAAACCGCGCCGAGCCCGCTCAGCGTGATCAGGAAATCGACGTCCGGCACAGATATTCTCCCGCTCTGATCCTAACCCCTCCGGACGGAATGCCGCGGGCCCCCAAATCCGCGCCGGAGCGACTGCGCTAGCGCGGACCGCCCGATCGCGCCAGTCGGTGAAACGAAAAAGGTCAGTTCGGCCTATCCGCGACCGCGGCCGGCGCCGGCCGGCCGATCCGGACGAGCGTCACGGTGAATTCGAGCTCGGCATCGGGCGGTATGACGCCGCCCGCGCCGCGCGCCCCATAGGCCAGGGAGGGCGGAATCCAGAAACGGTAGGTGCCGCCCGCGCGCATCATCCGCAGCGCCTCCGCGAAACCGGGAACGACGTTGGCGACGAGCATGCCCACCGGCTCGTCCGACCGGTCGAACACGGTGCCGTCGGCCAACCTGCCCTCGTAGCGGATGAGGACCGCCTGATCCGCCCCCGGCGACGCGCCGGTGCCGGGGCGCAACACCTCGAAGCGAAGACCGGAAGCCGTCGTGACGACGGCCGGCGGCGCGACCGCGGCCGGGTGCGCAGGAGGAATGGCGGCGACAAGAAGCAAAGCGGTGATCGACAACGGAAAAATCCTCGATTCGGCAACCAACAGCCTAAAGACCCGGAGGCGCATGGGGAAGGGAACAGGCGACGCAGTCGCGCCGCAATCGTCGCGGGCAAATATCGGGTTAATACTTAGTAAAAACCGTGGTACGGATATCAAACAACCGTGGGATCAAAATCATGCGGCAACAGGGGCCATCGGCGCCGTGGGCGCGACTGTGTTTGCTTTCGGCTCTCGCTTTGGCCGCCTGCAAAGGAGCGGTCGACTCGCCCGACAGCGCCGAGGCGAACGCCTCCGGCAACGCCGCGCAGCCCGCTTCGGGAATCGTGCTCTCCGGCACGGTCCCGGCGGACGTGGTCCTGCCGCAAAACATCGGCGCCAACGATCAGCTCAAGATCCGTCCCAATTTCGACGACTTTTCCTGGCGCACCTTCATCGCGCTCAACTGGCCGGTCGATCCCGGCCAGCGTGGCGCGCCGAAGGACCCGAACTCGGCGGCGGCCTTCCTGAACGCGGGGGCGAGCTACGCCACGGTCTGGGACAGCTATCGAACCGCCGAGGACCTCTATGTGACCGGACGTCCGATCGAGTGGAACGGCGCCGGATCGACGCCCACGCCCTGCTCCGCCGCCGGCGGCGGCGTCGAGCCGCTGATCAAGCTGACCAAGATGGCGTCCAGCCTGAGCGACCTGAACCAGGCCTTCTCCTTCCCGCTGGTCGACCAGAACGGCAAATATGTCCGCTACGAAATCTACTTCAACCAGGTCCAATATGACGCCCTGCGCGGCACGGACGACCCGACGACCTGGCTTTACCGGCTGAAGCAGCGCAACGCCGCCGAGCAGAAAAACGGCTATATCTCGCTGCCGATGGCCGCCAGCTCGCCTTATGCCGAGGGCGCGACGATGGTGAAGGCGGCCTGGCGGGAGATGGTTCCGGCCGATGACATCAAGCGCTATTACACCCGCCAAGCGGTGATCTACGACACGTCGGGCCAGCAGCCGGTCTGCCGCAACGCCACCGTCGGCCTGATCGGCCTCCACATCGCCCGCAAGCTCAGCGACTTCCCGCAATGGGTGTGGTCGAGCTTCGAGCATATCGACAACGTGCCGTTCGACGACGGCTCGCTGCCGCCGGGACGGATGAGCCTCAACAACGGCAAGCCGACGCCGGTGACCCAGGACGGCTACAGCCAGCCTCCGCCCGGCAAGCTGCCGGTCGCGAATCCCGCGCCGGTCCAGGTGACCCGGGTCAACCCGATCCCGACCACGCCGGCCAAGGTGCCGGGCCAGACCTGGCCCAACGGGGCGGGCTCGACGGTCGACGTCAACAACGCCTATCGGGCGGCGGTCCAGGGCTCAGTCTGGGCCAATTACCAGCTCGTCATCACCCAGTGGCCGTTCGACGCGGTGACTCCGCCCACGCCGTTCAAGCCCAAGGAAGCGGGCGGAGTCTATCCGCAGGACGCGGGCGGGCCGTTCCCGCTCTACGACGCCGTCAACACCGCCCTCGAGACCTATTTGCAGGCGCGCGGCCCCGCCGTCGGCGCCGGCGGCAACAGCTGCATGCAATGCCATTACGGCGCCGGGCGGGAGGATTTCAGCTGGTCGCTCAGGCGCCGGCCGAAGTGACGCGCAGGACAGGCTGAACAGGAGGCAGGGGCGCCATGGCCGAACCGACCCAATGGTGGATGTTTCACGGCGATCCGGCCCATACCGGCTATGTCACCGGCAGCACAATCAATGCGGCGATGCTCGAAAGCGGCAAGTTCGGCCTGCTTCATTCGATGAACGTGGGAGGATCGATCCTCTCGGTGCCGGCCGTCTGCGACGGCTTCATCTACGTGGGGCTCGCCAATTCCCGGCTGCCCGGTCAGGTGTCCGGCAAGCTCAAGGGCGGCAGCCTGCTCAAGATCGACCTCACGTCCTATGCGACGGTCCAGACCTTCAACTGGGTGATCGATCCCAGCGAGCGGGATGCGCACGGTTTCTGCGGCATGGGATCCACCCCGACGGTTATCGGCGGCTTCGTCTATTTCGTCGGCTTCAACGCCAAGCTCTATTGTCTCGACGTCGACGATTTCTCGAAGCCGGTCTGGGTTACCGACCTGCGCAACGCGGATCTGCCCCACAACCAGCCGATCCAGAATTTCGACTCCACCGACCCGAACCCGCCCGCCGCCGGCTGGTCTGCGCCGCTCTACGTCAACGGCCGCCTCTATCTCGGCATCGGCGAGGGTGAGAACCCCAATATCTACAGCTTTGTCTTCTGCCTCGATGCGGCGACCGGCAATGTGGTCTGGGTGTTCTGCACCAACCAGTTCGTCGCCAACGCGGCCAATCTTCCCAATCACATTCCCGCGCGCGCCGTCGTCGGCGACCTTCCTGCCATGTTCACGGTCCAGCAGGGGGAGCCGATCACCCGCGGCTGCAGCGTCTGGGGCAACATCGCCTATGACGAGAGTCTCGATCGCCTCTACTGCCCGACCGGCAACGGAGTCCCTGATGGCTCCCTTCCCACCGCGGGTTATTCGAACGGGGTCCTGTCGCTCGACGCCTCGACCGGCGCGTTCGTCGCCTTCATGCAGACGCCGCCGTCGAGCAACTACCGGCAGAGCGATTTCGACGTCGACATCGGCGCCTCGCCGATCCTGTTCAATCTCGCCCGCCGCCGAGTGGTCGGCATCGGCTCGAAGAACGGCTCCTTCTTCGTCCTCGACGCCGAGACGCTGGAGATCATCTCGCAGCGCCAGCTCCTGCCCTATTTCAATGACGGGACCGAGATCCCCAACATCAACCGCCATCCTTCCCCGGAGCAGATGTACAACAATGTCAACAATCCGGCGGTCGACAACCTCGCCTCGGACGTCAACCAGGGCGAGAATTATTCGGGCATCTACAGCACCGCGACCATCGACCCGGTGAGCCAGACGATCTTCGTCGGGCTGGGCGGCAAGAATTACCAGACCTGGGGGGCCGGCATCGACACGGCGACGACGCCCTTCATGCGCGCGATGAAATATGCCGATCTCAGCGACGCCTGGCCGGTCGACGACAACGACCCGCCCCGCTACAAGAACGCGATGACCGGGACGATGCAGAGCGTCGCCAACGGTCCCTCGCAGATCCTCGCCATGTACCAGAACGAGGCCGAATCGGGCCTGAGCACGCCGGCCGTGGTCAACGATCTCGTCTTCATGGCGACGACCAACGTGTCGATCTACGCGTTCAGGGTGTCGGACGGGACGCCGCTCTGGACCGACAAGCTGGGCGAGATCACCCAGGGAATGAGCGGCGGCTACGGCTATTGCATGGGGCCGGCGATTTGCGGCGACGTCGTCGTCGCCGGAGCGCTCGTCTACGGCAATGACGGTGGCATCCTCAAGATCTACGGGCCAACCCCCTAAACGGAGAGGGCGACGATGATCTATCTCGGACTGATTCACGGGCTCGACAATGCCGCCGTGGCGCTGGCGCTGGCGCCGCTGCTCGGCTGGCGCCGGGGGCTGCTGCTCGCGGCGCTGTTCGCAATCGCGGAGATGCTGATGCCTTTGCTCGGCCTGGCGCTGGCCTGGCCGCTGTCGGAGCCGGCGGCGGCGATGCTGCGGACCAGCGCGCTCGCCGTCCTGGCGAGCGCCTTCGCCGGGCTGCTGCTGGCGCGCCGCGATCCGGTCTCGATGATCGCTTCCACCCGCTCGCTGGCCGCTCTGGCCGCCGTTCTCGGCCTCGACAATCTCGTCGCCGGCACCGGCAGCGCGGGGCTCGCGGCCGCGTTCGCGACCGGCGCCGTCAGCGCGGTGCTGGCCGCGCTGGCCTGCGGTCTCGGCGTGCTGATCGCCAGAGGCCGCCCCGCCCGGCTCGCCGCCGCCTGCTCGGCCGGCGGGCTGGCCGCGCTCGCCGGCGCCGGCGCGCTGGGCTGAGCATGGCCCGAGGCTCAGACCCGCCGCCGCAACTGGTCGCCGCCGGACTGGACTTTCCGACCAGCGTCGCCGCGGCGGCGGACGGCGCGATCTACGTGGCCGAGAGCGGCCTGCCGTTCGGCGGCGCCGAAGCCGGCGGCCGAATCGTCAGGCTCGGCGCCGACGGCGGCAAGACGGTCGTGCTCGACGGCCTGCGCGCCCCCGTCAACGGCCTCACCGCCCATTCGGGGAGCTTCTACATCTCGGAAGGCGGAGCGCCCGGGCGGATCAGCCGATGGCGGCCGGGCGACGGACGCGAGACGGTCCTCGACGGCCTGCCGGCGGGCGGCAATTATCACACCAACATGGCGGTGGCCGGGCCCGACGGCTGGCTCTATTTCGGTCAGGGGGCGATGACCAACAGCGGCGTCGTCGGCCTCGACGCGGTCGACCTCGCCTGGCTTCGGCGCCTGCAGCATCCGGTCGACATACCCGGCTATGACATCGTCCTCGCCGGGCTGACGTTCGCGACCGGCGATCCCCGGTCCGAAGACGAGGCCGCGACGGCGGTGACGGCCGGCTTCGCGCCGTTCGGCGACGCCGCGGCGCCGCGGGCGCGGATCGCCGGCGCTCTGCCGTGCACCGCCGCGGTGATGCGCTGCCGGCCGGACGGTTCGCGACTCGAGCTCGTCGCCTGGGGGCTGCGCAACCCGTTCGGCCTCGGTTTCCTGCCCGACGGACGCCTGCTCGCCACCGACCAGGGCGCCGACGACCGCGGCTCGCGCCCGATCGGCGCCGCGCCGGACCTCCTCTACGAGGTCAGGCCCGGGGCCTGGTACGGCTGGCCCGATTATGTCGGCGGGATCCCGGTCACCGATCCGCGCTTCCGCCCGGAACGGGGCCCGCAGCCCGGCTTCCTGCTCGCGGACCACGCGCTTCTGCCGCCGCCCGAGAAGCCGCTGCTCGCCTTCGCCGTCAATGCCGCGGCCACCAAGTTCGCGGTGGTGCCGGACGGAGCGGCGCGCTGGGCGGGACAGCTGCTGGTGGCTATCTTCGGCGACGAGAAGCCGATGACCGCTCCGCGCGGCCCGAGGGTGGGGCGCAGCCTGCTGCGGGTCGATCCGGCCGACTGGTCGGCGCATCCGGTCGATACCGGCCCGTTCGAGCGCCCGATCGACGTTGCCATCGCCCCGGACGGGGCCTCGCTGCTGGTGCTCGACTTCGGCCATTTCGAGATGAAGCCGGCCGGCGGCCTCGACGCCGTCGCAGGCTCGGGCCGGCTCTGGAAGGTCAGACTGGATTAGGGAAGAGACGATGACCGACACACCATCACCGCCGACGTTCGACGACGATATCGCGCCGCCTTTGTTCGAATATGCGGGGCCGATGGCCTGGCGGCTCGATCTCACGTCCTACGACGACGTCAAGGCCAATGCGGCGATCATCTACGGCCAGATCCAATATGGCCCTTCGCCCGGCCCCGGCCTGCCGCCGGCCGCGCCCGGCATGCCGCCGCCGCCCTTCCCGCCGTTCGATCAAAGCTATATCGACCTGTTCGGCCAGTGGATCAAAAACGGTTGCCCGAAGTCGGCGAGCGACTCCCCGCCGGTCGCGCCGCTTGCGCTGGGGGCGCAAATAGAGCCGCAGCCGCGGCCCAGCGTTCGGCGCAAGACCGGCTGACTGGAGCGGGCGAAGGGATTCGAACCCTCGACCCCAACCTTGGCAAGGTTGTGCTCTACCCCTGAGCTACGCCCGCTCTGAGCCGAGCCGGCGGACGCGAAGCGGCCCCGGCTGAGGTAAGGCGGCGGCTGCTAGCATGGGGTCCGCCACCCGGCAAGGCCCTAGATAGGCTTGGCATGCGCCGGTGCAATCCCACATAGGCGACGCGAGGCGAATCCAATCGGGAAGGCGGATTGTGGCGACTTTGGGCATGAGCGCGGCGGAGAAGGAAGCGCTCGAAAACTTCCGCCGGGACGTCATCGAACCGTCGATGAGCGCGCTGGTCATCCTCGATTTCTGGGCGCCCTGGTGCGGCCCGTGCAAGCAGCTGACGCCGGTCCTCGAGAAGGTCGCCGCCGATTATGCCGCGAAGGGCGTCAAGCTCGCCAAGATCAACGTCGACGAGAACAAGGTGATCGCGGCCCAGTTCCGGGTCCAGTCGATCCCGACCGTCTACGCCATCTTCCAGGGCCAGCTCGTCGCCGATCTCACTCCGGCGCGGACCGAAGGACAGCTGACCCGCTTTCTCGACCAGATTCTCGAGCAATTGCCGGTCGAGGGCGAAACGCAGCAGCTGGAGGCAGAGGTCGAGCCGCTGATCGCGATGGCCGAAGAGGTGCTTGCCGGCGGCGACGCCGCCCGGGCGGAGAACATCTTCCGGCAGATTCTCGACATGGCGCCCGACCATCCGGAGGTGATCGGGGGCCTCGCCCGCGCCCTGGTCGCCGCCGGCCGGGCGACGGAGGCGCAGACGCTGCTCGACGGAGCGCCGGAGGCGGCCGCCGGCCACGCCGCGATCGCCCGCGCCCGGTCCGCCCTCGCTCTGGCGCAAGGCGCCGCGCCCGGAGTCGACAGGGCCGAGTTCGAACGGCGCATCGCCGCCGATCCCGACGACCACGAGGCGCGCTACGAGCTGGCCGGCGCGCTGATGGCGGCCGGCGACCGCGACGGCGCCGCCGACCAGCTGCTCGAGAGCATCGGCCGGGACCGCGACTGGAACGATGGCGCCGCCCGCAAGCGGCTGCTCCAGTTGATGGAGGTGGTCGGGCTCGAGGATCCGTGGGCCGCGGCCCAGCGCCGGCGGCTGTCCGCGATCCTGTTCACCTGATGGCGGGCGAGTCGCTCCGCATTCCAGTCTTCCCGCTCGCTGGCGCCCTGCTCTTCCCGCGCGCGCAACTGCCGCTGCACATCTTCGAGCCGCGCTACCGTGCGATGGTCCGCGACGCGCTCGCCACCAACCGGCTGATCGGCATGATCCAGCCGCGCGGGCCGGGCGAGCCGCCCGCCTTGTTCGAGGTCGGCTGCCTCGGCCGCATCGCCGGCGCCGAGGAGCTGGACGACGGGCGGTTCAACATCGTGCTCGAGGGTCTCGGCCGGTTCCGAATCGCCCGCGAGGCCGAGGTCGACACGCTCTACCGGCAGGTCGATGCCGACCGCAGCGGGTTTGACGATACGGCGGACCCGGAGCCCCTCGGCCTCGCCCAGCGCGCGGAGCTCGAGCGCGAGGCGCGGCGTTATGCCGACGCGCTCGGCTATGCGGTCGACTGGGACGCGGTTACCCGCCTCGACGACGAGATGCTGGTCAACGCGATCGCGCAGGTGGCGCCGCTCGACGTCGGTTCGAAACAGGCCCTGCTGGAGGCGCCGGACATCGCGCAGAGGTGCGACCTGCTGGTGCAGTTCATGCAGTTCCAGCGGCTGATCCCCGGCGGCGCGGAAGGCCCGGAGACGCTGCAATGAGGGACGAATGGCTGGCGGTTCTGGTCTGTCCGGCGACGCGGACGCCGCTCAGGTGGGACGGCGAACGGCAGGAGCTGGTGTCGGACGCGGCCCGCCTCGCTTATCCGGTGCGCGATGGCATGCCGGTGATGCTGATCGAGGAGGCGCGTCCGCTCCCGTTCCTCAGATCGTCAGCCCCCTGAGCAGCAGGGGCAATTCGCCGCTCTCGCCGCGCGCCTCGGCCATGAACAGGCTCTTCAGCGGTCCCAGCCGCTGGACCACCCCCATGCCCAGCCGCCGGATCGCCGAGGCGGTTCGGCCGGGGAGTCCGTAGAGACGGGTGAGGCCGTCGGTGGCGGCGGCGACGGTGAGCGTGTCGAGGCTGCGCCAGCGCTCGTAGCGGGCGAGCAGCTGGGCATCGCCGGGATCCATGCCGAGACGGGCTCCCTCGACCAGCACCTGGGCGAGCGCGGCGACGTCGCGGAAGCCGAGATTGAGGCCCTGGCCCGCGATCGGGTGGATGCCGTGCGCCGCGTCGCCGGCCAGCGCGAGGCGCTCGGCCGTCATCGTCGCCGCATGGTGGAAGCCGAGCGGATAGTTCCAGCGCGGCCCCGCCAGCCGAACCGGTCCGAGAAAGCCGCCCATCCTCTTCTCGACCTCGTGAGCCATCGCCCGGTCGGGCAGGTCGATCACCGCGGCGGCCGCGGCGGCGGGAACCGACCAGACGATCGCCGAGCGCGTGCCGGGCAACAGGGGGAGGACGGCGAACGGGCCTGACGGGTAGAATATCTCGTAGGCCGCGTATTCGTGATGGCGCTCATGCTCGATGGTCAGCACCACCGCTTTATGGTCGTAGCTCCAGCGCGCCATCGCGATGCCGGCGGTTTCACGGATCGGTGAGCCGCGGCCCTCGGCGCCGACGAGCAGAGGCGCGGTGACGGCTCGGCCGTCGTCCAGCGCGATCCTCACGCCCGCCGAATCGCGGACGATCCGGGTGGCCTGCGCCGGCATCAGCAGCTGTACCTTGCCTGCCTCCAGCGCCGCCTCGCGAAGGACCTGCCGAAGGCGGCGATTCTCGACCATGATGCCGAGCGGATCGTCCGCATCGGGCGCGCCGAAGACGATGCCGCCCGGCCGCAACCCGTCGCTGACCCGGATCGACAGGATCGGGCACCCTTCCCCTTCGAGGCGCTCGGCGACTCCGATCGCCTCGAGCATCCGCCACGATGCGCTGGCGACGGCGGTGGCGCGTCCGTCGAAGGCGGGAGCGAGGTTCCGTTCCGGGTCGGCGGGATCGATGACGAGGGTGGAAAGGCCGTGGCGATCGAGCGCGACGGCCAGGGTCAGGCCGATCAGGCCGCCGCCGAGGATGATGACGTCCGCGCGATCCATGGTCCGGGCCCTTCAACGATTTTCCCGCCCTACCGATGCAAAGCTGCAACGCCAAGCGCTTGACCGAGGACTCCCGCCGGGCGCATTAACCGTGCTGGGAACATTTGGGGCACGTGATGGCGGCTTCAGCAGCGCAAGGCGCCCGCCAGGCCAGGCTGGCGCAGTGGCGGTCGGGAATGAAGCGCGGCATGCGCCGAAGCTGGGCGATGCTGATCGGCGGCGCCCTCGGCGCGGCGGCGCTGCTCCTGCTGCTGGCGCTGGTCAGCTACCGCACGACCGACCCGTCGCTCAACACGGCCGCGGCCGGGCCGGTGAGGAACTGGGTCGGCGCGCCCGGCGCGTGGAGCGCGGACCTGCTGCTGAGCCTGTTCGGCCCCCCGGCGGCGCTGCTTCTCCCGCTGCTCGCCCTGATCGGCATCCGTATCGCCGCCGGCGCCGATCGGAGCCGCTGGCTGCGTTCGGTGCTGCTGACGATGCTGGGCCTCGCCCTGGTCGGCGCCGGCGCCTCGCTGCTGGTCGGCGACGCGGTCAACGGGCTGCCGGCGAGCTGGGGCGGAGCGACCGGCCTCTCGCTCGCCAAGCTCATTGATCTCGGCCTCGGCGCCATCGGCGAGCCGGGCATTGCCGAGCCCTTCCGAATCGTCGCGGTCGGCCTCTGCGGCGCGCTCGGCCTCGTGCTGTGCTGGTTCGGTCTCGGCCTGCGGCCCGAGGAGCGGGCCTGGATCGCCTCGCGCCGGCTGCCGAGACGCGAGCGGACCTTCGCCGATGACGAGGACGAGCTTCCGGGGCCGGAGGACCGGCCGGCGCGGACGCCGGTCATCGCGCCCGCCGAGCCGCCCCGGACGGTCATCGCCGACCGGGTGCGGGCGCCCGCCTCGGCCCGGCGGCCGCTGCGCGAGCGGCAGGCGTCGCTCGCCCTCGGCGATAGCTACCAGCTGCCCGGCCTCGAGCTGCTCGCGCCGGCGCCGCCGCCGATCGGCGGCGCGCTCGACAAGGCGAGCCTCGAGCGCAACGCGCGCCTGCTCGAGTCCGTGCTCGACGATTTTTCCGTGAAGGGTGAGATCGTCGAGGTGCGGCCCGGTCCGGTCGTCACCATGTACGAGCTCGAACCGGCCAGCGGAATCAAGGCGAGCCGGGTCATCCAGCTCGCCGACGACATCGCCCGCAACATGTCGGCGCTCTCGGCGCGGGTCGCCACCGTGCCCGGCCGAAGCGTGATCGGCATCGAGCTGCCCAATCCGAAGCGCGAGATGGTCGTGCTCAGCGAGCTGATCGCCAGCCACGCCTTCGAGGATCAGGTCGCGCAGCTGCCCATCGTGCTGGGCAAGAACATCGCCGGCGATCCGGTCGTCGCCGACCTCGCGCCGATGCCGCACCTGCTCGTCGCCGGAACCACCGGATCGGGCAAGTCGGTGGGCCTCAACTGCATGATCCTGTCGCTGCTCTACCGGCTGACGCCGGAGCAGTGCAAAATGATCCTGATCGACCCCAAGATGCTCGAACTGAGCACCTACGACGACATTCCCCATCTTCTCGCCCCGGTCGTGACCGAGCCCGCCAAGGCGATCCGCGCGCTCAAATGGACGGTCGAGCAGATGGAGGAACGCTACCGGATGATGGCGTCGATCGGCGTCCGGCAGCTCTCCAGCTTCAACGCCAAGGTGCGCGAGGCCAAGGCCAAGGGCCAGACGCTCGGCCGGCGGGTCCAGACCGGCTACGATCCCGAGACCGGCCAGCCCAAATACGAGATGGAGGAGCTGGAATACGAGGTCCTGCCGCAGATCGTCGTCATCGTCGACGAGCTCGCCGACCTGATGATGACCGCCGGCAAGGAGGTCGAGTTCCTGATCCAGCGGCTCGCCCAGAAGGCGAGGGCGGCCGGAATCCACCTGATCATGGCGACCCAGCGCCCCTCGGTCGACGTCATCACCGGCGTAATCAAGGCGAACCTGCCCACGCGCATATCGTTCGCCGTCACCTCCAAGATCGACTCGCGCACCATCCTCGGCGAGCAGGGCGCCGAGCAGCTGCTCGGCAAGGGCGACATGCTCTACATGCCCGGCGGCAAGCAGATCGCCCGGGTCCACGGTCCGTTCGTCTCCGACGAGGAGGTCCGCGCCGTCGCCGACTTCTGGAAGGCGCAGGGCCGCCCCGAATATGTCCAGGCGGTCACCGAGGAGCCCGAGGACGGCGGCTACATGTTCGAGGGCCAGCCGACCGGCGAGGACGATCCCGAGGCGCAGCTCTACCGCAAGGCGATTCAGACGGTGGCAGAGAGCCAGAAAGCCTCCACCTCTTATCTCCAGCGCCAGCTGCGCGTCGGCTACAACAACGCCGCCCGCCTCATCGAGCGGATGGAGAAGGACGGCTTCGTCAGCCCCCCGGACCATGTCGGCCGCCGCGAGGTGCTGGTCGACCCGGAGGGCCGGCCGCTGTAGGGGGGCTTCCGGCATCAATCCCTATTGCCGGACGGCGTGGTGCCTTGTTGGTGGCGCGAATTCCCGGTCAGTGACTTCTCGATGAAGTCGAGCGGGCGCTGTCGCCGCCGTTCCGGCTAGGTTAGGAACGGCAGGGTTCAGTGGGCATTCAAGGGACGGGCGCTAGCGGACGTCGCAAATTTCCATGTACGGAGACTTTATGATGCTGCGTTTGAAGACGCTCGCTTTTGCCGCCGCCTCGGTCGCGGCCGTCGCGATGCTGGTGCCGCAGGCGCCGGTCGTCGCCCAGGCCACGCCGCCGCTGGCCCAGGTGACGGCGCATCTCAAGGGCGTCAACACCCTGGTCGCGAGCTTCCGCCAGACCGACCGCAAGGGCCGTTCGCTGACCGGCACGATGACGTTGAAGCGGCCCGGCAAGCTGCGCTTCCAGTATCAGAAGGGCGTGCCGCTGCTGATCGTCGCCGACGGCCGCAAGCTCAACATGATCGATTACGAGACGAGGCGGGTCGACAGCTGGCCGATCGGCAATTCGCCGCTGGGCGTGCTGCTCAACCCCAACCCCGACCTCAGCCGCATCGCCAAGGTGGTGCGCAACGACGCCCAGACCCTGCTTGTCCAGGCGCGCGACCCCAGGAAGCCCGAATTCGGAACGATCACGCTCGGCTTCGCCAAGGTGTCGAGCGGGCCCGCCGGCCTCCTGCTGCAGGGCTGGACGGTGATCGACGCTCAGAACAACCGCACCACCGTCAAGCTGTCGGGCCAGCGCTTCAACGTCGCGGTCGCCGACGGCACGTTCGCGTTCGAGCGGCCGCGCAAGCGGGGCTGAGCCCATTCATCGGCGCGACAGGAATGAGATACTAATACATCTCTCGCGATTGCGGGTGGTCGCTGCCCGGGTTTTCCCCCTGTTGCCCGGCTCGCCGCCGCGATCGAGCCTCGCGTAGACCACGCTTGGTTGGCCCCCGCTCCACGCCCCCGGAGCGGGGGCCTTTGCGTGCGGCGCCCTCTCCGGTTAGAGCCGAACCATGTCCGTCAACCTCAAGATCGCCTCCTGGAACATCAACTCCGTCCGGGCGAGAATCGAGATCGTCGAGAAGTTCCTGCGCGAGGAAGCGCCCGAAATCCTGTGCCTGCAGGAAACCAAGGTCTGCGACAGCGACTTTCCCGCCGGCCTGTTCCGGCGGCTCGGCTACGAGCATCAGATCATCTGCGGCCAGCGCATGCATCACGGCGTCGCGATCCTCAGCCGACTGCCGGTGCGCGAGCAATCGCGCCACGACTGGCAGGCGAACGGCGAGGCTCGCCATGTCGGGGTCCGGCTCGAATGCGGAATCCGCCTCGAGAACGTCTACGTCCCCGCCGGCGGCGACGTCCCCGACCGCGAGCAGAATCCCAAATTCGGCCAGAAGCTCGACTTCATCGAGCGGATGACGCGCTGGTCGGAGGCGTGCGGGTGCCCGACGATCATGGTCGGCGACTTCAACGTCGCCCCGCTCGAATGCGACGTCTGGAGCCACAAGCAGCTGCTGACCGTTGTCAGCCACACCCCGGTCGAGGTCGAGGCGCTGACCCGTCTCCAGCAGAGCAACGGCTGGATCGATCTCGGCCGCCACTTCCACCCCGCCCCGCAACGCCTCCACACCTGGTGGAGCTACCGTTCGCCCGACTGGACGAAGAACGACCGCGGCCGCCGGCTTGACCATATGTGGGCCACGGCCGACGTCGCCCCGCTCGCGGTCCGCCATGTCGTCCACGAGCCGTGCCGGAACTGGACCCGGCCCTCGGACCACGTGCCGCTCGTCACGGAATTCGCGATTTGAGCGGCGGGCGCGACGTCGCCCGCGCGATCGACGCGCTTCGCCGCGGCTGGCCGGTGCGGATCGACGGCATCGGCTTCCTCGCCGTCGAGACCGCCGACCCGGCCGCGCTGGCCGCCTTCGATTCGAACGGGCCGGCCGACCTGCTCGTCTCCGGCCACCGCGCGGTCACGCTCAAGCTCGCCAACCAGCGCGAGGCGGTGCCGACCGGCCCGGTCAGGATCGCCCGGATCGGGCTCGGCCTCGCCGAAGCCACCGCGATCGCCGATCCCGCGCTCGACCTTGCGCATCCGTTGAAGGGTCCGTTCCGGACGACGGCGGTCGGCTGCGACTCCGCCGCCGGCGCCGCCATCGTCCTGGTCCGGCGCGCGGGGCTGCTGCCCGCCTTGTTCGTCGGCGGGGAGGCGGGGGACGACGCGGTCTCGCTCTCCGCCGCCGAGATCCGGGCGTTCGACGCGGCGCCGTCGCTCCGGATCGCCGCCCGCGCCAAGCTGCCGACGCGCTTCGCCGAGCAGGCCGAGATCGTCGCCTTTCGCGCCGATGACGGCTCCGAGCATGTCGCGCTGCTGATCGGGGCTCCGTTCGGCCGGCCGCCGCTCGTCCGACTCCACAGCGAGTGCCTCACCGGCGACGTGCTCGCCTCGCTGAAATGCGATTGCGGCCCGCAGCTGGACGTGGCCCTCGCGGCAATCGCCGCGGCCGGATGGGGCATCCTCCTCTATCTCCGCCAGGAAGGGCGCGGCATCGGCCTGGTCAACAAGCTGCGCGCCTACGCGCTCCAGGACCAGGGATTCGACACGATCGACGCCAATCTGCGGCTCGGCTTCGCCGACGACGAGCGCGACTTCACGGTCGCCGCCCGCATGCTGGCCGCCCTCGCCCAGGACGAGGTGCTTCTGCTGACCAACAATCCCCGCAAGGTCGAAGGGCTCGAGGCGGCCGGCATCCGGGTCGCCGAGCGCGTGCCGCTCAAGGCGGGCGGCAACCCTCATAATCGCGCCTATCTCGAAGCCAAAAGATCGCGCAGCGGCCACGCCCTCTGACGCCAAGGCGTCAAGCGCGTTCAGCCGATGAAATCCAGCACCTCCGCGTAGCTTCCGGCGATGTGGTCGGCGCCCGCCGCGCGCAGCCTCTCGCCATAGCCCGCCCCGCAATGCCGCCCGGCGCAAAGGCCGACGACGGTCATGCCCGCCGCCCGGGCGGCCGCGACGCCGGGCGCCGTATCCTCGAGGACGAGGCTGTCGGCTGGCGCGACTCCAAGCGCCCGCGCGGCGTAAAGGTAGATGTCGGGGTGCGGCTTGCCGCGCGAGACATGCTCGGCGGCGCTGAACAGCCGGTCGCCGAAATGATCGGCCAGCCCGAACCGCTCGAGCGAGGAGCGCAACCACCGCGTCGGGCTCGACGAGGCGACCGCCATGGGCAGAGGCGGAAGCGCGGCGAGGAAGGCCCCCACCCCTGCCACCGCTTTGACCTCGTCCAGCCGCCGCTCGAACGCCGCGCTCGTGCCCTGACGGAAATCCTCGGGGAGGGCTCTGCCGACCTCCGCCTCGATCGCGGCGCAGGTATCGGCCCAGTGGAGGCCGATATAACGGTCCACCGCCTGCTCGGTCGTGGTCGGATGGCCGAGCGCTGACAGCGCTTCCGCCAGCACCGCGTTCGACAGGATCTCGCTGTCGGCGATGACGCCGTCGAAATCGAAGATCATCGCCGCGTATCTCAGCGTCGCTCTCCGAACAAAGCGGTGCCGACCCGCACGTGCGTCGCGCCGATCGCCACCGCCGTTTCGTAATCGGCCGACATCCCCATGCTGAGCGCCGGCAGGTCGTGCCCGCGCGCGAGCTTGGCCAACAGCGCGAAATAAGGCGCGGGCTCGACGTCAGCGGGAGGAATGGCCATCAGGCCGACGAGCGGCAGGCCCGCCGCCCGGACCCGCCCGATCAGCGTGGGGAGATCGGCGACGGCACAGCCACCCTTCTGCGGCTCGTCGCCGACATTGACCTGGACAAAGCAGTCGGGCCGGCGGCCGAGCTTCGCCATCGCCGCCGCGAGCGCATCGACCAGCACCGCGCGGTCCAGGCCATGGAGAACATCGAACAGGGCAACGGCGTCGGCGGCCTTGTTGGATTGGAGGCGGCCGACCAGGTGCAGCCGCAGCCCGGTGGCGCGTTCCTTCAAGGCCGGCCACTTGGCCTGAGCCTCCTGGACCCGGTTCTCGCCGAAGTCGCGCTGCCCCGCTTCGATCAGCGGATGGATGGCGTCGGCGCCTTGTGTCTTGGAGACGGCGACCAGCGTCACCGCCTCGGGCGCACGCCCCGCGAGTCGTGCGGCTCGAGCGATGCTCTGCCGCACTTCCTGCAGCCGTTCCGCGGGTGATGCGCCCTTCATGGCGGCTGCTATAGGAAGGGCCATGCCCCGCCGCCAGCCTCTGCCGCGCCTCTGGCTGATGACCGACGAACGCCTGGGGGAAGGGCTGTGGCGGGCGCTGGAGCGGCTGCCCAAGGGATCGGGCGTCGTCTTCCGCCACTACGGCCTTTCATCCGGCGACCGGCGCAAGCTGTTCGAGCGGGTCCGCAAGGTGGCTCAGCGGCGTCGGCTGCTTCTGCTGGCCGCCAACGGCCTGCGGGCGGACGGCGGGCACGGCGGGCGCGGGCGCGGTTTCAGGAGCGCCTCCGCCCACAGCCTGCGCGAGCTCAAGACCGCCGAGCGTGCCGGCGCCCGGCTCATCTTCCTCTCGCCCGCCTTTGCGACCCGGTCCCACCCGGGCGGACGCACGCTCGGGCCGGTCCGCTTTGGCCTGATCGCGCGTCACGCCCGTGTCCCCGTGATCGCGCTCGGCGGGGTCGACGCGCGCCGCGCAAGGCGATTGCCGCATCGCTACGGCTGGGCTGGAATAGACGCCTGGTCCGACTAGAAGCGGAACGCCGTGCCGACGTAGACGGCCTGGCTGTCGCGACGCTGGTCGGCGAGCGCCTCGAGCCGGTCGCGCTGGATCTTGTAGCGGACGCCGCCGGTGACATCGAGATTGCGCGCGATCCGGTAAGAGCCCCCGACTCCGACCGTGTAGCTCTCGGCGTCGGCGATGATCCGCGGCGTCGTCGGGTCGGCGCGGGCGACGCCGGCCTCGGCGCGCGCGGTGAAGCGGCTGCCCGAATAGCTGACCCCGACCTCGGCCGCCTGGCGGCCGCCCGGCAGGGTGCCGCCCTTGACGCTGTCGACGTCGCCGGAAAGCGCGAAGCGCTTCCAGCCGATCGAGGCGCCGAGATTGTAGACGGCCGGGGTGATCGCCGTGACCGGAGTCGCGGAAGCGTCGGCGGCGCGGCGGAGGGCGCCGGCCGGAGTCGCGCGGGCGCGGATGGCGACGCGGATCGACTGGCTGCGGTTGAGCGCGGTGGGGGCCGGAGTGAAGCGGAAGCCGTTCGCCTGATAGCCGCGGCGGGCCAGTTCCGCGGCGAGCCGCGGGTCGGCGACGGCGGGGGTGAACGTGCCGGCGCGCAGCGACGCGGCCGGGCGGATCCGCTTGGCGGGCGCGCTGGTCGCCGCGAGGGCCGGCGCGAGCACGACCGACAGCGCGACCAGCGCCGTTCCTGCCCCCGCGATCGGTCCTGTCAGCTTCACGTACAACCCTTGCGACTCCCGTGACGACCCGGATGTAGTACGTCCTTCCTGGTCAGACCAGTGAAGCGGCGGCAACGGACACGAATCGTTCCGGCATGTTGCATCTTTTCCACAACCCGAGTTCGGCGCTTCACGCTCCACGTTCGAGCCGCCCCGGGAGAGAGACGGCTTGCCGCCCGCGCGGCGCGTTCTATAACGGCGCACGACCCCGGTAGTTTCCAAGGATACAAGCTTCATGCGACGCCCTGAAATTCTGGCCCTGGCCTTCGTCGGCGCCTTCGGCCTTTCGGCCTGCGACTTCATCCGAGACGACATCAACCGGTCGCTCGGCCGCGGGACACAGGATCGCGCGCGCGAAGCCGATCTCGCCGCCTCGCAGGTGACGACGATCGGCGTCAATGCCTATCTCTGGCGCGCCGCGCTGGAAACCCTGTCCTTCGCGCCGATGGCCCAGGTCGACTCGAACGGGGGGGTGATGGTCACCGACTGGTACGCCAACCCGAATTCGCCGAACGAGCGGGTCAAGGTCACCGCGACCATCCTCGACCGCGACCTGCGCGCCGATGCGCTCCGCGTCGCCGCCTCGCGGCAGGTGCTCCAGAACGGCCAGTGGATCGACGCCCCGGTGGCGGCGGCGACCGTCCAGAAACTGGAGGAGATCATCCTCACCCGCGCCCGCGACCTCCGCCGGAACGCCATCGCCAGCTAGGGAGCAGCCTCACCATGGCGGCGCGTTTCAACCCGCTCGAGGCCGACGCGCGCTGGCAGAAGCAGTGGGAGGAAAGCGGCACTTTCCACGCTGCCGGCGACGACGCCCGGCCCCGAGCCTACGTCCTGGAGATGTTTCCCTATCCTTCGGGTCGCATCCACATGGGTCACGTCCGCAACTACACGATGGGCGACGTCCTCGCCCGCTACCGGCGGATGAACGGCTTCGATGTCCTCCACCCGATGGGCTGGGACGCGTTCGGCATGCCCGCCGAAAATGCGGCGATGGAGAAGAAGGTCCATCCGGGGGAATGGACCCGCTCGAACATCGATACGATGCGCGCGCAATTGAAGCGGCTCGGCTTCGCGCTCGACTGGAGCCGAGAGTTGGCCACCTGCGATCCGTCTTATTACGGCCACGAGCAGGCGCTGTTCCTTGATCTCTACGAAGCCGGCCTCGTCTACCGCAAGCAGAGCGAGGTGAACTGGGACCCGGTCGACATGACCGTGCTCGCCAACGAGCAGGTCATCGAGGGCCGCGGCTGGCGCTCGGGGGCCCTGGTCGAGCGCCGCAAGCTCAGCCAGTGGTTCCTCAGGATCACCGATTTCGCCGAGGAGCTTCTCGACGGCCTCGGCGGCCTCGACGACTGGCCCGACAAGGTCCGCCTGATGCAGGAGAACTGGATCGGCAGGAGCCAGGGTCTGCGATTCCGCTTCCGCCTCGCCGAACCGGTTGCGGGCGCGGACGGCTTCGACGTCTTCACCACCCGGCCGGACACGATCTTCGGCGCGAGCTTCGCGGCGATCTCGCCCGACCATCCGATCGCGTTCGCGCTCGCCGAGCGGAATCAGGCCCTCGCCGAGTTCATCGCCGAGTGCAAGCAGGGCGGCACGACGGCGG
>Ga0196963_10000898_pt1 | contig 22535 bp, 21 predicted proteins | sample S1_5metaG_FD_148600 | JGI IMG/M metagenome (GOLD analysis project Ga0196963, IMG submission 148600) | Soil microbial communities from Anza Borrego desert, Southern California, United States - S1_5 | ecosystem: Environmental > Terrestrial > Soil > Desert | place: USA: California | collected... | reverse complement strand
CGCGACGCCGACGTCGGCCATCAGCAGGATCTCCTCCAGCGAGTCCGCCGTCTCGACATCGATCTCCCGTGTCTGCGTGCCCGACGCGCCCGTCCCCGCGAGGCCGACCATCTCGTCGAGACGATCGAGACGGTCCTTGAGTTGCTGCGTGGTCTTTTGCAGCCCTTGTTTCAGCTTGTCGAACAGCCCCATTGCGCTCAGCGATCAGCTTTCAGCTTGCACGGTCCCGGCTGTTAGCGCAGGTTGCCGACATCAAGCGTGTTCCAGTTTTTGTTTACGGCCCATCAGGTTGCGGATCGCGGTGGGCGGATCGGTCCGTCCGGCGAGCACCTCGGCCATCTCCCGCGCGATCGGCAGTTCGATGCCATGCTTCGCGCTCAAGTCCAGCGCCGCCTGCGTCGTGCGGACGCCTTCGGCCACCATCTTGGTGCTGGCAAGAATGTGCTCGAGCGATTCGCCGCGGGCCAAGGCCAGGCCGACACGGCGGTTACGACTCAGATCGCCCGTGCATGTCAGCACCAGGTCGCCGAGACCGGCGAGGCCCGATAACGTGTCTCGCTGCGCGCCGAGCGCGACGGCAAGCCGCGACAACTCTGCGAGGCCGCGCGTAATCAGCGCCGCCAGCGCGTTGTGCCCGAGCTCCAGTCCTTCGACGACCCCCGCCGCGATCGCGATGATGTTCTTCAGCGATCCCCCAAGCTCGACGCCCACCACATCGCTGCTGCCATACAACCGCAACGCGGGCGATCGAAAGTGCGACATCACCGCTTCGACGACGGGCGCGGAGGCGCCCGCCGCCACCACCGCGGTCGGCATGGTCCGCGCCAGCTCGCTGGCAAAGCTTGGTCCCGACAGAACCACCACATCGCAGTGGGCTGGCAGCTCCTGGCGTAACACTTCGGACATCCGCAACAGGCTCTCTTCCTCGAGACCCTTCGTCGCACTGACCATCATGCACGCACCGGTGAGATGCGGCGCCGCGGCCCGGGCCACCGCGCGCACGCCATGTGACGGCACCGCCATCACGACAAACTGCGCATCAACCACGCTGCCGGCCAAATCGTGGGTCGGCATCAACGACGGCGGCAGCGCCACACCGGGCAGATACACGCGGTTCTCGCGAACCGCCGCCATCTCGGCCGCCAGTTTCGGGTCACGCGCCCATAAACGCACGTCATGGCCCGTATGCGCCAGGTGAACGGCCAGCGCGGTGCCCCAGCTTCCCGACCCGAGCACGCCGATGCGATGACTCATGTGCCGATGGCGCGCTCGGTGTGCGCGCGCAGACGAGCGATGTTGCCGCGATGACGAAACAGGATCAGCGCGGCGGCGGCCGTCGCGGCAACATCGACGGCGCGTGTCCCGGGCGTCAGCCATTGCGCAACCGGCAGGGTCACCGTGGCGACGATCGAGCCGAGGGAGACGAATCGGGATCGCGCAGCCACGATCACAAACGCGGCCGCCGCAATCGCCGTGGGCAGCGGGGTCAGGACACCGAACACCCCGGTGGCCGTCGCCACCCCTTTCCCGCCCTTGAATCTCAGCCAGACCGGGTAGATGTGTCCCACGACGGCCGCAAGACCGGCGATGGCACCTGTCACACCGCCGCCGGCCAGCCACACCGCTGCCGCGCCTTTCGCCACGTCCGCCACCATCACCGCGAGGGCGGTCGACAACCCCGTGGTGCGGTAGACATTGGTCGCGCCGACGTTGCCGCTGCCCGCGCGCCGCAGATCGACCCCCGCGCCGTGCGCGACGAGAAATCCGATCGGCAACGAACCGACGGCATACCCGATGACAATGGCGGGAATCATGATGGGGGCGCGATCAACGGCGCGCTGACCAAGCCAGTATAGTGCGGCCCGAATTGCGACAACTGGCTGCGATACAGCGTGACCCGGTCAACCGCGGAGCGCGCCTGTCTGATCTCGACGGACTGCAGCAGCCTCGGCCAATCGACGCCGTCGCCGGCCATCTTGACGCGGCCAATCGTCAGGTGCGGAAGGAATGCACGATCGTCGAGATCGAAGGCCTTGTCGCCCGCCAGCCGTCGTGACACCTCCGCCTCGACCCGCGCCAGCGATGCCGCGCCGTTGACGACGCCCACCCACAAGGCGCGCGGGTGGCGGTTGTTTGGAAACGTCCCGAGGCCCCGCCATTCGATCTCGAACGGTGCGACGGCGATCGGCGGCGATAGCAACGCCTGCACGCGCTCGATATCGGGCCGGTCGACTTCACCAAGAAACTTGATCGTTACGTGCAGCGCGTTGGGCTTCACCCACGCGACCTTCGGCGGCCGCGTCGCGCCCTCGAGCGAGGCGGCAAGAGTGGAGATGACGCGCGACACCTGCCGGCGCACCTCTTCGCCGATATCGATCGCCACGAATAACCGTTCGCTGGTCCCCGCCATCGCCGCTTAGACGCAAGCCGCGGTCGATGCGCTCCCGCGACGGATGATTGCACCCACCAGCTTCAGGCCGTCAGCAAAAACCGGCGCAGCATGTCGATCGCCCAGTTCGCCGACATCGCCTTGATGACGTCGCGGCCCGGCGGGAACCTGAACGTGCGCACGCTGTGCGACTCGGGGCCGGCCACGGCAATGCAGACCGTGCCGACCGGTTTCTGTTCGCTGCCGCCGCCTGGACCCGCGATCCCCGTGATGCCGACACCGACCTGCACACCGGCCCGCGCACGGATGCCGGCCGCCATCGCGACGGCCACGGGCTCGCTGACCGCACCATGCGCCGCAATCAGTGACTCGGCCACGCCGAGCAGCTCGGTTTTCGCGCGGTTGCTGTAGGCCACCACGCTGCGCTCGACATATTCCGAGCTGCCGGGCACATCCGTCATTCGTGATGTGGCCAGCCCGCCGGTGCACGACTCCGCAAAGGCCACCCACCAGCCGCGCGTCCGCAGCAACTGCCCGGTCACGGCTTCGAGCGGCGCACCGTCACGACTGACAACGTCGGCGCCAAGCGCGGCCGACAACGCATCGACGCCGGCGTCCAGAGCGCGGCGAGCCGCCTCGGCATCCGGCGACTGCGTGACGAGATGCAACTCGACCTGTCCAAGGTTCGCGAGGATCGTGGTCTCGATGGGCGGCGATTGCTTCAGCCATTGCGCATAGATTGGCTGCGCAATCTCCTCCACCGCGGACTCGCCTTTTCCCGACACGCGCAGCACCCGTCGATGCAGACGCGTGTCGCCGGCCCGCGCCGCCAGCCGGCGGCGCACCTCGCCGTCCATCATCGGCTTCATCTCGCGCGGCGGTCCCGGCAGCAACGCGACGACCTGACGGCCGCGCTCCATCCACAAGCCCGGCGCCGTGCCATGGGGGTTCTCCAACACGACCGCGCCTCGCGGCACCTGCGCCTGCCGGCGATTGACTTCCGGCATGCGCCAGCCACGAGCCGCGAATCGCTGTTCGATGCCGCGGATGATCGCCGCATCCTCGTCGAGCGGCAGGCCCAGGTGCGACGCCACGACTTCGCGCGTCAGATCGTCGGCCGTCGGTCCCAGACCACCGCACATGATCAGAATCGGGTGCCGCGCCAACGCGTGGGCGACGTGTGCGGCGAGCTCTTCGCGATCGTCGCCGACGATTGACTTGAATGCCACGCCAATGCCGATGTCGTTGAGGACCTCGGTGATATAGAGCGAGTTGGTATCGGTCTTGTGCGGCGTCAGCAACTCGCTGCCGACCGCGACGATCGCCGCAGTCAGGCCGTCAGCCATGCCGGCGCCACCCACATGCACACCCGCAGCAACAGGTGCGAATACAGTCCCGCAAACACGTCGTCCGCCATGATGCCGAATCCCCCATGGAGGTGTTCCATCTGGGCCGCCGGATACGGCTTGATGACGTCGAGAGCGCGAAACAACAGGAAGCCGAGAACGACGCCGGCGATCGATACCGGCAGCAGGGCCAGCGTAATCAACATACCTGCCACTTCATCGATGACCACGATGCCGGGATCCTTGCGGCCGAGCGCGGCTTCGGTGCCGCTGGCCGCCCACACCCCGACGAGGCAGACGATCCCAATGATGGTGATTTCAACCGCCGGCTCGCCGAACCACCGGATCAGAGCAAACAGGGCGAGCGCAGCGAGCGAACCCGCCGTGCCTGGCGCAAACGGGAAGAATCCGACGTAGCCAAAGCTGGCGACGAAAACGGCGAGCTGTTTCATTCCTGCACGACGCGGGTGCCGGCAAAACGATCGTGCAGCGCGCGATGATCGCTCGTGAACAGCGCGGGCAGATACGACAGCCCGAGCGTGACCGGAATCAGCATGCACCCGAGCGCGCGCAGCATCCCGCCGGCGGCGTCGACCGGACGGCCGTCGTCGCCAATCACGCGCAGGTTGAGGATCATCTTGCCGATCGTCTGCCCGCCGGCAATCGTGAACGCCGACACGTAGCCGAATGCGATGACCGCCAGAAAGCCGACGAACGGAATCGGCGGCAACACGCGGATGTCTTCGACAGTGTTCTGCAGGCCGGTGACGCGCAAGGTCAGGTAGACGACGGCCGCGTCGATGCCGGCCAACAGCAACAGATCGATCAGGCCGGCGGCGAGGCGAACGGCCATCGACGGCGACGGCCGCAACACCGCGCTGATATCCACCGACTGGCCCTCGGTTTCCTCGTCGCGGGAATCGGCCGCCGTTTCGAAGTCGAGCGGCGCCATGCGCACCGGCCGGGCGGTGCGGGGCCGGTTCCGCGGCAGTTCGCCGGTCGAGCGGCGGACCGCAAGCGGCGGCCGCGCAACGGGCGGCACAATCGGCGGTTCGTCGAACGGCAACGCGTCATCGGCAATCGATGGGTCATTCGATCCGACGAGCGTCGTCTGCAGGGGTCGCTCGTCCACCGGATTCAATGAACCAGTGGCGTCGGCCATCTGTTCGTCCCGTGCGAACGACGTCTCGGATGCGCGGTCCAGTACGAGATCAGGGACACGCGCAAGACCAGGATCCGGTGTCACCTCTCGGATCTGCGCCGCTCCGGGCGCCGCGATCGGCTCGCTGACGACCGGCACCGTTCGAACATCTCCGCCGGATCCGGCAGTGTTGTCGCGACGCCCGCTGCTGTCAGGACGCGGCGGCGCCGCAGTGTCGGGCTCGCCAAACAACCGGTCGAGGTCGAGCGCGGTGGCGCTCAACGTCTCGTTCTGCCGTCGCAGCGCGGGCAATTCGAAATCAGGCGCGAGGTCGGACTTTCGCTGGAGCGCGAGATCGGGATCCGATGAAATCGGCGCGAGGGAAAAATCGTACTGGCAGTTCCGGCAGCGGTCAGTCGTCTCGAAACCGAGATAACCGCACTTCGGGCACTTCATTCGTGTGGTGGCGGAGCGGGAGGTGGCGCGGCGAGCGACGTTTCGGCGCCGGCCACCGCGAGGAGTTCGCGTTGAATGTCGCCGCGGAGCTGCTCGGCATCCGGCCGCAGCGAGTCTCCGATCGGAACGCGATCGAGCACCCGCAATGCGTCGCGCAGCTTGCCGCCCGCGAACAACGACCGCGCCTGTGCCATGTACGCTTCCGTCGGCGCCGGGACGGGTAACGGCAGCGGCGTCACCACGGTCGGCGCGGGCGATCCCGTCGTCGCTTGCGCGGGGAACCAATCAGCGACGCCATTGGGGGAAACCAGCACAAACGCAATCGCGGAGACGAGCACCACCACCGCCGCGGTCGCCCACCACAGCGCCAGCGTGCCACGGCGGTCGACGACGTCGGCCGCCGGTGCCGGCTTCCGCGATTTGCGGTGGCGCGTCGCGGGCGCGACGGGCGCATTGTTGCGAGTCACGTCGAGCCGGTCGATGCGGCCCAGCACACCGAGCGCGACATCGTGCGACGCACCTTGATCGAGTGCGTCGCTCAACAACGCGCGGGCGCGAACGACTTCTCCTTTGTCGAACGCCTCGAGCCCTTCATGCACGAGCGCTTCGGAAATGCGCTGCTGCTCGGCCTGCGCGCTGCGCGCGCGATCGATATAGGCGCGGGCGCGATCGTGGCTGCGATCGAGGAACAGCACTCGCGTCCACAGATTGATCGCCTGTTCGAATTCCCCCGCAAAATAGTGATCGAGACCGGTTACGAGGAGATGCTCAATCCTCGCATCGTCATCGGCCGCAAACTGCGACTGCTGCGGGTCGGCCATGGGTAAGTGCCATGCAGTATAGCACTTACAGGTGAGCCCGACGGCCCGCGGGCAAGCTGCAATAAGCTGATGGCCATGGCCGTTATCGAATGCGTTCCGAACGTGAGCGAAGGACGTCGTCAGGACGTCATCGACCAGCTTGCCGAGTCCCTCCGCGCGATCCCGGGACTGCGCGTGCTCGACGTGCAGTCGGATGCTGCGCACAACCGCTCGGTATTCACGCTCGCGGGCGACGCCGCCGCGATGTCCGCGGGCATTCCGAAACTGTTCGAAGGCGCGATCGCCGCGATCGATTTGACCACGCACCGGGGCGAGCATCCACGGATGGGCGCCGTCGACGTCACGCCGTTCATTCCGATCGAAGGGGTGACGATGGCCGAATGCGTGACGCTCGCCAAGGCAATCGCGCAGGATGTGGCGACGAGATTCTCGCTGCCTGTGTATCTGTACGAGGAGGCGTCGACGAGCGCGGCGCGCAAGAACCTGGAGGATATTCGCCGGGGCGAGTTCGAGGGATTATCCGCAAAGATGGCGAAGCCGGAATGGGCGCCGGATTTCGGTCCGGCGGCTCCCCATCCAACGGCCGGCGCCTCGGTGATCGGCGCCCGCATGCCGCTCATCGCCTACAACATCAACCTCGACACCAATCGGCTCGACGTCGCCAAGAAGATCGCGAGCGCCGTGCGTATGAGCAGCGGTGGTCTCCGCTACGTCAAGGCGATGGGCATCCCGCTCGAGGATCGCGGTATCGTGCAGGTGTCGATGAATCTCACGAACTACGAGAAGACGCCGATCTTCCGCGTGTTCGAGATGGTCAAGCGAGAGGCCCAGCGATACGGAGTGTCGGTTTTGGAGAGCGAAATCGTCGGCCTCGTGCCCGCGGCCGCACTGCGCCAGTGCGTCGAGTACTACCTGCAGCTCGAGGCGTTCTCGGCGGATCAGGTCCTCGAGAACAAACTCAGGTCGCACTCCTCGGAGTGATGCCGAACGCGCGCAGCTTTTTGTACAGGTTCGACCGCTCGACGCCCAGCACTTCCGCCGTGCGCGACATGTTGCCTTGCTGCGCGGCGAGCGTCTGCAGGATGTAATCCTTCTCGAATTCGTCGCGCGCTTCCGACAACGGACGGGTCGGCGCGCTGCCGGCCGCAACCGGCACGATTTCGGCGCCGTCGCGTCCAAGGAACCCGAGATCCTGCGCGGTGATGGTATCGCCGGCGACCATGATGATCACGCGCTCGATGACGTTGCGCAGCTCGCGGACGTTGCCAGGCCAGGCGTACTGCTGCAGGCGCGCCGCGGCTTCCGGCGCCAGCCGTTTGGGACGGCGGCCGTATTCGGCCGCGAGCAGCGCCATGAAGTGCTCCGCCAGCAGCGGGATGTCCTGCTGCCGATCGCGGAGTGCAGGCACGAAAATCGGAATCACGTTCAACCGGAAATACAGATCTTCGCGGAAGCGGCCGGCGCGAATCTCGCCCGGCAGGTCCTTGTTCGTCGCGGCCAGGACGCGCACGTCGACCTTGATGCGCTGCGTGCCGCCGACGCGCTCCATGATCTGCTCCTGCAGCACCCGCAGCACCTTGGCCTGCGTCTTGAGGCTCATGTCCGCGATTTCGTCGAGGAAGATCGTGCCGCCATTGGCCTGCTCGAAGCGTCCCGGCTTGTCGGCGACGGCGCCGGTAAAGGCGCCACGAGCGTGCCCGAACAGTTCCGACTCGATCAGCTCCTCGGGAATCGCGGCGCAGTTGACCTCGATAAAGGGTCCGCTCTTGCGGCGGCTGCTGTAATGAATGGTGCGCGCCACCAATTCCTTGCCGGTGCCGTTCTCGCCGAGGATCAGCACACGACCATTGGTCGGCGCCGCCAGCGCCACCTGCTCGCGCAAGTGAGTCATCGCCGCGCTTTCGCCGACCATCGTGTGCTGCTGCTGTCGATCCACCTTGGCGCGCAGCACGCGATTTTCGGCCTCGAGATCCCGCTGGCGCAGCGCATTGCGAATCACCAGCACCGTCTTTTCGAGCGATAGGGGCTTCTCGATGAAGTCGAAGGCGCCCATCTTGATAGCCCGCACCGCGGACTCGATGTTGCCATGCCCGGAAATGATCACCACCTGCGCGTCGATCTGCCGCTCGCGGAGCCGCTGCAGCGTCGTCAGGCCATCGAGGCCGGGCAGCCAGATGTCCAGCACGATGACGTCGTAGGCGGCGCCGTTCGCCTTCTCGAGACACGCCTCGCCGGTCTCCGCGGTATCGACGTCAAAGCCCTCGTCCCTCAGCACACCGCTGATCGACGAGCGCACGCCGGGTTCGTCATCGACGACCAGGATCGAAGCCATTACGCGGGTAACTCGATGATAAATCGTGTGCCGGTCGGCGCGTTGTCCGTGACGTCGATGCTGCCGCCGTGCTCGGCGACGATGCGGCGAACGATCGCCAGGCCGAGACCGCTGCCGCGGCCTTTGGTCGAGTAATACGGCAGAAACAGTTTGTCGCGTTCGGCCGGCGGAATCCCCGGCCCCGTATCCGCGACGACGATCCGCACCAGGCTGTTCGAGACGTCACGCGCCGTGTCGACGACGATCGTCCCCTGCCGGCCCATCGCTTCGATGGCGTTGTCAATCAGGTTGATCATGACGCGCTTCATCTGCTCCGGATCGATTCGCGCTTGCGTCACCGCGGGATCGTAATGCTTCTCGAACGTCACGTCGGCAAACAGGCCGTCATAGAGCGCCAGGGTATCGTTCAGAAAGGCGTGCACGTCGGTGGCGACCGCGCGCGGCGCCGGCATCCGCGCGAATTGCGAAAACTCGTCGACCAGGCCCTTCAGCGACTCGACTTCGCCGATGATCGTCGACGTACATTCCTGCACCAGTTCCTGCAGCGGCGGCGAAACGTCGGTCAGCTTGCGGCGCAGTCGTTCCGCCGACAGCTGGATCGGCGTCAGCGGGTTCTTGATTTCGTGCGCCAGCCGCCGCGCCACTTCGCGCCAGGCGGCGACCTTCTGCGCCCGGATCAGCGGCGTCACATCGTCGACCACCAGGACGGTGCCGTCGAAGCTGCCATCGGTGCCGGCGACGCGTGTCGCCGCAGCGACGACGTGGCGCTCGCGTCCGTCGCGCACCAGGGCCACCTCCTGCGCAAAGGCATCCATCTTCGCCCGCGCGGCCTGATCGAGGACGTCGTTGATCGGCGCAAGGTCGGGCCGCGCGAACGCGTCAACAGCAGCGCGGCCGATCACCTCGTCGGTCAACTCGAGCAGTCGCAGCGCCGCCGGATTGATGGTCCCAATCCGGCCGGTGCGATCGATCGAGACGACGCCGGTCGCGATGCGCTCCAGGATCGCCTCGATATACCGGCGCCGGCCCTCGCCTTCTTCATGCTTCCGCTCGAGATCGATGCTGGCGCGCTCCAGCCGCCGGCGGCTTTGCGCGACCTCCGCCGCCATCGCGTTGAACGCCTCGACCATCGACCCGAATTCGTCGCTGCCCTCGTGCTCGATGCGGTGGTCGTAATGGCCGGCGCCGATCTCCTTGGCGGCCTCGGACAGCATCTGCACCGGACGCGTGATGCGCTTGGCGAGGTAGAGACCCATCCAGGTCGAGCCGACCAGGATCAGGAGCGTCACCATCACGAAAAACGAAATGTAGACGCCGGCCAGCGGCTGCTTCAGCACGCGCAGCTGCGAATAGTCTTCGTAGGCCTGCGACATTCGGCGGGCGCGCTCGGCCAGCTCGCCGGTCAGGTAATCGCTGGCCACCACCACACCGGTGATCTGTCCGGCGCTGTTGCGCACCGGCGTCGCGACATGTTTGAGGACGCCGCCCTGGCCGATCGGCTCTTCGATGCTCGGCGCCGACTCGCCGCTGGCCGCGCGCGCGGCGAGCCGATCGGCGGAACCGCGCGCCCAGCCTTGTGGCATCGAGGGCGACGCGACGTCGACCAGCGACACGACGGAGAGCGGCTGGTTCGGCACCCGCACGGCGCTGTAGACCTGCACCATGCCGATGCGCTGCCCGGTGATTTCCGGAGTGACGATGTTCTGCACGCTGGTGGCATCGACGGTCGCCAGATCGATGCGGCTCAGCGACCGCGCGATGCGCGAGGCCTGATCGGCGACCAGCCGCTCGCGCTCCTGGTAGTAGTCGCCGGCAATGCTGTTCGCGCCGGCGAGGATCTCCTCCATCGGCGCGTTGAACCAGCGATCGACGGCCGTCAGCACGACGCGGCTGCCGACGATCAACACCAGCACCGCGGGAATGACCGTCATCCCGAGCATCGCCAGCACCAGCTTGGCGCGGAAGCGGCCGAACGGCACGCCGCGCCGGCTTTCCATCAATGACTTGATGACGTTGCGCGCCAGCACGAACAGCAGCGCCACCAGCATGGTGATGTTCGTCGCCGACAACGCGAACAACACCACTTCGGTCAGAAAATCGGGCGACAGCGTCGACGTCCGATCGGCCAGCCACACGATGCCGCCCAGCATCGCCAGCAGCAGCACGATGCCGGCGATGATCAGCGGCGGGTTGTCGCGGAACGGCCGGCGCCGCGCCCGGGCGTCGAGTGGGACCGTCGCCGCCTTGACCGCGGGACGCGACGCCGAGCTCAGGGGCTTGCCGGTGGCCACGCGGAATTAGTCCTTGTGGCCCTTCAACGCGCGCACTTCGTGGGCGAAGTCGTCGACGTCGCGGAAGTCGCGGTAGACAGAAGCGAAGCGGACATAGGCCACTTGATCGAGCTTCTTCAACTCCGACATCACGTGGGCGCCGAGCTCGCGTCCGGAAATCTCGCGCTCGGGGCGATCGTTGAGGATTTGTTCGGCGCGATCGGCAATGTCGTCGATATCCGAAGGCTTGATCGGCCGCTTCTCGCACGCCTTGAGCAGCCCGGCAACCAGTTTCGATCGCTCGAACCGCTCGCGCGTGCCGTCCTTCTTGACGACCATGTATGGAATTTCCTCGATGCGCTCGTAGCTGGTGAAGCGCTTCCGGCATTTCTCGTTGAGACACTGCCGGCGCCGGCGGATCACGTCGCCCTCGCGGCTCTCTCGCGAGTCGACCACTTTGTCGCCGATGTCACCGCAGAACGGACATTTCACTCGGTCGCTCCCTCGTCCATCTTGAATTCCCGGAAGTTCAAGCCGTCCTGCACCATGAACAGCAAGCCGGCGATCGTCACCGGCACGACCGAGATCGCGTGCAGGACGATCGCCGCGCCGACCGCGGTGTTGTTGTCGGCGCCGAAAAACGCCGTGGCGCCGATGCGATAGGCCTCGTGAAAGCCGCCGACGCCGCCGGGCGTCGGCACGGCGACGCCAACCACCAGCGGCGCCAGCATCAACCACGATCCGGTGAACGACATGGCAATGCCGAAGGCCAGCGACGTCGTCCAGATGCCGGCCGCGATCAGGATCCACACGACCAGCGACCAGGCGAGCGCGGCCACCAAGCGTTCTCCCTGGCGCACCACCGCGAACCCTTCAGCGAACGTTCGCGCCGCGCCTGCCAGCATCTTCGTCACGCGCTCCGGGAGCACCGCTTCGGCCTTCAACAGCCATCGGTGCAACGTGTCGGGATGTCCCGCCATGAAGAACATCACCAGCAAGGCGCCGATCGCAACCGGCGCCATCACCAGGCCGCCGAATCGAATCGCGCTGAACACCGCCGAATCGCGCCTCTCGAGGCCCGGATCGAAGAGCAATAGGAACGCCGCGAGCAGCAGCAGCACGGCGACCAGATCGAGAATGCGCTCGACCAGGATCGTGGCAAATGCCGCGGTCGCGCTGAGCCGCTCGCGGCGCGCGAGCAGATACGGCCGAATCACCTCGCCGGCACGCGCCGGCAACACCGCTGACGCGCCGAATCCAATCACCGTCGTCCGGAACACCGTGCTGAAGCGGGTCTTGCCCAGGGGAGCGAGCAGGTACCGCCAACGCTCGGCGCGCACTACAAACGTCAACACGGTCAGCAACAGCGACAGCAGCAGATAATCCGCGCGCGCGGCTTTGACCGATCCCCAGACCTGTTCGAGATCCGCATTGCGTAAGAAGACGGCAATGAGGCCAACGGCAAGGCCGATGACGATGACCGTCCGTATGAAGTTGCGCAACTCGTTTCCATACTACCGGAAGTGTCTCCGTGCAGACACACCCAACTGCTGGGGCCACGGACGCCGCCCTCGCCGCATGGACCGCGCTGTGCCGGTTGCACTGTCTGCGTCTGGCGTTTACTATGTGCCTTCCCGCCTTCGCACACCGCTGCGCCGAGGCAGGCCTTCACGCGAGCGCCCGTGCCTTCACACGTTCTACTGGAAACCGAATTCGACCGCTTGTCCCTCGTGCGCCGCGGCAAGGTGCGCGACGTCTACGCCGCCGGTGACCAGTTGATTCTCGTCGCCACCGATCGCATCTCGGCGTTCGACTATGTGCTGGGTTCCGGCATTCCGGACAAAGGCCGCGTCCTCAATCAGCTGTCGGCGTTTTGGTTCGGCCGTACCGGTCACATCATCGCCAATCATCTGCTCGCGACGAATGTCGCGGACTACCCCGAGGTGGCGCGCGCGTACGCCGCGCAGCTCGATGGCCGCTCGATGCTGGCGCGTCGAACGACACCCTTGCCGGTGGAGTGCGTGGCGCGCGGCTACCTCTCCGGCTCGGGCTGGAAGGATTACAAAGCAACCGGAGAAATCTGCGGCATCGCCCTGCCGAAAGGCCTGCGCGAGTCGGACCGGCTGCCGGAACCCATCTTCACCCCGGCGACCAAAGCGGATTCCGGTCACGACGAAAACATCAGCGAGCGTGCCGCGGCCAACGTCGTGGGCGATGAGCTGCTACAGCGGCTGAAACAGCTGACGCTCGACTTGTACGCGCACGGTGTCGCGCACGCAGAGTCGAAGGGCATTATTCTCGCCGACACCAAATTCGAATTCGGGCTGACCGGCGATGGCGAGCTGTTGTTGATCGACGAGATGATGACGCCCGATTCGTCGCGCTACTGGCCCAAGGACAGCTACGCGCCCGGCGGGCCGCAACAGAGTTTCGACAAACAGTACGTGCGCGACTATCTCGAATCGATCAAATGGAACAAGCAGCCGCCGGTGCCGTCGTTGCCTGACGACGTGGTGCAGCAGACGCGGGCGAAATACCTCGACGCCTTCCGGCGCCTGACGGGTCGAGAGCTGGAGTTCGAGCGTGCATAGGCTGCTGGATCAGCTCGTCTCACAGATGGTCGAAAAAGGGATTCACTACGAGGACGCGATCCGCGAATTCGATCGCCGCTTCATCACCGAGGTCGTCGACAAAAGCGACGGCAATCTGTCCAAGGCCGCCGACACGCTCGGCGTCCACCGGAACACGCTCGCCAGAAAGATCAAGGAATTGAAGATCAAGGCGCGGTCCGCCTGACGCGGGCACCCCACAGTCCCTCGCCGGCGAGGGTCGTGAGGTAGGCCCGCGGCGGACCCCGGCGGTCAGGCGCTGTGCGGCGTCGGGTGGCGATGGTGCACGTCGACCGAGCCGTGCACGAAGCCGAAATAGAACGCGCCCAGCGCGATCGCGGCATGCAGGTAGACGTCGGCACCCCAGATCGGCACGAACCCGAACGTGGTGTGGGTCGCGGCATTCAAGCCGAGCACCGCGAGCAGCGCATACGACACGGCGAGCAGCTGAAAGTAACCACGCCAATGCCCGCTGGCCCAGGCGGCAAGACCCATCAGGCCGAACAGCAAGTGCACGACGTTGTGCACGGTGTTGACCGGGAACAGACCCAGCGCAAGGCCGTGGCCGTGCTCGACCGTCAGTGGCGGCGCATCAGGCGGCGGCGGCGACGGCATAAAGCCGAGGAAGCCCACGACCAAAAACACGATTCCGAACAACAGAGCCGCAGTACGAGTATTCATACGGCCTCCTTCTACGCCGGTAGGCTGCAACGATCGCGCCAGCGGGCCTGGGCGCCTCGGTCGGGGCGACCTCTTGACACACCCGTGCGGCGCCCCTATCATTAGCAGTCGTGCACTCTGACTGCTAGCTAATAGCGCGGTCGAGTGCCAGCAGTCGTACGCTTCAGTTAACAGATAGCGCCCGAAGGGCGCGGCCGGCCGGATGGCCGGGCGGACGAAAACACGCAACACCTCAACCAGTAAGCAGACGGAGAGCACCACCTATGGCATTGAGACCGCTCCACGACCGCATCCTCGTGCAGCGCATCGAGGAAGACGAACAGAAAGTCGGCGGCATCATCATCCCCGACTCCGCCAAAGAGAAGCCCCAACAGGGCAAAGTCGTTGCCGTCGGCAACGGCAAGGCCGACAAAGACGGCAAGCGGATTCCCCTCGACGTGAAGGACGGCGACACCATCCTGTTCGGCAAGTACTCGGGGCAGGAAGTGCGGGTCGATGGCGAGGATTACTTGATCATGCGCGAAGACGAAGTGCTGGCGGTGATCGAGGGCGGCAAGAAGAAGTAAAGGACGGAGATTCAATCACATGGCTAAACAGATTATTTACGGCGAGCAGTCGCGCCAGGCGATTCTCCGTGGCGTGAACCAGCTGGCGGACGCGGTCAAAGTGACCCTCGGCCCGAAGGGCCGCAACGTCGTGCTCGACAAGAAGTTCGGCTCCCCCACCATCACCAAGGACGGCGTGACGGTGGCCAAGGAGATCGACCTCAAGGATCCGCTCGAGAACATGGGCGCGCAGATGGTGCGCGAAGTCGCCAGCAAGACCTCGGATACCGCGGGTGACGGCACGACCACGGCCACGGTGCTCGCGCAGGCGATTTACCGCGAAGGCGCCCGCAACGTCGTCGCCGGCGCCAACCCGATGGAATTGAAGCGCGGCATCGAGAAGGCCGTCGAAGCGATGACGGCCGAAATCAAGAAGATGGCCAAGCCGGTGCAGGGCAAGATGATCGCGCAGGTCGGCACCATCTCGGCGAACAGCGACGAGACCATCGGCAAGATCATCGCGGAAGCGATGGAGAAGGTCGGCAAGGACGGCGTCATCACCGTCGAAGAGGCCCGCACGCTCGAAACGACGCTCGATGTCGTCGAAGGCATGCAGTTCGATCGCGGCTACCTGTCGCCGTATTTCGTGACCGATCCGGAGCGCATGGAAGTCTCGCTCGAGAACCCGGTCATCCTGATCCACGAAAAGAAGATCAGCTCGATGAAGGACCTGCTGCCGGTCCTCGAGCAGGTGGCCCGGCTCGGCCGCCCGCTGCTGATCATCGCGGAAGACATCGAAGGTGAAGCGCTGGCGACGCTGGTCGTCAACAAGCTGCGCGGCACGCTGCAGGTGGCCGCGGTCAAGGCGCCTGGGTTCGGCGATCGCCGCAAGGCGATGCTCGAGGACATCGCGATCCTCACCGGCGGCAAGGCGATCACCGAGGACCTCGGCGTGAAGCTCGAGAACATCAAGCTCGAGGACCTGGGCAAGGCCAAGAAAGTCACGATCGACAAGGACAACACCACGATCGTCGAAGGGTCGGGCGACGCCAAGGCGATCGAAGGCCGCGTCAAGCAGATCCGCGTCCAGGTCGAAGAGACGACCTCGGATTACGACCGTGAAAAACTGCAGGAGCGCCTCGCCAAGCTGGTCGGCGGCGTGGCGGTGATCAAGGTCGGCGCGGCGACCGAGACCGAGATGAAGGAAAAGAAGGCGCGCGTGGAAGACGCGATGCACGCGACCAAGGCGGCCGTCGAAGAGGGCATCGTCCCGGGCGGCGGCGTCGCGCTGATCCGCGCCAGCAAGGCGCTCGAGAGCCTCAAGCTCGAAGGCGACCAGGCGATCGGCGTGACGCTGATCAAGCGCGCAATCGAGGAACCGGCGCGCTGGATCGCGACCAATGCCGGACTCGAGGGCTCGATCATCGTGGCGCAGATCAAGGAAGGCAAGGGCGACCACGGCTTCAACGCGGCGACCGAGAAGTTCGAGGACCTCGTCGCGGCCGGCGTCATCGACCCGGCCAAGGTCGTGCGGAACGCGCTGCAGAACGCCTCGTCCATCGCGTCCCTGCTCCTGACGACCGAAGCGCTCGTGTCGGAAATTCCGGAGGAGAAGAAGGAAGCCGGAGCCGGGGCGGGCATGCCCGGCGGCGGCATGGGAGGGATGTACTAAGATCCCGATCTCATGATCGGGTGAGCTGGTGATCTGGCGATCTCGATCTGGTGATTTTTCGATCTAGTGATCTGTCGATCAGGCCCGGGGGCGCGATGCTCCCGGGCCTTTTTTTTGCGCTGGCTATGCGTTGGCTCAGCGTCTGATTAGCGTCAGCGGCACATGCGTACCGTCGATCTGCAGGGTCGCGCGGAGCTCGTCGCCCGCGATGTTCGCTTCGAACAGGACTGGAGGGCCACCGTCGGCCCGCGGAAGCCAGGCGGTCAAGCTGTCTCCCGATCGCGCAACGCGGCGCGGCCCATATGACTGAGAAGAGCCACAGCCGCTGGATACGGACAATTGCACCAACGCCTCATCACCGGTGAGCTGGAGAGTGACTGAGTCGATCACCGTGGGTGTCGCGCACGCCCCGATCCGCATCGCCGTCACTGCTTGAGCGCCCAACATGAACAAGGTCGGCGGACCCGCGCTCTGCGTAATCGTCAATTCTGATGATGGAATCACGAAGTGTGGATCCGGGTTGCGCGGCTTCACCGTGATGCGCCCGACCCGCGAGCTCGTTGTCTGATTCGGTTGAACCGTGTAGGCAAGATTGACAACCGGAAAGCTCTGCCCAGCCGGGCCGTTGTCGCCGATGTTGCCCGAAGTCGGCCCAATCAGCACCAACCATGGCTGATCGGTGGTCGCGATCCAGTTACAGTTCGCCTCGAAGGTGAACGTAAAATTGCCACCCGCAGCAGGCACGGATACCGGGGAGATTTGAAAGCGGAACCCACAACTTTCTGCCAACTCGTCGTCGCCATTGAGTCTGTCGGCGATCTGCCAGGCGCCCAAGCCGCCGCCGGCGAGTGCGGCAGTCGTGACAATCAACCCAGTGTGTCCGCCGCCTGCGCCCGCGGCGGCTTTCGTTGCCTCCGCCGCCGTCGCGACATTGACTTGGCTGATCGTCGTGGACACCGTTTCGCCGGCGACTGATGCAGTCGCTTGGATCTGGACGGCGCCGTTGCCAACCGGGGTCAAAGCCGTCGTTGCGCGGCCAGCCGCATCGGTCGTGACGACCAGCTGCCGCGCGCCGTTCTGCAGCAAGGCGCGGCCGCCCCTGACGCTGAACGTCACGGTAGCGCCCGCGACGGGATTGCCGTTTCGATCACGCACTTCGACAACCGGTGCCACGGCTGTTTTCTGCTGAATGACGTTGACGGAATCCTCGCCCTCGATGACGACGATGCGGAGCCCCAGTGCCTGTTGCGCAAAGCTGGAAGCGGGTGATGAGAGAGCCAGAAGCGACAAGGCGATCATCAATTTAAAGGCCGGCGGTCTCATGGCGCAGTTGTATAACGCGCGCCCGCCACCTTCCGCAAGCCCCTGGCGGCTCGGCGTCTAATCCGCGTGAAACGCCAGGAACTTCACGTCCGGATACGTGCGCTGCGCGTAATCGAGCGCCCACTCGGATTCGAACAGCATCACCGGTCTGCCCTGCCGATCGGTCACCGACCGGGCGCCTGAGAGCGACATCTGCATCGACGAAATTTTATCGGCGGGCCCGATCAACCAGCGGGCCGCGGTGTAGTTGAGCGAATCGACATCGGCGTCGACGTTGTATTCGTCTTTCAACCGAACAGCGAGCACCTCCAGCTGCAGCGGACCGACGGTTCCGAGAATCGGCTCGCGGCGTCCGATCGTCGGGAACAGCACCTGCATCAATCCTTCTTCTTCGAGCTGGCGAATCGCCTCGTCGAACTGCTTGAAGCGCACGTCGCGCAGGCGCGCGACGCCGAAATGCTCCGCGGGGAATCTCGGGATCGGCGGGTACTTGACGGGGAGCCCCGCATACAGGGTGTCGCCGATGCCGAACTGGCCGGGGTTCACCAGGCCGACGACGTCCCCGGGAAAGGCCTTTTCGATGGTTTCGCGCTTGCCGCCGAAAAATCGGTACGGCCGCGCGGCGCGGATCTCCTGCCCTGCGCGCGCGTTGACGATCACCATGTCCTTTTCGAACACGCCTGAACAGACGCGCAGAAACGCCACCCGGTCGCGATGGCGCTTGTTCATGTTCGCCTGGATCTTGAAGACGAATGCCGTGAAGTGCGGCGTGTCCGGCGCAATCACGCCTTGATCGCTCTCGCGGCCGCGAGGTGGTGGAGCGAGCTCGGTCAGCGCATACAGGAACGGCTCCAGACCAAAGTTCGACAACGCGCTTCCGAAGAACACCGGCGTGTGGCGGAAATCGAGGTAGGCCTGGTGATCGAATGTGGTCCCCGCGCCGGTGACGAGCGAGGTTTCATCGACCAAGTGTTGCCACGCGTCTTCGCCGACGAGCGCCGCGACTCGCGGATCGTTGGCCGCGCCGACGTTGACCGGCGCCGGATGCGCGCGCTCTTTGCGATCGTAGAGGTGCACGGTGCCGTTCTGCAGGTCGAAGACTCCGCGGAACCGATCGCCGCTGCCAATCGGCCAGTTCATCGGCACCGCATGAATGCCCAGAACGCGCTCGATCTCGTCGAGCAAATCGAAGGGATCGCGGCTCGGCAGATCCAGCTTGTTGATGAAGGTCAGCACCGGCAAACGGCGCAGCTTGCAGACCTCGAACAGCTTGCGGGTCTGCGACTCGATGCCCTTGGCGGCGTCGATGACCATCACCACACCGTCGACCGCAAACAGCGTGCGGTAGGTATCTTCGCTGAAGTCCTTGTGGCCGGGCGTATCGAGCAGCGTCAGGTGATGCGGGCCGAGATCGAATTCGACCGCGGCCGACGTCACCGAGATGCCGCGCTCGCGCTCGATGTCCATCCAGTCGGAAACCACGTGACGATCGGTCTTGCGGCCGCGCACCGCGCCGGCGAGCTCGATGGCCCCTGCATACAGCAGCAGCTTCTCGGTGAGCGTGGTCTTGCCGGCGTCGGGGTGGGAAATAATCGCGAACGTTCGGCGGCGATCAACTTCGAACTTCAGCGTGGACGCGGTAATGGCAGTCTGCAAATGAGTGATCGTCGGGTCTGGGATGTTGGGATTGCCGCGCGGATCGGTACGGCCGCCGCGCGGATTCCGGAAGCTGTCAGCGCAGCGTAAACGTCAGCTCGATGGTGATGATCACCGGGACCGGCTCACCCTGGCGCATCCCCGGTTTGAAGCGCCATTGCTTGGCCGCCTTGATCGCTTCCTGGTCGAGGCCGAAGATCGGATCCAGCGACCGTGTCACCTTGACGTCGCCGACGGTACCGTCGGGCATGACGATGCATTCGAGCCAGACGGACCCCTGGACCTTCGCGCGCATCGCGTCGGCCGTATAGGCTGGCTTCACTTCGCGCACGATCTGGGGCATCGTGATGCCCGCGCCTGGCCGAAACGCGCCGCCGCCGGTGCCGCCGCCATACCCGGGCCCGAGGCCGGTACCCTGACCCGCGCCAATGCCGGTGCCTTTGCCCGCACCGGCGCCACCGTCGGTGCCGGACCCCTGCGACTCGGTCGGTGCCGACGGCGTAATCACGCCGGGCAGCGTGTTCTCCGCAGCGGCCATGGTCTTGGCCGGAATCGTGAGCTCTTCCTTCGGCGGATCGGGCTTCGGCGGCTCAGGAGTTGGTTTGGGCTCCTCTTTCACCGGGACGGTAATTTTTTCCTTACCCGGTAACTCCGCCTTTTTCGGCGGGTCCGGCATCTTGTTGCCGCCGCCGCCACCGCCGCCGCCAGGGCCCGGAACGTCCAGCCAGACAATGTCGTTGATGGTCGTATCAGGGAGTAGTTCGAGAGCGGCGGGTTGCGGCGCAAAGCGAATCGCGAGGAGGACTGCCAGCGCGAACGCGAGGTGCGCGGCCATCGACGCGCCGACGCCGACGCCGGATCGCCGCTGCTCGAACCCGAAGCGCAGCTCGACCGGACGGTCCGACAAGTGCAGCGGAGCCGTGCGCGATTCCTCAAATTGTGGCTGTGCGACCTTTGCCATCAGCTATTTGCGAGCCAACCCACGGTCATTCTGACCGACGCGCTTCGAGGCTGACAAGTGCAAACCCAGCGCCACGTTATTTGACGCCTTTGTGTGACAAAAGGCCGCGCGTGCGGCGGCAGCGGCGGCCCGGAACCAGGACGTTGGCCGGTTGGGCGTTGCCGCTCTGCGGATCCCGGTTACAATCAAGCCTCAAGGAGCAATCCCATGTTTTCCCTAATCGGGCCTCTGGGCCTGCCGGAAATGCTCATCATTCTGGCGATCGTGATTCTCATTTTCGGCGCGAACCGCCTGCCCGAGCTGGGCAAAGGCATCGGTTCCGGCATCAAGAACTTCAAGAATTCCATGAAGGAAGGCACCGAAGAGAAATAGTCACAGCACGAGCCGGACGTCGCCGGTTCGTCTCGTGACGCGCTCCCGGTCGAGGTATTCGAGCAGCGGGATCGCGAATTTTCGCGACAGCCCGTAGCGCTCCTTGAACGTGCCGACGTCCACGGTCGCGCGGCCTCCGGGCGCGGCCGCTTTCAACTCCCCGATTTCTCGCTTCAATTGCTGCAGCGCGTTGGCGTGGAAGACAATCCCGTCCAGCCGCACCAGCACCTTCTCACGAACCAATAACGTCGTCATCTTGTCGATCACCGGCGCGGCCGCCTTCGCGCTTGCCTGGATGGCCGCGGCGTCCGGCGGCTTGAGACCGCCAACGCGGTACGCCTCGATGAGCGTTGCCCGCAAGCGATCGTCCGCACCGGCGACGCTTGGCTTGTGCGTCGGCAACGCGAGGCGCTCCGCGCCGATCAAGGCGTTTCGGCGCTTCAGCATGTCGAGGACGGTTTCAAAGACCGCCGGCGCGGCGCGCGCAAACAGCCGTTCACGCGCCTCCTCGCGCGGCAGGCCGTCGCTCATGGCGTCGGCCTGGTGGTTGGCGGTTACCAGCGCGACAAGCTCCGACGCGGCCTGCTCGAGGTGACGTTCGGCGATCAGTCGATCGCCGGCCGCGACGACATGGCGGGCATGCAAGGCCTGGCGCATCGCCTCGACCCAGCCCGGCGCAACACCTGCCCGCGACGTCAGCATCGACATTGCGAAGCCCGGCAGACCAGCCGCGTCGATCATCGCCGCGACGGCGTCGGTGTCGTCGGCGCCAGGCCGTAACCGCGCCAGGTGCAGTCGCCCTTCGGGGCTGCGGATGCCGGCGCGAGTCGGCGCCGGATCGAGGATGATGCCGCCGCCGATGGTGATCGGCGGCGAATAGGCCCGCAGGATGATGCGGTCGTGCCGGGTCACGACGGCCGGCGCCTCGAGCCGCAGCCTGACCAGCGCCTGCTCACCGGGCGCGATCTCGGCGGCGTCGCCGGCAATCGCGACGCGGCCCAGCACTTCCGACGTGCCGTTGTGGATGCGGACGCGCGCGCCGTGCTTCAGCGGTCGCGCCGATTTCAGCAGATCGATCTCCGCGTCGACGCGGCGGGTGACGCTCAGCGTGCCGGGCCGCAGCAGGGTCTCGCCGCGCGAGACATCGCCGACGTCGACACCGCCAAGGTTGATTGCGGTCCGCTGCCCGGCAACCGCGTGTCGTGCGGGCCTGCCGTGGACCTGGACACCGCGCACTTTCACGATTCGCGCGCCCGGCTCGACGGACAATTCGTCCTCGACCGCAACGGTTCCGGCAACCAGCGTGCCTGTAACGACGGTGCCAAAACCCTTCATCGAAAAGGCGCGGTCGATCGGCAGCCGTGCGGCAGCCTCGACCGGCCGATGCAGCACATGGGGAGCCTGCGCGGCAATCGCGCCGCGCAGGAGGTCGAGGCCCGCACCGGTCGTCGACGACACCTCGATCACGGGCGCCGCCTCGAGAAACGAACCCTTCACCAGCTCGGCGACATCCTGGCGGACGAGCGCACGCATCTCGGCATCCGCGACATCGGACTTGGTGAGCACGACCATGCCGCGCGGAATCCGCAGCAGGCGGCAGATGTCGAAGTGCTCGCGCGTCTGCGGCATCACCGATTCGTCGGCCGCCACGATCAGCAGCACGCAATCAATGCCGCCGACGCCGGCGAGCATGGTTCGCACGAACCGTTCGTGGCCGGGCACGTCGACGAACGCCACGTTGACGTCGCCAATCGTCGTGTGCGCGAAGCCGAGCTCGATGGTGATGCCGCGCGCTTTTTCCTCTTTCAGGCGATCGGGATCGATGCCGGTCAGCGCGTGGACCAGCGAGCTCTTGCCGTGATCGATGTGACCGGCGGTTCCCACGACGAGGTTGTACATTTCGAGACTGCCTGTCTGCCTGCCCGCCTGTCTGCCTGTCTGCCTGTCTGCCTGTCTGCCTG
>Ga0196963_10000896_pt1 | contig 22591 bp, 14 predicted proteins | sample S1_5metaG_FD_148600 | JGI IMG/M metagenome (GOLD analysis project Ga0196963, IMG submission 148600) | Soil microbial communities from Anza Borrego desert, Southern California, United States - S1_5 | ecosystem: Environmental > Terrestrial > Soil > Desert | place: USA: California | collected... | reverse complement strand
AGCCGAACGACCATGCCCTCCGGCCAATTCTCGCCCGTGCGCTCGACCACCGCCCGGCCGATCCCGGTCGGGCTGCGGACCGCCAAGACCGCCCGGCCCTTCTCGACGATCACCGCAACCTTGTCGGCGTCCCGTGCGGTTTTCGCAACGACCGGCGGCGGCCCCTCGGCGGCATCACTCATTCTGCTGCTCACCACGACGGCGACGACGACGGCGCTCGCCGCCAGCCACGCGCGGAAGGCGTGGCGACGAGCGACGGCCGGGCGGATGTTCGGGCGTCTGACCATTCGGCAAATCCTACCGCAGCACAGGGCCTTGAATCGACCGTCGCGCCATTTCCCGATTGACCGGCGGGGCGATTCATGCCATTGCTCGTGACCTTCCGGGCCGGGACGAGTCGACATTACTTCCGCGCCCCCACGACGACTGGCGCCAGCGCCTTGGCGAACACCTCCGCCTGCCGCATCATGCCCAGGTCGTTGGGGTGCACGCCGTCGACGGTTCCCTCGCCGTCTTCACCCAGCATCCCCGAGTTGGCGAGGAAGCGCACGCCCGTCACGCCCTGTTCGACGAGCCGCTTGTGGACCTCCCGCACGATCTGCCCCTTCGTGGTCGGGCTGACGTTCTTCACGCTGCAGTCCTCGGCGAGCACGATCGGCGTGTCCGGCCGGACCGCCCGCAGCGCCTTCACGAACGGCTCGACGCGCTCGCGCACCTGCTCGGGCGACATGTTCCACAAGCAGTCCAGGACGTAGACCGACGGGTCGAGCTCGGCCAGCAACTCCGACAGCGCCGGCTCCATCCGCCCGCTCCCGCTGAACCCGAGGTTGACCACCGGCACGTCCAGCTTGCGGCCCACGATCGCCGGGAACGCCAGTCCCGGGCGCGACGCGCATCCGCCCTGCGTGATCGACGTCCCGTAGAAGACGACCGGTTTCTTCGGTGCCGCGCCCGCGGTTGGGGCGACCGTCGACAGTACTTTGCCCTTGGCGACCCCGATTTCGACCGACGTGACGCCGTTGTACAGCGGCAGGTAGAGCAGGCATTCCGCCCTCGTCCGCACGGTGAAGCTCGCGATGTTCGTCGGGCCCGACGGCCGCCCGTTGCCGACAAACGCCCACCGGCCCGCCTCGTCGCGCGCGTACAGGTCTACCCCGCTGACGCCGGTCGCCGGCATGTGCGGCATGCTCAGGTTGCCCTTGGGCAGCAGCGTCCACCGCACTTGCACCTGCGGCGCATCCGTGGTGAACCGCACGCACAACCCGGCGCTTTGATGGCTCAAGCCCCACACCGACGACGGCACCTTGCCCTCGGCCTTCGCAGGCAGCCGATCGTAAAACGACTTCGTGTCCGCCCACCCTTTCCCTTCCACCCCGATCAGCTTCCCGTCGTACCAGATCGTCTTGCCGTCGGGGCTCGCGACCCCCTTCTCGGGATCGATCGGGGCCGCCAGCACCTGTGCGCCAAAGATCAGGAGGCTCAAGGCGGAGAACGCGCCACACCACCGGTACGCGCCGATCGTCATTTGCTCGCTCCTTCTGTCGTAGTCAAAACGCGATTCCCGCCACGCTACATAGAGCACATTCGGATCACCCGTGCAACCGGAGGCTTCCGCCGCCGGCTATCAAGAGCCGACCGGATCACACAGGACCGGGTGACGGCGGTCATTTGGCCATTCCTGACGCGCCGCCGATCGGAGTACAGTCCGATCCGCCCGCGGGCCCGGTACTCGTGGCCCGCGGGACACGCATGAGCGCCGAAGCGACCAGCGATCTGTGGTGGAAGAACGCAGTCATTTACTGCGTCGACACCCAGGCGTTTCAAGACTCCGACGGCGACGGCATCGGCGACCTCGACGGACTGACCCGGCGGATCGACTACCTCGCCGGGCTCGGCGTCACGTGCCTGTGGCTGATGCCGATCTACCCGTCGCCCGAGCGCGACCACGGGTACGACGTGGCCGACTACTACGGCGTCGCCCCAAAGTACGGCTCGCTGGGCGACCTGGTCGAGCTCGTCCGCGCCGCCCGCGACCGGGGCATCCGCGTGATCGCCGACCTCGTCGTCAACCACACGTCCAGCGCGCACCCGTGGTTTCAGGCGGCCCGGCGCGACCGGGATGGCGTTTACCACGACTACTACGTCTGGGCCGACGCCAAGCCGAAGGACGCCGGCGAGGGGATCATCTTCCCCGGCGAGCAGCGCTCGACGTGGTCGTTCGACCGGGTCGCCCGGCGGTGGTACATGCACCGCTTCCACCCGCACCAGCCGGACCTGAACGTCAACAACCCGCGCGTGCGGGACGAGATCCACAAGGTGATCGGGTTCTGGCTCGAACTCGGCCTGTCAGGGTTCCGCGTCGACGCCGTGCCGTTCATCATCGAACAGGTCGGCGCCAAACACCCGGAGGTGCGAGACCCGCACAATTACCTACGCGATTTGCGATCGTTCGCCTCTCGGCGGCGCGGGGACGCGATGCTCCTGGCCGAGGCGAACGAGCCGGCGAACAAGCTGGCGAAGTTCTTCGGCGAGCGCGGCGAGCAAATGCACGTCCTGTTCAACTTCCTGCTGAACCAGGCGCTGCACCTGGCCCTGGCGCGCGGGAACGCACGGCCGGCGATCAAGGCGATGCGCGCACTCCCGAAGATCCCGCCGGCGTGCCAGTGGGCCAACTTCGTCAAGAACCACGACGAGGCGACGTTCGACAAGCTGACGGACCGCGAACGCGCCGAGGTGTTCGCCGCGTTCGGGCCGAAGAAATCGATGCAGTTGTTCGGCCGGGGGATCCGCCGGCGCTTCCCGTCGATGGTCGACGGCGACCGCCGGCGGATGGAGCTGATGTACAGCCTGCTCTTCAGCCTGCCCGGCACGCCCGTCCTGTTCTACGGCGAAGAGATCGGCCTGGGCGACGACCCGCGCCTGCCCGGACGCGAGGCGGTACGCCTGCCCATGCAGTGGTCGGACGACGCCGGCGGCGGGTTCACGTCGGGCGACGAGTCGAAGGCCCCGCGCCGGCCGCTCCGCGACGGGCCGTTCGGCTACCGCGCGGTCAACGTGCGGGCCCAGCGCGAGGACCCGGGTTCGTTCCTCAACTGGACCGAGCGCGCGATCCGCACGCGCAAGGAATGGCCGGAGTTCGGCTGGGGCGAGTGGCGGACACTGGCGACCGGCCGGACGGAAGTGCTCGCGCACCACGTCTCCTGGGACGACGGCGGCGGCGACGCGCTGGCCCTGCACAATTTCGCGGACCACCCGGTCCGGGTCACCGTGCGGCTTCCTCGCAGTCGCGCGGCCGCCGATCGGGGCTGGCGGCACGTGTTCGGCGCCGGCGCGAACTCGCCCCCGTCGCTCCCGAAAAGCGGGCGACTGAGCATCGAACTGCCGCCGTACGGATACCACTGGTTCGGTCGACGCTACGGAGTCTGACCCATGCGCCCACGAACGATCGGATTTCACGCCAGCCACGAGCAGTTCGGCCCGGACCGCCTGCTCCGCCTCGTCCGGGCCGCCGAGCGGGCCGGGTTCGACGCGGCCATGTGCTCGGACCACTGGTCGCCGTTCGCCGAAGCCCAGGGGCAGAGCGGGTTCGCGTGGTCGTGGCTCGGGGCGGCGCTGGCGACGACGGGGCTTGAGTTCGGGGTCGTCAACGCACCCGGACAGCGGTACCACCCGGCCATCATCGCCCAAGCGGCGGCCACCCTCGCCATCATGTTCCCCGACCGGTTCTGGCTCGCGGTCGGGTCCGGACAGCTGATCAACGAGCACATCACCGGCGAGCGGTGGCCCGCCAAGCACGAGCGAAACGACCGCCTGCGCGAGTGCGCCGACGTGATGCGCCGGCTGTGGGCCGGTGAGACGGTCAGCCACCGCGGGCACGTGACGGTGTCGGAGGCGAAGCTGTGGACCCGGCCGGCGCGCGCGCCGATGCTGGTCGGCGCCGCGGTGACCCCGCCGACGGCCGCGTGGGTCGCCGGGTGGGCCGACGCGCTGATCACCGTCGCCCAGCCGGACGACCAGCTCGACAAAGTGGTGGCGGCCTTCCGCGCGGGCGGCGGCGCGGGCAAGCCGATGTACCTGCAGGCGCACGTCGCGTACGCCCCGACCGACGCCGAGGCCCGGGCGGCCGCGTTCGACCAGTGGCGCACGAACGCGCTGGGCAGCGCCGTGTCGACCGAGCTCCGCCACCCGGCCCAACTCGCGGCCGCCGCCGAGCACGTGAGACCGGAGGATATGGACAAGGCCGTGCGGATCTCGGCCGACCTGGACCGGCATATTGAGTGGATCCGGAGCGACTTCGCGCGCGGGTTTGACGCCGTCTACCTCCACGAGGTCGGGACGGAGCAGGAGCGGTTCGTCGACGCGTTCGGGCGGCACGTGCTCCAACGCGCGCGGTAGCCGGGACGACGCGCACATGTGGCGGACGTCCGAACTCCCGGGACCCGACGAGGCCGAGGCCGCCGGGCGGTCGTTTATCAGACGGTCAGCGCATTCAGCCGCCCGGTGCTGTCGGAGAAGTGTTCCTCGCCGACGCCGACGCCGTCCAGCATGGTGAGGAACAGGTTCGCCATTGGCGTCTCGACCGGCCACTTGACGCACCGGCCAGGGGTGACCAGGCCGCCGCCGCCGCCGGCCAGGAGGACGGGCAGGTCGTGGCGGTCGTGCTTGTTCCCGTCCCGCAGCGGGGAGCCGTACAGCAACAGGCACCGGTCGAGGAGCGTGCCGCCGGCCTCTGGGATCGCCTTGAGCTTCCGCACGAGGTACGCGAACTGCTCGGCGTAGAACATGTCGATCTTCTGCAGCGCGTCCAGATTTTCTGGCCGGCCCTCGTGGTGCGAGTAGTGGTGGTGCGCGGACTGCACGCCGATGAACGGGAAGTTCCGGCTCGATCCGCCGTTGGCCAGCATCAGGCTGATGATCCGCGTGCTGTCGGTCTGGTAGGCGAGGACCATTAGGTCCAGCATCACCTTGATGTGGTCCGGTACCGCGGGCGGCGTGCCGGCGGGCATGCGCGTGCCCTCGGGCAGCGCCCGGGCGGGGATCCGCTCGGCGACCTGGATCTGCCGCTCGACGGCGCGGACGGACTCGAGGTACTCGTCGAACTTCTGGCGGTCGGCGCCGCCGACGGTGCGGGTCAGGGCGGCCGCGTCCTCGCGGACCAGGTCGAGGATGCTGGTGCGGAGCATGCGGTCGCGCGCGGCGCGGCCGGCGTCGCCCCCCTGCCGCGGGTCGCCGAACAGGCGGACGAACGCCTGCCGCGGGTTCGTCTCCGTCGGCACCGGCGAGGTCGGCGTCCGCCACGAGATGCAGTTGCGGTAGACGCCCGAGTACCGGCGTCGCACATGCCCGGCGGGTTGGGCGGCTCGCACGCCAGCTCGAGCGACGGCAGGCGCGTGAGGTGGCCGACGCGCTGGGCGGCGAGCTGGTCGATGCTGACGCCGGCGCGGAGGTCCTTGCCGAAGCTCTTGCGCGCGTGGGCGGCGGTCAGGAAGCTGGCGGTCGAGCGCGGGTGGTCGCCGCCGCCGTCCCCGTGGTCGCGGCCCTGGTCGAGGGTCAGCCCGCGCGTAAACAGGACCTGGTCCTTCACGTCCTCCAGCACCGACAGCGTCGGCGACAGCGCGAGGTCCTTCCCGGCGCCGTCGACGTGCCACTTGGCGTGGTTCACGCCGTTGGGGACGTAGACGAACCCGAGGCGCACGGGCGGGCCGGGGGTGGGCGTGGGGAGGTTCGCGGCCGCGCCCGTCGCGTCGGCCGCGAGCGCCTGCAGCGGGGCCATCGACTCCAGCCACGGCAGTGCGACCGAGACGCCGAGGCCGCGGAGGAGGGTTCGGCGGGATAAGTGCGTGGGCATGTCGATTACCTTTTTGGTTGGACGTCGGCGGGCGGCGGGGCCTGGCGGTAGCGGAACGGGCGGCTCTTGACGATCTCGACGACGAGGCGGTCGAGCTGTAGCCGGCGGCGGCGGTGGCCTTGGCGACCTGCGCGACGACCGGGCGGTCCGGCTCCTCAACGCCCCGGCCCAGGGCGAACGTCAGCAGCTTCTCGGCCGCGCAGGCGGTGAACGCGTCGCGCTCGGCGACCATCAGCCGCTTGAGTTCGACCGGGCCGTTGACGGGTCGACCATCGGGCAATGTCGCGGCGGCGTCGACGGGCAGCTTGCCGTCCTTGTCGCGCCAGCGGCCGACCGCGTCGTAGTGCTCCAGCGCGAACCCGAGGGGGTCCATCCGCTTGTGGCAGGCGGCGCAGGCGGCGGCCGAGCGGTGCTGCTCCAGCCGTGCGCGGAGCGAGACCTGCTGGACCTTGCCGTCCTTCGTCACCTCTCCGGGCGGGAGCTCGCCCACATCTGGCGGCGGTGGCGGTGGCGGCGCGCCGAGCACTGCGTCGAGCACCCACTTGCCGCGGCGCACGGGGCTCGTGCGGTCGGGGTGGCTGGTGACGGCCAATACGCCGGCCATCGTCAGCACGCCCCCACGTCGGGCGTCGGCGAGCTTCACGAGCCGTATCTCCTTACCCTTGACGCCGTCGAGCTTGTAGTGCCTGGCCAGCTCCCCGTTAACGAACGTGTAGTCGGCGTCGAGCAGGTCGGTCAGCGGCCGGCCGGTGCGGAGGACGTGTTGAAAGAGCATCACGCGCTCGGCCCGCATCGCGTCCTTCAGCGCCGTGCCGAGCTTGCCGAACTGTTTCGGGTCCGGCTGTGGCAGCGTGTCGACGCCGCGGACCTGGAGCCACTGGGTGGCGAACGCCTCGCCAAGCACGGCGGCCTTCGGGTCGGCGATCATCCGGCGGGCCTGCTGCTCCAGGACGGTGGGGTCGGTCAACCGGCCCTCGCCGGCGAGCCGCAGCAGCTCTGCGTCGGGCATACTCGACCAGATGAAGTAGCTCAGGCGGCTGGCGAGCTCGTACCCGGCCAGCGCGTAGTCGCCGGCGGGCGTCTCGGGCGGGCGGTGGGGCTCGACGCGGTAGAGGAAGTGGGGCGAGACGAGGATCGCGGTCAGCGGCGCGCGGCAGGCGGCCTCGAACGTCTCGCCGTCAACGTCGGCGGCGTCGAACAGCTTCAGGTACCGCTCGACCTCGGCGGGCGCGACCGGCCGGCGGAAGGCGCGGGCGGCGAACGTGGCGACGACCTCGCCGGCCGCCTGCCGGCGGGTCTTGCCGCCGCCAGGATGCGCGACGAACACGTCCTTGTGCGTCGCCGGCGCCGCCTGCCGCGTCACGCCGACCGGGCCGACGAGTTCCAGGTACGTCACCGCGAACCCGCCGTTCGCGCCGTCCGCCGGTTCGAAGTTCGGCTTGCCCTGCTCGTGAAGGTAGGCGACGGCGACCTGCTGCGGGCCCTTGCCGAGCTTCACGCGCCGCTCGGTGCGATTCGCTTTTCCTTCGCGAGTCAGGGTGAGCTTCTCCAGCTTCCCGCCGTCGAGCATGAACGCCATCTGCGCCTGCTTGCGATTGGCCTCTTGGCTGACGATCTCGGCGCGGACGAGGTACTCGCCGGGCTGGCGGACGTCGATGTCGGCCGACCACCCGCGCGGCGTCCACGCGTCGCCGGCGGGGTCGGCACCGGCGGCCGCCCCGATGCCGGCGACGCGCAGGGCCTTCGCCTCGAACCGCCGCGTCGTCGGCCCGTCGAGGCCTTCGATCACGATCGCCCGGTCGAGGACCTGCTCGGCCGCCGACAGGTACTGCTCCATGTGCAGGGGCGACACGGACAGCACGTCGCCAATGTTGTCGAACCCGTAGCCGGCGCCGTCGGCGGGGAAGTCGCGGGTCGGGTCGAACGCGAGCGGGTCGAACGTGACGCCGAGCAAATCGCGGATCGTGTTGCGGTATTCCAACCGGTTCAGCCGGCGGGCTGTGACCCGACCGGCCGACGGGGGGACCGTTGCGGCGATCCGGTCGAGGTTCCACTGCATCCACGCGACCAGGGCCTCGCGCTCGGCGGCCGTCGGTTGGGGCGCGTCCTCCGGGGGCATCTCCAACTGCCGCACCCGGCCGACGCCTTGGCGCCAGGCGCCCGCGTATTCCGGCCGGGCCGGGTCGTGTCCGACGGTCGCCAGGTTCAACTTCCCCTTCGCCTTGTTCTCGTTGTGACAGTCGACGCAGTACCGGGCCAAGAGGGCGCGGCCGCGCGCGACGTCCGGCCCCGGCGCGTCCGGGGACGCATCCGCGTCAGCGCCGGCAGCCGCGGGCCGCTCGGAGGGCGGCGGCGAGGCGGCCGCGCGGGACGCCGCCGCAACCACCAGGACCAGACCGGTGATCGTCCGGGCGAGCAGCAACCGTTTCCGAGTGATGAGCATGTGCGGAGGTGACATGAAGGGAGTTCGGTGGTTGAGACGGATTTCGGGCTACCGCGGCGTCGTCGGCGCGCTCACCCGGGTCTCCCGCAATGTCGAATCGGACAGCGAGACCGGCCCGACGTCCGGCACGTCCACGACGACGCTGGCGCCCTCGCCGCGCACTGCCGTAACGAGCAGGCGCGACCCGGAGACAGTGCTGACGACCACGGGCGAGGCCGCTCGGCGCGCGAGATCGGCCGTGTCCCCGAGCACGACCGCCGCGAGATCCGACGAGGTACGAAAGGTGCGGCGGCCGAACAGAACGGAGTGCAGCGTCACTTGCCCGTTCGCGATCGAATCGATCGTCCCTTCGAGGAAGTCGCCGTTGGCGAGCAGCACGCCGGCCGTGCCCGCGGGAATCGCCTTGGCGTGGTCGGCCGGCACCGGCTTGTACAAGACCCGGGCGATTCGCGCACGCGGGATCGTCACGGGCCGAGCGTGTCCCGGCAGTCGGAGTCGGAGGCCCTGCGCGTCGAGGGACGCCGCAGGCAGCGAGACGAGCGCGCCGTCGAGGAAGCTGCCGTCCGCCAGGAGGACGCCGGCCGCTTCCGATTCGTACGCCGGCCGCCAGGGCGTCACCGAGATCGCGCTGAACGTGGCGGTCACCGGTGTGCGGGCATCCCGCGTCAACGCGATCAGGCCGACGCGCACGCGGTCGGGCAGCGACGACTGCACCTGCCCGACGAGCGTCCACGTCTTGCCGTCGGGCGAGACGTCCGTGCGGACGACCCGACCGGCGCGGACGAGCCGCAGCCAGACCGGGAGCTTCACCGCCGACCCCTCGGCCCACTCGGGCGACTGCCGGCGGTCGCGGTAGAGTTGGAGGACGCCCAGGCCCTTCGCCGACGGCGCGACGACGAGCGACGTGCGGACCGCGCCGGGGCGAAGGTCGGACGTGATCGTCAGGCCAGCCATCGGCTGAGCGTCGGCGGCCGCGCCGGTCATCGCGTCGATGCGGGCGACGAGCGCGAAGTCGCCGTCGGCCTCTCGAAACGTGCCGCCGAAGCCGTCGGCGTCCGCGCGGAGGTCGCCGCCCGCGGCGGTCAGGGTGATCGTGCCCGCCGACGTGGTGGCGGTCGCATCGGGGGAGACGCTGACCGGCTGCGCAGGTGTCGCGGCATCCGCGGCGCCCTCGGGGTCGGGCCGCGCGGCGCGGGCCTTGAGTGCCTCGGCGTCGACGGCCCCGCGCTTGTTGACCAGCGGCTTGGCGACGGGCGGCGGGCGCACGGTCACGACGCCCCAGCTTTCCGCCGGCGGGCCTTCGCCCGGGTCGTACGCGAGCGCGACAGGCACGTGGACGGTGACCGTCGTCGAACTCGCCGTCACCCCCTGATCGTCCACCGCTTGCGCGGTCAGACGGTGGGCCCCGGCAGATGGCCTGTCGATCACGGCGCGGTACGGCGGCCGGTTGACCGTACCGACGAGCGCGCCGTTGTCGTAGACGCGGACGGCGGCGATCCAGCAGCCCGCGGTGGCGGTGGCTGCGGTGACCTCGATCGTCAGGGGGCCCGGAATCACCTCGCCGTCCTCGGGCGCCCGGACCGCGACGACGGGCGGCGCGGCGGCGCCAGGAGCCGGCGTGAAGTACCAGCCCTTGAGCGCGCGAACGTCGGCGCGGTCGACCGTGGTCATCATGAACCGGACGTGGCCGTCGGCCGACCCGTCGCGGGCGTACTCCAACTTGAACTCGTACGCACGCCCCGCCTCCAGCTCGAAGCTGACGCGCGTGCCGTCCTTCGGCGGGGTCGCCCAAGTGTCGACGCGCGAAACGCCGTCGAGCCACAGCCGGCAGCCGCCGTCGGCCTCGAGGGAGAGCGTGCGCGTCTTCGCCTGCTCGTACCACGGCAGCTTGAACTGTCCGGCCCACCTCGCTGCGAACCGCGGCGGCACGGCCGGCTCGGGCGACGCCCCGGCGGGCCAGGCGTGGAGCACGTTTTCCTCCCGGCGGGCGTGCTTGCGGTCGGTCATCTACCGGTCGGCGAAGTACTCGGCCGTGATCCCGCCGACGGCCGGGTACGCGAGTTTGCGAGGCGCGGGCTTGGGCCGCTCGGACTCGCGGTCGATTGGGCGACCGGCTGCGACCATCGCGGGTGCGGTGAACGTGACCCGCGCGAGCGAGGCGAGCGGGATGCGCTGCTCGGGGTCGCCCGCGGTCTCGCGCAGGACAACGTCGGCGCCCTCGAGGCGGAGCAGGCCGGATCGAGTGCGTTGATCCGGCGTGACGATCGTGCCGGGGCGACTTCGGGCTTCGGCTGGGCAGGCGGGGTCACGCCGGACGAGGGCGCGGGACTCGCGGGCTTCGGCGGGGCCGGGGCCGGCTTCGGCTGCGTAGGCTTCGCGCCCGATTTGACCGCGGGGGCGGGCGGCTCCTGCCCGGTGATCGCCTTGTACACCGTGGCCGCCATCAGCTTCGGCCCGTCCCCGCCCGGGTGAACGCGGTCCTTGAAGTACTCCGGCCTGCCCGACAGCGCCGCGTGCAAATCGATCACCGGCAGTTTGAGCTCGTCGGCCACCTGCCGGATGCCCGGGATCACGCCGGCGACCAGGTTCTCCTCGTTCAGGCCCCAGTTCCCCTCGCCGTACATAGGCGTTGGCATGCCGAGGTAGACCTTTGGCTTGCTCTCGATCCCCGCGAGTTCGGTCACGATCCGCCGGTAGTCGGGGACGAAGTCGGCGATGTGCTGGTACGTGTTGGGCTGGGCCTTGCGCGTGTCGTTGGTGCCCAGGAGCAGGACGACGACGTCGGGCTTGTAGTCCTTGGCCGCCCGGAACGCCGGCTCGTTGTAGTACGGCTTGGGGCCCTTGAGCAGCGTCGTCGAGCTACTGACGCCGAAATTGCGCACCTCGTACTTGTCCTTCGGAAGCAGGTCGCCCAGGGCCTTCGGGTAGCCGGTGATTTCGGTGATCGAGTCACCCACGCACGCGACGCGCGTCAGCTGGGAGGCGGCGAGGTCGGCGTAGGTGGCGGCGAGCGCCACGTCCGCATCGGGCACCTCCAGCACGAAACTGGAGTGGTCCGCCTTGCGCAGCTTGACCGTCTCGGGAGCCACCGACCACTTGTCGAAGTATTTGCCCGCGGGCGGGGTGTCGGCCGTAACCGTCACCTTCCCCTTGGACTTGTACGCGCCCGTACCCGTACCGCCGGTGACGGTGAGCTTGCGTTCGGCACCGCCCGACGGCTGCTCCACGGCGCGCGCGCCGGGCATCGTCAGCAGCCCGATCGCGAGCGAGGCGATAAGTGATAATCGTGTCGTCATCATGGTTCCTCTGATTCCGCCGGCGCGACGCGCGCTTCACTCGTCCCGGCCGTCGTCCGTCTCGCCCGGCTTCGCCACGCCCGACGTCCCGGCCTTTTGGAGTTCAGTCGGTGCCTTCACGTCGCGATGCACGCGCCCCTCCAGGATCGCCAGCAGCGCCCGTACGCCGTCGTTCGTGTTCCGCTTCGGGCTGCCGAACATCTCCTCCCAGCACCCGGCCGCCCACAGCGCCATCTCCTTGCGCGAATAGCCGGCGTGGTCGAGCAGCACCGGGACGTCGGGCGCCTTTGTCAGATCTATTGGCACACCCTCGCCCGCGCTCGCCTTGCCGCCCACGATGTGGCGGTAGCTCGGCCCCCGCTTCTGCTCGTAGTCGAGCCAGAGCCGCTTGCGCAGCGTGAACATCGCCTTCCGCGTGTGTTCCCTGCGCTCCGCCGCGGCCTTGTGCCACAGGTGGAAGATCGACCGGTCGCTCGCCGAGTCCGGCTCGGGGTAATGCTTGAAGAGGGTGTTGACGATCGCCAGCCCGTCCCAGGTGCCGTGTAAGCTCGGCCGCGCGCCTTTCCACCCGATGAAGAGCCCGCCGGTGAAGAACACTTTGCCGTCCTTCACGAGCGTCGGGGCTTCGTTCTTCGTCCCGGCGTTCTGCTTCTCAACGCCCGCGAGGTACGCCGGCGTCGCCCCGAGCCACTGGTCCTCGGCGTTCAGAACGTGCGGCGCCGTCAGGATCGTCCGCACCAGCGCCTGCGCCCGCGACAGCGTGTAGATCCGCTCGGGCCGCAGCCCGCACGACCCAAACCCGGTGCGGAGCAGGTGGAAAACCAGAGCCATGTCGGCCGAGTTCTCGCCCGACGCGAGCAGGCCGGTGTCCGCGTCGATCAAGTCGCCGAACGCCGCCTCGACCCCGGCGACCCACCCGTCGCCCATCACGCGCGCCTTCGTCTCGGCCGGCACCTCCGGGGCGTCCTTCAGCAACTCGCGGAACCGGTTGAAGCACCGCGGCAGGCGGTGGACGACGCTATAGTTCTTCATCGCCGTCCCGCGATACAGCGGCGTCTCGATCGCCTCCCAGTTGCCACTCCCCCCGCTCATCGCGTGCCGCAGGTGGGCGGCCATGTTCGCCGGATCGCTCGTCAGGTCGTACAGGTACTGGCCGACGACCGTGAACCGGCCGGCCGCGTCCAGGATCGGCACTTTCCCCTTCTCCGAGCCGAGCACGAGCAAATCGCCGCGCTTGCCGGTGAAGCCGTCGGGCGCGAGCGTGGGCCGGAATGAGTGCCCCGGCCGCACCGGGTCGACGACCGCCGCGCCCGAGTGCGGCGCGAGTAGCGCGGCCACAACGAGCGCGGTGAGGGCGGCAGGGATCCTGATGTGGGTCATGTGATCGAGTTGGGTGGACTACTTGAGCGGGACCGCGGCGATCCCGTACATCGACTTGGCGGCCGGGCTGTTCTCGCCCAGGACGACCGACCCGGCCGCCCGCACCTCGCGCCGCCAGACCGTGAACACGCGGTCGACGCTCTGCCCGGAGCCGGCGCCGATCGCCTTCTGCCGCAGGTCCGGCGGCCCCTCGTCCAGTCCGACTTTCAGCCCCGTGTCCGTGAAGTCACGCCGCAGCCACTCCGGCACCTCGCCGTGCCGCGGCTCGTGGAAGACGTACAGCGCGGCGGGCCGGGCCACCGTGACGGTCAGCGCCAGTTCCGGCGTCCGCTTGTCCGAGTTGAACGGCATGACCAGGTCCGCCCCGACCAGCTCCGGCGGCAGGCCGGCGGCGTCCACCCCGTTCCACTCGTACGACCGGTCGACGTACGCCCGCACGTCCTCGGCCAGGCCGCCGCGCGCGATCTGGTAGTACATCCCGCCCGCCGGGTCCCGCACATTATCGTGAACCGCCGCGATGACGGCGCCCGGGGCCGGCGGACCGTCGATTCGCCAATCGCCGCCGCTCGACAGACGATCGACGGCAACGATCCGGTCGACCGCCCCGGACGACGCGATGCGAACGGCGTGGCCCCTGGTCAGGCGCGTCGGCGTGGACGGGGCCGTCCCGGCACCGGCCGATGGCGACTTCCGGTTCAGATCCACTTCCCCGTCGAACACCACGACCGCGGTCTCCCCGGCCGGCCCGACCTGCACCCCGAACTCCGTTCCGAGGTCGACCACGTCGGCCCCCGGCGCGTCGACGACGAACCCCTTGCCGGCCGGCCCCACCCGCGTCGTGATCCGCCCGGCGAGCGCCTGCACCCGGCCGCCCGAGATCAGCCGCACGCGGGCCGGACCGAAAACGGAGACCACGGCGTCCCCGCGCGCCGCCAGCCGGAGCGTGCCGGACGCTACCCCGACCTCGCCCGGCGACAGCGCCTCACTCGCGACCAACGGCCGCTGCCCGCTCGCCCAGGTGACCCCCGCCGCATCCACGACGTCCGCGACCGGCGCCGCGGCGGCCACGGGCGGCAGAGTCGGGGCCTCCCGTCCGCTCGGCGACCACCGCCACGCCACGACGATCGCGACCGCGCCGACCAGCGCCACGACCGCCGCCGCCGCCAGAACCGGGCGACGCCACGCGTGCCGCATCCGCCGCGCGCCCGACCCACTTCCGGGAACGGGGCCCGCCCCGTCGTTCAAGCCGACCGCGCCGGCCCCCGGCGAGCCCCCGATGCCCGCAGAGGCCGACCCGCTCCGCCAGCGGAGCAGAGCGTCGGCGTGAACCTGGTCCAGGTAGGCCCCGAGCGCCGCCGGGCTGCCCCGCAGCGCCGCGCGGACCGCGTCGAGTTGTTCCGCCGTCGCCTCTCCCGCCAACACTGCCTCCACGAGCGGCGACATCTCGTCAGACCCACCCGAATCACCGAGCGGCGGCCATTCATTCTGTGCGCTCATGCCGTCTCCTCCCGCCCGAGCGCTCGCCGCACGCAGTCCATCAACCCTTTGCGGAGCCGGTACAGCTCGGCCGACAGGGCGTTGGGCGCCTTGTTCAGCCGACCGGCGATCGCCTCGACCGCCTCCCCGTCCCGGTACCGCGCATCGAGCACCGCCCGCTGCCGCGGCGACAGCTTGCCGACGCACCCGTCGAGCGCCTCCAACTCACGGTCCGCCCGGTCGTCCCGCCGACGGACCGCGGCGTCCACGGCCGCGAGCAACCCGTCGTCGAACACCAGCTTGTCCCGCGACTGACGCTTGCGGTACGCCAGCACCTGGAAGTGCGCGATCCCGTACGCCCAGGGCAGGAACGGCCGCGTCGCGTCGTACTCGGCCGCCTTTTCCCAAAGAACGACGTTCGCCTCCTGAAGCACGTCGGCGGCTCCCCGACTGCCGCCGAGCAGCGCGCAGACGTACGCGTACAGCCCGCTTTGTGACGCGGCGATCTGGCGGACAACGGCACCGAGTCGATCAGGGGTCACCGCTTCGTCTCCGGACATCTCCACCCGCGTGTCGAGCTATCGACGCCCTCGCCGGGGCCCGCCGCCGGGCCCGGTGTGAGCTGGGTACCCCTTATTAGCCGGCGGCAGCCCACCATGACGCGGAAAATCGGAGCACACCCTCAGCTTCGGTCCCGGAAGCCCCGCCTTTGATCGAGCCCCAGCTTGGATAATGCGGTCGCCACGCCGCCCGCTTTATGGCCGCCAAGTGCCCGCAGTCCCGGCCCACCCCGTCGCGGACCGCTCCCCTCACGCCCTCGACGAGCCGCGCATGGCGCGGACGGCGCACCAGCCGGTGCGAGCCTCGTAGATCAGGAAGGCGCCGCTCGCAAGACAAGCGGCGGCGACGATCCACGAGAGCCGGCCGCCGACGGGCAACGCCCAGATGGCGCACAGCACGCCGGCCCACGCGACCAGGAGCAGGCCGGCGATCAGGCGGGCGCGCCGTCCGCGGGCGTCGATGTTACAGGTCCTGGGCATGACCGCATTGTAGGCGTAGTCACCGCGCAGGGCGGGCGGTCGGTCGTCGCGGCTCGGGGCGCGCACGCGCGGGCCAGGGAGAGCGCGGCAAAAAGGTAAAAGGTCTCGAAGAGCGCGCGCAGCCCGCCGCCGAGCGCGAGCGCGGCGGCCGCCTGCGGGGCGGCGGGCCAGTGAAGGACCGCGGCCGCGACCACCGCCTGGCCGACCAGAGCGCCGCCGGCGCCGGCGGCGAGTGCGCCCAGCGCACGCGGCGAGGCGGCCCCGACCGCCGGCCCGAACCCGAGCGCCAGGGCGAGCGGGACGGCCGCGACCACGAGCAGCGTGACCACCACCGCACCCGGCAAGCCGAGCGGGCCGGCGATCAGGTGGAACGCCGCGTGCACGTCGATCGTCGACAGGCTGAGCGTCTGTCCGAGCGCCCGGGCGAGGGCGGGCGGGGCGGTCGCGAGCGCGACGCCGGCGGCGGCCCACCGCCAACCGACGGTGGCGTCCGCATCGGCCCCCCGCGCGAGGCTCGCGAGCGTCCTGCCAATCACGAACGCGGCAGCACCGGCGGCAAAGAGCGAGGGACCGCCGACCAAGAAGATCAGCAACCCCAAGACGAGCGCGGCGACGACGACCGTGCGGGTTCGACGGCTCATCGGAGCGATCTCACGGACGGACGCATGATCCGTGCCGCAGCAGAAGGCTCCGACCGCCGCTTGCAATGGGCGAAGGCGAAGGTCGTGACCGGCCGCGGCAACGGCGCCACGGCGGAGGCGCCACAGGGAGATAAGCGGGGGCAGCGCGAGGGCCACGGCGGCGGCCACGGGTAGTGCGGGCGGGTGCGCGGCGCAGCTCGCAACGCCGTCCAGCAGGCGCAGTGAACCGGCCACGGCGCCGATCGCGACCGGGAACACGAGGAGGTACAAGCCCGCGGCGCCGGCGCGTGAAGCGGAGACGGCGGCGATGACGAGGGCGGAGGCCGCCGTGGCGATCGCGGCCGTCGGGCGGTCGACGACCTGGAGGACAAGCGCGAGCCACAGGGCGACGTTGAGGGCGGTCCCCTGGGGCCGTCCGGTCGCGTCGCCGGCGAGGGCGGTGAGGAACCAGAGACCTGCGAGCACTGCGGCGGCGACCGCGGCCGGCCCGGCGTACCGCGCGATCGACGGCGGGCGCGTCGCCGCGCGGGCGTCATCGACGAGCGCGAACGGCGGGAGACCGATCGCGGCGGCGATCAGCGCCGGCACGTCCCGCTGGCGCACGGTCAGCCCGCGCGCCGACGGCAGACCCGGGCCGAGCGCGATGAGCGGCGTGGCAAGGACCTCGGGCTCGGGCCCGGCGTGGCCGCCCGCGCGCGTCGTGCCGTGGTCCGACGTGATCAGGACGGCCGTCTCGGGCCCGGCGGCGCGCGCGAGTCGACCGACGGCGTCGTCGGCCCGCCCGGCCGCGGCGCGGTAGCCGGGCGAGTCGATGCCGTGCGCGTGCGCGGCCTCGTCGGTCTCGCTCAGATGGACGACGACGAGCCGGTAGGCGTCCGGCCCGGCCGTACGCAGCGCGGCGAGGGCGGCGTCCACGAGCGGGCCGTCCGGGGCGCCGAACACGGCCGCCTGCGCGTGCGAGGCCGCGATCCACCGCCCGTACCGCTGCGGCCAGAGCGCCGGGCCGGCGACGAACGACCGCCCCCCCGCCCTCGCGACCGCCGCGAAGATCCCGCCGTCGGCGGACGGGCCGGCGGAAAAGTCGCTCAGGAAGTCCAGCGGGGGCGACGGGCGGCCGGTCGCCAGCGTCGTGATGCCGGCGATCGTCGACGGGATCAGGTTCTCGACGCGCGCCGTGCCCAGGCCGCGCGCGGCGGCGAGCGCGGCGGTCTGGCGCATGAGGGCCGGGTCGGCGGCCGTGTCGACGCGCAGGCCGTCGACGACGATCAGCAGGACGCGCCGGGTGGGACCGCCATCGCCCGCCGGGAGCGCCGCCGCCGGCGCGGACGCCCCGCCGCGCGGGACGCCCAGCCCGGCCAGCAGCAGGAGCAGGACCGCCAGCGCGGTCGCGTTGCCGGCGGTCAGGGCGCGTCGAAGGCCGGGTTCGAGTCGGGGCATCGTGCGTCAGCCGGGTCGTGGGGGATAAAGGCGGCCGCGCCACGACGCGGGCCTGCCGATCAGGTGGCGGGCCAGCGCGTACCACTGCACCGCGACGAGCAACACGACGCCGAGCGGGTGGGCCGTCGCGCCGAGCCACGACTGGCGGAACCGGGCGGCGGCGGCGAACCGCACCGCGTAGCCGGCCACCGCGGCGGAGCCGGCGACGGCCAGCGGAACCGCGGGCGGCACGGAGGCAGCCGTCGCCATCACGATCAGCAACACGATCGGCAAGACCTGCCCACCCAGCAGGAGCACCGTCCACGGCACGATTGCGGCGGGCGCGGCCATCCCCTCGGTCGCGTTCTTCGCGAGCCCGTGCCACGTCTGCGCGGCCCCGGCGTACATCCGACATTCCGCCAGGCCGGTCGCGTCGAACAGGTCGGTCCGCAGTCCCGCCCGGCGATACGCCCGCGGGAGCATCACGCCGTCGTGGAGCGAGGCGCGGATCACCGCGTGCCCGCCGGCCCGGTCGTACGCACCCTTGCGCGTGACGAACCATTGCCCGCACCCCGCCCCGTACGCGGGCGCCGTCGACCGGCGCATCCGGCCGATCGGGAGGAACCCGAGCAGCACGAAGTGGATCAGCGGAAGGAGCAGGCGCTCGAGGAACGAGCCCGTGACCTGCCGGGGAAAGCCGCTGACCAACTCGCTCCCGCTGTGGTCGAGGAACGCGACGGCGCGGGACAAGGCGTCGGGGGCGAGGCGGACGTCGGCGTCGATGAACGCCAGCGTGTCGTGCGCCGCCAACCGCGCGAGCGCGTGGCAGGCGTGCTGCTTCCCGCACCACCCGTCGGGCAGCGGCGGGGCCCGCTCGAGGCGGACGCGCGGGTCGGTCGCGGCGTACCGGCCGACGATGCCCGCGGTGTCGTCTCGCGAGCCGTCGTCGAGCACGATCACCTCGAGGTGGACGCCAATGCTCGCGACGGCGGCGTCGAGACACGGACCGATCGCCGCCGCCTCGTCGCGGGCGGGGATCAAGAGCGAGACGCGCGGTGGAGTGGCGTTCAACAGGTCCGACGGCGGCGGCGGTGCAAACCGTCGCCAGTTCGATGCGAAAACGACCGCCGGCACCGCGGCAAGACCCAGCGCGACGATGGACAAGACCAGCAACGTCACGGCCGGCCACCCCCCGGCGCGGCCGGGCGCGGCTCGGGCATGTGGGCCGGGTCGAACCGCCGGCCGGAGACAGCCGCGCGGGCGCGCCGCCACGCGTCGTACGCCCAGTTCGTCCCGGCCGCCCCGCCGAGGAGCGTCGTGAACTGCGCGGGGTCACGCCCCATCGTCGGGGCGGACAGGGCGTCGAGGTTCACCTCCAGGCGGCGGGCGAGATCGGCCTGCCAGTCCTCGACGTCGCGCGCGGCCCCGCCCCCGTCGATCTCGATCGATTCGCCGACCCGCACGAGCACCTCAGGCGTCCGCTCGGTCCAGAACGCGTACTCGAGGGCCAGCGGCAGGATCCGAGCGCGTCCCAAACGCCGGGCGAGGTGCGCGAGCCCCGGCCGGAGCCGGAGCGGGCGCCGCCGGACGTCGGCAAACTCGCCCTCGGCGGCGATCCACAGGCAGGCGTCGCCGGGCGGCGCGAGCGCGGCGGTCGCCGTGCGGAGGAAGGACGCCCCGCCGCGCGCCGTCCCGGGCTCGACGCCGAAGAAACCGAGCTTGCCGAAGAACCGGTACTTCTCGAGCATCGCCGCATCGATCGGCCAGTAGTGCCGGCGGTCCGGAAACCACCGCCGGGCAAGGAATATCGCGACCATCGGGTCCCACCACGACGGGTGGTTCGAGTAGATGATTACCGGCACGTCACCGGGCGTGGCGGGGTCGGCGCCGGTCGGGTCGACACGGACCGCGTGGAACGACTTGCGCAGCGCGCGCTCGGCGTACCACCCGAACCACCGCCAGAGCAGCGGCGAGATCCGCGGTACGCGACCGCGCGCGTCGGCTGGGGCGATCGAAGTAGTGCCGGCGTCACCCATCACGAGATCCTCACTCCGTCGCCGCGGTCGCCGCCGGCGTCGCAATTACATCCCGATCGAGCGAGTCCGCCGCGATCCACCCGCTCATCAGCACCATCGGCATGCCCGGCCCGGGGTGGGCCGCGCCACCCGCGAGGTACAGGCCCGCTAGGTCCTTCCGCCGGTTCGCCGGCTTGAACGCGCCCAGGAATTTCCCGTGACTCGCCAGTCCGTAGATCGCGCCGTTCAACACCCGGTAACGGTCGTGAATGTCCTGCGGCGTCAGCGCCCGCTCGAACACGATGCGCTCCTCGATGTCCGCCATCCCGGCAGTCCGCTTCAGCTTGTCGAGGATCGTCCGGCGGTACGCCGGCAGCATCGCGCGCCAGTCCTGCCCGGGCCGGATGTACGGCGTGTGCACGAGGACATAGAGCGCTTCTCCGCCCGACGGGGCGACGGCCGGGTCGGTCGCCGCCGGGGCGGCGAGGTACGCCGTCGGGTCCGGGGCCGGCTCGCCCTTGCGGTAGATGTATTCGAACTCCTCGTGCGGGTCGCGTGAGAACACGAAGTTGTGATGGAGGAGGTGGTCGTACCGCTTCCGCAGTCCGAGATAGAGCACGACGCCCGAGCACGCCGGCTCGTACGTGCGCTTGCGGTCGAACTTCGCCGCGTGCGGGCCGCCGACGAGCTCACGGTACGTCCGCACCGCGTCCATGTTGCTGATGACCGCCGCCAGCGCGTACTGCCGGCCGTCAGCCAGCGTGACGCCCGTGACGCGCCCGCCCGCGTGGTCGATTCGGCTGACCGTCGCCCGCGTGACGAACTCGACGCCCAGCTCGCGCGCCAGCCGCGCGAGCGCATCGGGCACGGCCCGCGTCCCGCCCATCGGGTACCAGATGCCCTCGTCCGTCTGCATGTGCGCGATCCCGCACAGCACGGCCGGCGACGCGTCCGGGCAGCTCCCGACGTACTGCGTGAAGTGGTCGACCATCTGCGCGACCCGCGGGTCCTTCAGGTACGCGCGCACGGTCGACCCGACGCTCCGCCCCATCCGCATCGCCAGCACGTCGCGGAGCGTGGACAGGCTGAAGCTCCCCTTCACGTCCATCATGTCGCCGATGCCGCCGATCGACTTCCAGAAGTAAAACTTCTCGCTGATACGGTTGAGTCGCTGGGCGTAGGCGATGAACCGCTCGTAGCGCTCGCCGTCGGTCGGGTCAGCGGCGTACGCCTCGAGCGCCGCACGCATCTTCGGCACGTCCGCCGTCAAATCGAGCCGCGACCCGTCGTCGAAGAAGCACCGCCACTGCGGGTCGAGGGGGACGAGCTCCAAATAGTCCTCCAGCCGCCGTCCGGCCTCCTCAAAGATCCGCCGGAGCACGCGGGGCAGCGTGAGGATCGTCGGCCCCATGTCGAACCGAAAGCCGTCCCCCTCGAGCAGCGCGGCCTTCCCGCCGAGCCACTCGTTAGCCTCGAACAGGACGACGCGCCGCCCGCGCGCCGCGAGCGTACACGCGGCCGCCAGCCCGCCGAGCCCGCCGCCGATGATCCCGACCCGGTCTTGGTGATCGAAGTGCCTCGCGTTCATGAGTCGTGTGTCTCCGGTGGGATCAGGGGTTGAATGAGTTGCGAGTTGCGAGTTGCGAGTTGCGAGTGATTCCGTTTAGCCGCGACCCGGAGGGGGCGCCTCAGGCGACCCCTAAGGCGAGCGCGACGATCCGCCTGGACCGTCCGACTTCCCCCGTCGCATCAAGCCTTTGATCACCCGCCCCGCCGCCGCGATTCGCGACCAGATCGACCGCCCGTGCGCCGCCCGCAGGTAATCCGCGAAGATCGCTTCGTCCGCCGCGTGCGGCGGGTCGAAATGCGGCCGAAACCGCCCGCCGCGTACGACGACCGCCTTGGGCCGGGTCAGTTCGAGTAGCCCCTCGGCCCCGCGGGTCGCCCCGAACCCACTCGCGCGCCGCCCGGCAAGCGAAACGCGAGGGTCCGCGTGCGGCACGATCAGGTCGTTGACCACGACCACCCCCGCCGGGATCGCCGCGGCCAACCGCTCCGCCCCCGCCGCGTCCCCGAACACCGCCGCGCCCAGGGCGAACGGGCACGAATCATTGACCGCCAGCGCGCCCGCGTCGTCGTCCACCGTGATGAGCGAGATCACCGGCACGAACAGGTCCGACCGCGCCACCGCCATCTCGGCCGTGACGTCGGCCAGCACGGTCGGCCAGAAGACCCCGCCGCTGGCGCCGCCGGTCAGCCGGCGGGCCCCGTTAGTCACCGCGTCGCCGATCAGTCCCGTCGCCTCCGCGAACAACGGGACCGCGGGACGCGACGGCGCCTGCGCTTCGACCAGCGGCACGAGCCGCGCCGCCAGCGCGTCGACCCTGTCGCGCGAAACGAACACCCGCCGCGGGCCCACGCACGTCCGCCCGCCGTTGAACGACAGCGCGAATGCCAACCCGCGCGCGACCAGGTCGAGATCGGCCGTGCGCTGGACGAAGACCGCGTCACACCCGGAAAGTTCCATCACCGCCGGGGTCGCGCGCGGCGCCAGGTTCGCGAGCACTCGCCGGCCCGTCTCGGCCGAGCCGGTGAACAACACCTTGTCGACCCCGGCGTCGATTGTCGCGGTAGCCGCGGAGGGAGACTCGTCGAGGACGGTGAACAGGTCGGCCGGCAGCCCGCACTCCAGGGCGATCCCACGCAACCGATCAACCGGCCCCGACCGCCCCGGCGCCGGCTTGACGAGCACGGCGTTCCCCGCCGCCAGCGCCTGCACCGCCTGCACCCCGGGCAACAGCAGCGGGTAATTCTCGGGCGCGATCACGAGAACGACCCCGACCGCCTCGCGCCGGACCTCGACCGACGTGCGCGACAGCCACGCCGGCCGCCCCGCCCGCCCCCACCGCACCGGCCGCAGGACCCGCGCCGCGTACCGCTCACAGAACCGGATCGCGTCGGCCAGCGGGACGATTTCCGCCGCCAGCGACTGGGCCCGCGTCCGGTCCGGCCCGGCCAAGAGGTCGGCGAACTCTC
>Ga0196963_10000895_pt1 | contig 22656 bp, 24 predicted proteins | sample S1_5metaG_FD_148600 | JGI IMG/M metagenome (GOLD analysis project Ga0196963, IMG submission 148600) | Soil microbial communities from Anza Borrego desert, Southern California, United States - S1_5 | ecosystem: Environmental > Terrestrial > Soil > Desert | place: USA: California | collected... | reverse complement strand
CCGGCCACGCGTCGGTGGTGGACGTGAACACGGGCGACGAGGTGAGGTTCGCCTGCGAACTGGCGGTCTTGATCGTCACCTGGTCGCCGGCCGCGAAGTTGGTGAACAGCAGCGCCAGGAAGTTCCACGACGACACCCCGGCCGAGGCGTAAGCTGCGGTCAGGTCCACGTCAAAGGTGACCTGAGTCGTGTCCGTCCACCGGCACGTGTCCGTCGGCTGCGTCTTCTGGAGGTAGTTGAGCGGCATCGAAGCCGCCACGGGGGCGGTCGTCGACAGGGTCGCGGCGTCGGAAAGCATCGGCGTCATCAGAAGTGAGTTGCCCATCAGCCCCATACCTCCAGCGCCACGGCATCCGGCACCCGCTCCGAGTAGCGCACGATAGTGCACGGCCAGTTCCCGCTGTGGGCGTGCAGGTTGACTTCGAGCTCGGCGTCGTCGTTGATCGCGTACTGGTAGAGGCCGATCGTCTGGGGCGCCTCGTAGGTGTACCGCGGCACGCCGGTGATCGCCTGGCGACGGATCGCCTCGGCCAGTGCGTCCGCCTCTAGGGCGAAGAGGGTGTCCTCTTCGAGCACCTCGGCGTCGGTGTCGGCTGCCACGACCGAGGCATCCTCCGGAGTGGTGACGTAGCGGTACGACTGGCCACGGTCGAGCTTCTCTTGCTGTGTCAAGGACGTCGCCAGCCCTTCGGGATTCAGCGTCTGGTAGTAGCGGGCATAGCCCAGCTTCCATGCCTTCGATGCGGGCGAGGTGTTGATTCGCCGCAGGCTCAACTTTCGGAGGGTCTTCCGCCCCAGGGTGAAGCGCGGAGTGCCCGGCTCGTCCAGCCGTCCAACCGCCAGCAACCCTTGCCGGGTGAACGTGCGCCATCCGTAGAGCGTCCGCATGATCGTGACGATGACCTCGTCCACCGATTCCGTGTCCAACCGGGTGGCGTAGCCAAGAGGCGCCGAGTTGGTCGTCACCATCGCGGCGAAGCTCGCGAGGTCGATTTCGTCCGGGTCCGTGAGGCCGCCGCGGCCCGTCGCGATCCTGCGAACGAGTTGCGCCCCGTCTTCAACATAGCCGCCCGTGTTGTCGCCCTTGAGATTCGCCGTGAGCGTTCGAACCGGCGCAGAGCCAAGGCGGATGAGGCCGCGAGCCTTCGAGGTGCAGTACTGCCCGGCTGTCAAAGTGGCGTCGTCGGGATCGGTGAAGTCGCCAGCCGAAGTCCAGGAGACCACCCCGCCATCCTCCAGCGTGGTCACCTCCTCGAAGTCGTCGTCGTGGACCTGGTATACGTTGCCGAGGCGGCCTACCAGGACAGGCTGGTACTTCAGCACCCGGCCCCAGATGGTCGGCACGGCCTGGCCAGCCAGCTCCTTGCCCCCGGTGAGGCTGTCCACCCAGCGGGCCCCCGTGATGGTGAGGTTCACAGCGCCCGAGTCGCCGAAGGCGGTTGCCCCGGTCGCATCGTCGAAGGACCAGTAGCTCAGATTTGCCTGCGAGGGGAGTTGCAGGAGGTAGTTGTCCCGGATCTCCTGAGCCGAGCGCGCAACTCCCGTCCACACGCGCGGCTCGTCGAGTCGGCCCTTGAAGGGCGAGGCGCCATCATGGCGCGCACCGATCGAGAACGTGTGCGTGTTCGTCGCGGGTACCGTAGTGTAGGACGTCGTCTGCCCAACCTGCTCACCGTTGACATAGAAGGTGACGGTGTCCGCCACCACATCGAGCACCACGGCGATGTGGTTCCACTGACTTCGGGTGAGCCTGTCGCCCGAGGTGCTGACCAGCGTTCCGCCTCGGATGAAGAAGAAGATGTCGTCGCTGTCTACGAAGATGGTCCAGCCCGTCACCCCGTCGTCCTTGGAGAACAGCCTGCCGAAGCTTCCCGCCGTTTCCGGCCAAGCCCAGATCTCGAAGGTGCAGGAACCGGTCTGGTTCAGGTTGTTGCCACCTGTCGCTCGGTCGTCGACCCCATCGAATCGTAGGCAGGTGTCGTGCCCCCTGTACCGTTGCGTGTGCATGTTCCGCCGCTTCAGGCGGTAGGCGGGATCCCGAAAGCGAATTGTGTAGCCCAGAAGAGACGGCTCGATGCCGGCGCAGGAGCCCTTGCCGATCAAGGCAAAGTCCTGGAGCGGCCAGGACGGCGCGCCGAGGTACGTCTCCAGGCTCGCGCCTTCCCAGACGTATCCGAGATGGTCGTTCAACTCGCCGTCGGTGTTGATGACGTTCTGCTCGCCGAAGGCAGGCACCGAACCATCCGTGATCTCACCGCCGCTGAGGACTCCGCTTTCAATCGAATAGGCCGGCTTTCCCAGGCGGGCTCTGAATTTCTGGTGCGGCTGAGAAGTGCCGTCCGGCCAGGTATCCGTAGCACCTGAGGCATACCCATCGTTCGAGATCAGCACGTCCACGATCTGGGCGCCAACAGGGTCATAGGGACGGGCACGCAGCAGGATCGTTTTCCTGCCGGTTGCGTCGTCCAGGAGGGCCGCAACTGGATTAGGAACAGATGCGTCGCTGCCGGGCGGTAGAGACCCCAGCGGCAGCCATCCGAAGGGCCCCAGCGAAACGATCAAGCAGCCTTCCCCTTCGTAGGCTTGTCCCGCATCAGCTCCAGGAGGCGCCCGAACTTCGCCCGCAGGTCATCGTTTGTCGCCGAGTCCTGCTCAATCTCTTCCACGAGCTGGCTGAGCAGCGCCTTGTTGTCGGTGCGGTTGCCGGCGACTTCCTTCCCGATCGAAAGAAGCACCTCCTTAACCTCCTTCATGGTCGCTTCGAGACGATCGAGGCGATCCAGCGCTGCGTTGTCTCTCGCGGAATCCATCCCGGGAGGGATAGGCGCCGGCTTGGGGCGCGGAAACTCGACAACCGGCACGGGCCGGTCCGGGCGATCGGGCAGGTTCGGCCGGTCGCCCATCGGATCCTTGGGCAGGATGTACTGATCCGTGTAACGCACCGGGCGGGAGGCCGCCCCCGATGCCGCGTTCTGTGAGCCGAAGCCGTTGACCGGCACGAGGACGTTTCCGTCCCGGAAGGTGGTCATGCCCAGGAGCCGCGTGAGGGTGCTGTCCACGTCCTCGAAGGCTGCGGCGCGCACACCCGCGGAGGTGCCGAAGTCCCGCAACTCTGAGAGGTAGGCGCGCGCCACCTGCTCGAACTCCCCTCGCGCTGCCACGTCGCCGCCCAGAGCGAGAGCCTGTACCTCCCGGTACCGCCTCTCCGCTTCGGCGAGCTGCTGCTGCGGAGAGAGGCCCGAGAGCTGATCGTCCAGCCGCAGGTCCTGCTGGAAGGCCCGGAGAGACTCCGTCGTCCGCTTGAACTCTTCGGTAAGATCCTGGATGCGACGAGCCTGCTCCTCCTGGGCCGCCTGGAGCGGGTCTGCGCCTCCCCTACCGCCACCTCGGCTCGCGTTGCCAGCTTGTCCCGCGTTCCGGAGCGCGATCTCGCGGGCGGAATTCACCAGCCCGGCCGCTTCCTCCGTCCAGGCGTTCCAGGCCCGCAACTCGGCCTCGATCAGCATGAACTCCAGGTTCACCTTCTGCCGCTCGAACTCGGCCGCCTGACGGGCGTACTGGCCGCTCTCGCGCAGGTAGCCGAAGATCCGGTCCATGATCGAGTTAATGGCGTTCTGGCGCTGGAGGTCCACACCGAAGTCAATGCGCCGCAGGAGCTGGTCGGTCTCCTCGGCGGAGAGCCCCATCTCCCGCACGGCACGCCGGAGGCCATCCGCCTGGCGCAGGGTGGCGGCCATGCCCCCGGAGAGACCCGCGAAGGCGTCGATGGCCTGACGAGCCTGGAACTGGAAGTTGTCCCGGTTGTTCCGCTCGGCGTCGTTCAACTCCCAATCCCGGGGACCTCCGTTGGCGATCCGCTGGGAACGAGGGATGCGGCGCTGCGCCTCAATCTCCCGCTGGTTCCGCCGGTACTCCTCGACGAAGTCGGGAAGGCCGTAGTTCCGGTTCAACAAGGGGGCGATGCGCTCGCGGAGGGCGCGGCCTAGGGCTTCGCCAAGGAGGCGAACACCCTCTGCCGTCTCGGCCGCCGTCAAGCCGGCTTCCCGCGCCGCTTCCGTCCAGTCTCTGATCTGGCGGGCTGTCTGGGCGACCATCTGCGCCGGCTCTGAGAGGGAGGCGTTCCGCAGGTCCTCAAGCTGATCCCGGAGCGCCTGCCGCTGCTGTTGCCGAGCCTCGTTGGCTGCGCCTTGAGCCCGACGGATCGCCGCCTGGATTTCCTCCTCCGAGATGGGGGCGAGACTCTCGATCTGAGCGTTCAGGGTTGCGATCCGGGCTTCGATCTCAGCCAGGGAGAGGCCCACCAAGCTGCCGGCCGTTGCGAGCGCGGAGGCGCTCCCTAGGGCAGCCTCGGTGACCATCACGAGCGAGGAGGCGAAGACGCCCATGGCGCCCGTGGCGACGGAATACATGGAGCCGCGAGTGGGACCGCCCTCTTGTCCCCCACCGTTGGTGCCGCCACCACCACCGGCCCGGGGTCCACCCTCGCCGGCCTCTCGCCGCTCGGCTTGGCGAAGGAGTCGTTGCCGGTACTCCTCAGCCGCTCGACGCTCCTCCAGAAGCCTCTGGCGCTCCAGGAGTGCGAGGCGGTTGTACTCCTCGGCTTGAGCGCGGATCCGCTCGGCCTCGGTGCGCTGGACACCGAGAATCTGGTCCCGGAGGCCCTGAGCCGACCGCTGGAACCAGGTCGAGAGGTTCTCCAGGGCTGCCTGATACTGATTCGTGCCCCTATAGAGCTGGTCGACTTTGGCGAGGTGCTGGTCGTAGGTTTGCGACAGCTCCCGCATCTGCTGCGCGATGTCCGCCGCCCCTGTGGCGGCCTCGGCAAACGGGATCTGCTCCAACCAGCGGACGAACTCGACGTCCGCCGCGAAGTCCTGGCGGGTCTCGGCCTTGCTTCCCCGGATACCGGTCCGGACCAGGTCGGAAAGGTTGCCGCTCAGCTCGGCGGTACGCAGAGCCTGAACGGTCGCGTACTCGGCGGCCTGGTTGAAGTCCTCGAAGACTCGGCCGATGGCCTCTGCGCCGATCCGCACCTCGAACAGCTTCCCGCGCCGGGCGAAGGTGACATCCCCCACCTGCTCGTAGGCGAGGTCTACCTGCTTCGCAAGATCCTCGGCGGCAGCCACGATCTGCTTGATGGCGTTGCGGACGGTTTCCTTTGGCCCCTTGTTGTTGCCGTCGCTGGCGCCCCTAGTGCTGGCGTAGGCCCACCGGGTGTCCCGGTCCTCGATAAAGCCCTTGTACACGACGTACAAGCCATAGGCTGCGAGGGCCCAACCGGCGAGGCTGTTCGCCAGGGCGGCGTTTCCGCTGCCACCGCTGGCGGCTCCGTCGATAATGCTGGTCGAGGCTCCGAGATTGCTGCCGGCCGGAGTGCTACCCGAAAGCCAGGAGTACTGACCGCCGCTTCCGCCCATGAGCTTGCCGGCCCACTGCATCCAACCGCCGCCCCCTCCCCCTCCGCCTCCGGAGCCGAGCGCCGCCTCCGCCGCCTTTCCCTGAGCGATCGTCGCCAGCCAGCGAGCCAGCCAGCGCGCCATGGCCTCGATCCAGATATCCAGCCAGGCTTTGGCGATTGACTTGAAGCTGACCTCCCCGGTGCGGGCGGCGTGAACAAGCCAGTCCTCCCAGGCCGCCTTAGTGGCATTGACCGCACCGACGAGCGGCTCCCGAATGTGGTCGGCCGTTCTCTGGGCAATCTCCTGCTGAGCCCTGCGTTCAGCCTCCTGGCGGGTTAGAGCATCGTTGCCTCGAATCTCGGCCTCAATCTCGCTCATTCGCTTCCGGTGGCCGGCGTTCTGACTGGATAGTCCCTCCGCCTGGATCGCAGCTCGAATCTGCTCCTGAACCCCAAGTTCTCGCGTCGCATCCGAGAGCAGCCCGTACTTAGCCAGGATGTCGGCCACGTCTGCGCCATAGCGCCTCGCTGCCTCTGCTTGCTGCGCGAAGTCGGCCCCTTCGGCACGGCTGAAGGCCACGGCATCCAGAGCGGCATCGAGGCGGTTCTGTGCGTCAATTCGGCCCTGCTTTGCGCGGAGAGACTCCATCTCGGCTGCTACTTCGCGCCGGATCTGCTCGATGCGGTCGTCGCCAGCCTTCAGCCCGGCCACCGCCGCGCGCCGCTCGACCTCCAAGGCCTCAGCCCTCTCGTAGGTAGCAGTCGAGGTGCGGTTGATGGCGTCCGCGAGCTGCGCGTCCAGGTCCGCCATGGTCCTGGCGTGGTCCTTCTGCCAGCCCACTCTCTGCTTTTCGTAGTCCGCTGCCTGCGCTGACTTAGCCCGCTCAAGGTTCTGCTGGGCCAGGACTCGGATGTAGCTCTCGTCATTCTCGCGAAGCTCCCGCTTGGCCTGGTCCTCGGCTTGAATGCGGGCCGTCACGGCCATAGAGGCGTCCCGGGTGCCCGAGATAGCGTCCTGGAGCTCGGCCTCGCTCTGAAGGCGGGCGCGGGTCATCTCCAGGGTTCGGGCTTCGTGAGCCTCGCGTACGGCGTCAGCCTGACCGGCTCGAATCTTTGCCGCCACCGATTCGTTGATGGCGGCGACCTCGTGAACGGACAGGTCAAGACCAGCCTTCAGAAGGGCGTTCCGAATCTGACGCACTGCATTCTCTTGCGCGATCAGCAGAGCTTCGTCGCGGCCTTGCTGTGGTCCCTTCGCGTTAGCCGCTCGCATGCGCTCCGCTTCCTCGGCAGCTCTACGGAGAACTGCGATGGAATCATCCGTTGCGGCGACCGCTTTCTTTTGCTCGGCCGAGAGTTGTTGGGTTTCTTCCTTCAGCCCTGCCAGGGCTCCGGCTGCCGCCTGAGCCGCTACACCCACATTCTGGGTATTAATGCCAAGCGCAAGCTGTTCCTCGGCTGTCTCGTGAAACCCCTCAGACAGGAATCGGAGATCCTGAAGGGCTCCCTTGCGGAAGTCGGCGATTTCCTCCGCGCCTCTGCGTGCCCACTCCGCCCACGGCACCACTTTGCCGATGATCGTGAGTTGCTGCTCCAAGTACTGCGCTACACCGTCGCCCATACTGGCGAGCGCCCCGAAGAACGTTCCCAAAGCAGAGGCGATAGCGCCGCGGATCGTGCTGTAAGAGGACAGGATCCAGCGGCCGGCCTCGATGACTGCTCCGGCGGTCTGCCCCATGCTGCGCGCCAGATTCTCGGCCTGACCCTGGAGGCCCTGCCCTTCCCTGCTTGCTCCAGCGAGATCGTTCGACAGACCTTTCAGGGCGGGCGACATCTCCCCGCCGGCCATCTCAGCGAGATCTCCGATCTGGATCGATAACGCTTGCATCGACCCGCCGAGCGTTTCCCGGGCGGCTCGGGCGGAGCCGCCGAACTGCCTCTCCAGTTCCGCCAGGATCACAGTCTGCGCACCGGCTACGTCACCGGCCTTCACCATCTGCTTGATAGCAAGCTCTTGAGATTCGGAGAACTGGACGCCCCAGCGAGAAAGCGCAGAGAGGCCCTCAGCAGGCTCGTTGAGTGCTTTGCCGGCGAGCGTCGCCGCACCGCTGAGATCTCCCCCCATCCGGGCAGAGAGGTCGAGAATCGCCCGCGTGGCACGGGGGAAGATGTCGCCCGAGATGTTCGTGAAGGTGAGCAGGATGGCCTGCGCGCCCTGGATAGCCTCGTCGCTCACTCCGGTGAATCGCTGAAGTTCAGTCGAGTAATCGGCCAGTTCCTGAGCCGAGAACCCCGCCGCTCCACCCGTGGACCTGACGCCGGCCTCTAGCTGAGCGAAAGCGGACTCTGCCTCGACCGCTCCCGCGATGGACTCCCGCAGGCCAGCAGTGAAGCCTCTCCAGACGGCGTAGGCGACCCCCAGGGCTGCTGCGCCCGTCGCGATCTCTTTCAGAGAGCGAACGACGCCGGCTGAGGCTGCGGAGACTCCTGCCATCTGCCGGGCCGTCTCCGCGCCCTCCTTGCCAGCTCTGTCCAGGCCCTCGGCCGCTCGCCGAGCGCTTTGATCGACCTCTTTCAGCCCCACCGCTGCCCTTTGTGCTGCTGGGCTGAACTTGACGGCCTCCTCCCGAAGCCGCACCGTACTCTGCGCCAGCCTCACGGCGTTGTCGTTGGTGGGCCGCAGCGCCGCCCCTGTCGCCGCCGCTTCCGTCCGCATCTGGGAAAGCGACTTCGCGGCTCCCGAGGTGGAGCCGGCGAGCGCCCGGTTCTGCGTCGTCCCGGTCGCCACGCTCCGGTCCATGGAGCGCATGGCCTGGTCCGCACCGACACAGGCGTCCTTGAGCTGCTTGATCGAGCGCCCGGAAGTCTCGACGGCGGCCACGTACTGGCTGCCGTCGAGCTTGATCTGGGCTGTGGCTTCGAAGGACATGGCCTATTTCTTCGAGTCGCGCTTCTGCCGGTCTCGGTGGTAGGCCATGAAGACTCGATCGAGAGCGCCGATCAGGTAGCGGGCATCGTCGGCAGCGGGGCCTCGAAGGCCATCGAGGCGGATCACCTCTCGGACGTTGCGCCCCGTGAGGGGCTGGTAGGTAGCGCCAAACCCGGCCGCGATCACGCCGCGGTCCGAGTTGGCCTCCCAGAACAGCCCCATGACGCGAGAGAGCCAGGGGTCCAGCGCAGGCACTCGGCTGAGCTGCGTTTCCATCCCCTGGCTCTCCAGTTCTTCGAGAACGGCCCTGTCGTGCTCCTCAAGCTCCAGGAGGGGGAGCTGTGCAGACAGGACCTCCGTTACTTTCCCGCCTGGTCCTCCAGGAGTTCGGCACGGTAGGCCGCTTCGTTCTGGGAGGCGATCAGCACCTCCTGGAAGAACATGTCGCCGATCGACTGGCTCAGCTCGGTGGGTTTCTCCGGGTCGTTGAAGGCGGCGAGGATGTTCTCCGCCGTCGGAGGAATCTCCTGACCGTCTTCGCCGACCGCGCCCTCCCAGCGGATCAGATGCTTGGCGAAGCCTTCCTTCTGCCAGTCCCGCAGCATCTCGGGCGACACTTCCTTCCGGCGCGATCCCTTGGACTTGGCTTCCCACTGCCGCCACTTGTCGGAGAGGAAGTCCTGGTACGCCTTGAGGTCGGCCCTGCCGACGTACACCTTGAAGCCGTCGCCGTAGTCGATGGTCTGAAAGTCCTCGCGGCTGAAAGCCTCTTTGAGCTTCTTGATCTTGAGCATGGATCCGGTCTCCTCTGTTCCTGTCCTGTGGGTTAGGCCGCGACCTTGAACATCGCGAACATGCGGTCGTAGGTGGTGTCATCGGCGAAGGCCGCCAGAGAGGCCTTGCCCATGATTCGCTGGTTGGTGCCGGGGATCTCGGGATCCCCGGTGTTGGGCTTGAGGGCGGGGAGGTGGAAGAGCACCTTGTTGCCGAGGCTGTCCACGGTCGGCCACCAAAGCGAGGTCGTGGTGTGCGCTTCGATCAGTTCCTGGAGAGACCTGCCATCGGTGCTGTCGAAGTAGTAGCTGAGGTCCACCGCGATCGAGAGCCCCCCGTCGGAGATGTCCCGCGGGCCGGCAGTCGAGCCGATCCCGTAGAGCCCCTCCTGCGCGTTCGCCCCCTTGAAGTCGAAGGACGAGATGATGAGCGTCGAAGTGGTACCGCCGAGCTTCAGATAGGCGAAGTTCCCCAGGGCGTTGAGGAAGGGACCGGTGGGAGCCGCCGTCGGCGCTCCGGTCCCCATCGTGGCGCTTGCCATCGCGGGAGCGTTGCCCATCAACTCGTAGGACTCCTCCACGAAGGAGCCCGACTTCCAGGAGAGGTTCATCGCGCCGACCCGGAGGCCCTTGGCCTGGCGCACCTGAGAGGAGCCGGCGTCCCATTCGACGCCGTAGCTCTTGCTCGTCGAACCGTCCACGAGGCGACAAGTCTTGATGGACACCGAAGCCCCGGCCGCTTCCGTGGTGAGCGTGGTCGCGACCGTGATGCTGCCTGCCGCCGCAGCTGTGATCGGGCCGTGCCAGCCGTTGTTGCCGGTCTGGGCCGCCCCGGAGATCCAGATGAAGTCGCCGACCTGGAGCGAGCCCAAGCCGTTGCCGCTGTCGGCAATCACTCCGGTGCCGCTGGTGAAGCCGATCGTGGTGGCCGAGATACTGATCGCCGAGCTCCAGTCGGACTGCATGAAGCCCTCCTGCAGGAGGGTCGTGTTGTCGTACTGGAAGAGCGTCGGCAGCGAGACGACGCCGTGCTCCTGGAGCACCTGGTCCGCGTACCGCCGCCGGTCACCTCGTAGGATGTCCGGGGTACCCGTGGTCCGGTTGCGGGTCATCGCCATGGACCGCAGATTGATGTTCTGCATGGTGGTCGCCGGCGTGGTGCCCCGGGTGACTTCCTCGATGATCCTTCCCTGAACGAGATTCGTTTCCATGAGCTTCAGGCCCCCTTCTTCTTCGGAGCCGGGGCAACCGGCTCAGGGATTTCGAACACGACGCGCAGGCTCTCGAGCTGGTTGCGGTCGTTGACCTCGGACGAAACCCCCTGGACCATGCCCACCACGGCACCGACCGCATCGCGGACCTCGGCGCCTACGGCAGAGCCGGGGGCGGTGATGACGTAGATGGGCATCTCTGGTTCTCCCTAGAGGGCCTGCGTGACGTGGTAGTCCACGGAAACCTCGGTCCTGTACCAGCCGTGCTCGTCCTGCCCCAGGACCCGAAGGTAGGGAGTCTCGAAAGTCACGCCGGATGGCGGGCTGGTGATCGCGTCCTGGATCAGCGTCTCGGCGCGTTGGCCGAGGTTCAGGGCAAGCGAGGCGTCCCGGGCGAACAGGCTGACTACCTGCATGCCCTGGTTCTCCCGGATGTACTGTCCCAGGAAGGACCGAGGCTTCCCCGGAAGGATGGTCAGTCGCGCCCACGAGCCGGACTGCTGATCGGCGTAGGTGGTGCTCCCGTCGTAGTCCGTGGGGCTGGCGGTCCAGTTGTTGGCCCACCAGGAGTTCAGGGCGAGCAGGGTCTCTTCTGTGTTCATCCGAGAAGCCCCACAGCGTGAAAGCCATCGACAAGCTGTCGGCAGAGCGAGCAGTGCGTGTACGCGAACCGCTCCTCCGGATCACCGTTCTCGTCACCGAGATCAACCGCCTCACGGTTGACCAGGACTCGCATCGTCGACGCGGTGACATGAATCGCTTCGTGAGTGATCACAGACGTGCCGAGACGGCCCCGATAGAACAAGACTTCTCCGAGCTTCGGGCCCGGCTGCTCCGTCAGTGGATTCCAGCGCCAGAACGGAATGCAGATCCCTTCATAGCCGCTCTTGTTCTCCGGCCTCGGAGAGCGCCAGTGGCCGTAGGAGTGCATCGCCTTCTTCGAGGGGAAAACGATTACGCGCCAGTAATGGCGGAAAGGTAGCGCAAACGGATTGAAGCGGGCGGGCTTCACCTTGAATTCGACGGCTCCCGCCAGGAGGCTGGACGGACCATTGCCCCAGCGAAAGTCCATTGGTCAGGCCCTCACCATCTTGTTCGCCGGCTGGAGGAGTGGAGCCAGGAGCCGATGCACTTCGGTATAGACCGTCTCCGCAGGAGCACCGTCCGCAAAGGTTTGCGAGAGAGATCCCACCGACTGGCTCTTCACGTAGGTGGACCGGGTCAGATCAGCGCTAAGCGGCGTGGAAAGAGCCCTGGCAGCGAGGGCTGCACAGGCTTTCACCACCGGGACCGGCACGCTGGACTCGTCGATCGGTAGGTTGTTGATGTCGTAAGCGCCGTAGCGGGGCCACGACAGAGCCTGCGCGGAGGTCTTCTTGCGCCCCGGCCAGAGAGCGGCATACTCGCCCTCCAGCCAGTCCGTCGCCTGGCGCAGAGCGCTTTCCTTCGCAGGGTCGCCGGCAGCGGCCCAAGCCGTGGCCAGGGCGGTGCCGGTACGTCCCTCGTGGTAGGCGTTGGCAGCGGACACGGAGCACAGGGACTCCGCATCCGCCTTGCCGGTGCCGTCTTCGTCGATTAGGGCCAAGGGCTGTTACTCCTGGACCTTCTTCGGGCGTCCGCCGCGACGCTTGGGGGCGGACTCGGCGCCCTCGTCCCCGCCTCCCGCCGCCTCGGCCAGCTCCGCCTCGGTGACGTAGCCCAGGGAACGGAACAGCGCCTCGGCCGGACTCCCCGGGTCGACGCGGGCGGACTCTCCGCCCTCGCCAACCAGCAGCAGCGTGTTCTTCATCTGGGCTCCTTACCCGAGCAGCAGGGCGGTGAACTCAGGCTTGATGTTGGCTACACCCCAGGCGAGCGCGACCTCATACCGAACGCGCCGGTAGCCGGGATAGATCGAGAACTCGAAGGCAAGGCCAGTTCGGGGATCGACGATCACCTGACGATCGGTGGCCATGTCGCCCTCCTCCGGAAGAGCAGGCAGGCGAGCCGCCAGGATCATTGCCCGGCGATGGAAGGCCATGTTCGCGGTGTAGCTGTTGCCGACGGTGATTGCGTCGTCATCGTCTGAAGCAGCTCGCAGGCCGGGCTTGTTGATGGTCACCACGTTGGAGCCGAGTGCAGTTCCGACGACGTACTTGTTCGTGTCGCCCGCCAGGGTGATCACGTCGCCGGCCAGGATCGTGCCGGTGCCGGTGTCCACGGTGATGGTCGTACCCCCGATGCCCGGAGGGGTGGCGTCGTTCACGAGATACCCGGAGCCGGTGCCCTTGGTGTGGGCCTTGACCTGGGCGGACTCGCGGATCGAGAAGCCGTGGATGTCGAGCAGGATGCCCTGCCGAAGAAGGCCCTGATCGCCAGCCTCGTTCGCCTTGGTGAGCTGCGACAGGCTCCGCATGTTGGCGCCGGCCGTAGTGTTGATCACCAGGTGCAGATCGCTCGGCGGAGCGCCGTTGTCCAGCAGGATCTTGAGCACCTGGGCGGTATCCGAGAGGTTGCTGGCGAACGGAGTGGTGCCGGCCGTCCCGTGGGCCCTGGAAGCGCGGGTGTAGAGGCCCGCGAGGTCGGTCTCCACCTCGTTGACCAGCGCGCGGATGGCCTGGGCGATCTGGTCCCGACGGAGGTTCGAGTAGCCGGGCCCGCTATTGACGCTCTTCTGCTCCTCGCCGGTCCAGCGGAACGGGACCGCCCGGGACTTGGTGATCGTGATCGGCGTCTTGTCGAAGGTCTGGTCGCCGGTGTCCGGAGGAGTGGTCCCAGGCGTGATGTCCTCGGCCGTCGCGGTCGGGGAGATCGGCACGTAGACCACCTGGTCCTTCGCCGCGCGCTCCGCCATGGCATCCATTGTGACCGCCGGGATGAAACCGGTCAGCTCGCGGCTGACGACGTCGACCGCCTCGTAGAGATCGGGAATGAGGCCCGTGAGGGTGTTCGCCATTGTCTTATTTCCCTTTCAAAATGAGGCGGTCTGCTGCTCGCTAGCCGGAGACCTGGCCTCCGTCTTTCACGAACTTCATCTGCTCGCCCGGGGGCAGAGCGTTGAACTGAGAGCGCTGCATGGTCTTGCCGCCGGGCTTGCCGCCAGTCGGAGCGGGCGCACCGCTGCCGCCGGAGCCGCTCGCGCGGGTGAAGCGGTCCTTGTTGGGGTCGCGGTCGGCCAAGGCGGTGATCGCCTCCTCGAACGAGGCGTTCTCGCCGGGCCTCTCGCGGCTGAAGATGGGCTGCTTCTTGGCCTCGTCGTAGTACGCGACGAAGCTGCCGTTCGCGTCGACGTCGAGGTACTTACCGAAGTAGGACTCAGCCACGACGGGCGGAAGGATGAAGGTGGCTTCCTCGCCGTTGAACAGCTTGGACGTGGCGAACTGGTTGCCGATGGAAAGCTTGCGAATGACGGACTGAGAGCCCTGGAGCTTCGCCTCGTAGTCGTTCTTCTGCTTGTCGAGCTGCTCCTGCAGGGCGCGCTGGGCTTCCGCCTTGACGGTGTCCACCTGCCCGGCGTCGATCAGCTTCTTCTCGTCGATCTTCTTGAGCTTCTCGATCGCCTCGCGGGCGGCCTGGGCGTCGAGGCCCTCGAACAGCTTCGAGGTCTCGGTCAACTTCGTCCGGGCCTCGTCGCGCTCGTCGGAAACCTTCTTGATCGTGTCCACGGCATGGACCATGTCGAACGGCACTTCTCGGCCATCCGAATGGACAGCGACGGGCTTTCCGTCCTTCACTTCACAGACTTCAACTTCGGTCCCGTTGACCTGGACCTTCAGCAACTTCGGCTTCACGGCTTCTCGCCTCGCTTTCCCGGCGTCTCGCCAGGGGTTCCGGCTGTGGCATCTCGCTCACAGTCGGGAAAGCGAGCGCTCCGGCCGAGGAGACCGGATGAGGAGGGACAGGAGAACGGTGCCGGAGCGCTCACAGCTCCATGAAAGCACCAGGAATAGCGGAGCACCACCCGAAGTGCTACAATCCGTAGTAGCTTTAGGTAGTTCCGGAAGGTTATAGACTTTAGGAGGTTTGGGGCCTATGTCCCGAATTGGCGACGAGGTGCAGCGTGCGCGCAGGAGCCGCGGCTGGAGCAGGGAGAAACTCGCAGAAGTTGCGAGCCGTCTCCCGGGCGCTCCGGAGATCGATCACAAGACTGTGGAATATCTGGAGCGGACACGGACCACGTTCCGGTTCGACACCTCCGAGCCGCTCCCCTGGCTCATGAAGGCGCTGGGGATGAAGGGCGAGGTGGTGCTCCAGGCGCTGGGGTTGGCGGCATGAACGAGCGCATCCCCTTAGCTGAGGTCATCCCGTTCGACAGAGGCCAGGAAGTCGTGGACCGCTACCTGCCCGGCAAACGCTTTTCTGCGCTAGTCAAGCGAACCGACGGCAAAGGGGTAGTGGACATCCTGGTTACCAAGGACCACGAGGAGTATTGGGTAGAGACCGACAACCAGGGTTGTGTTGCTCGGCTGGTTTACGTCAAGCGCGAGGACGGCTTCTGATGGCATCCCTTGACCAGACCTTCCGCGCCCTCGCCACGTCCCTCCTGGCCGACCAGAAGGCTCTCCTTCACGTTCGGCTCTCCGGCACCTTCTCCCCCGGCAACGGGACGGCTGCCCAGACCCGGGCCTCAGACATCTCGGTCGTGGCGTCGGACGACTCCCTCCGGAGGGTTTCCGGCTCGTGGACCGCGGAGGGCTACGCCGTCGGCGACGTGGTTCGGGTCCAGGGCTTCTCCACGGCCGCGAACAACGGCTGGGCCGAGGTGACCGCCGTCGAGGCCCTCTGGCTGGCCGTGGATCGCGCCCTCACGGACGAGGCCGCTGGCAAGCTGGTCTTGGTCCAGCGCGGCATCCTGACCGAGTTCAAGGGCCGGATTGAGTCCTACGCTCTCAAGGCGATCGACGGGAAGCAGGTTCAGCACGGGGACCAGAAGGTACTCGCCTCCGGAGAGGCTTTCCCTTCCGAGCCCCGCAAAGGGGACCTCATCCTCCTGGGCTCCGATCTCTCCGCCCCGGTGCGGTCGATCGAGGGCGTCCAGGCCACCTACGCCGCTGAACAGGTGGCGCTTTGGGAACTACAAGTGAGGGCGTGAGGGAGTGGTTGGAGGTGCCGGAGTGAGCTGGATCGCTGTCTCGGAGCGCCTGCCGGCCGAGAACCTGCTCGTGCTCGTGTGGCACTCCGCTTCTGGCCGCGGTCTTGCGTCGATTGGCTGCTACCGCAGCATGTATCGGCCAGAATGGTGGTCCCAGTAGCTCGGCCCGATCACTCACTGGCAGCCATTGCCGGCCGGACCGAATTAAAAGTGGCCTTCGTAGACCTCAGCGCCTTTTTCGCCCAGCTCGACGCCATGCACAAGGGCATGACGGAGGAGCTGTACGTCCTGATCTTCCGGAAGCTGGCGCTGGACATCCATGGGCGTGTCGTGGTGTTGACTCCCAGGGACACCGGCCGGGCTCAGAACGGCTGGGCGGTCAGCGTGCGCCAGGCTTCGGCTTTCCAGCCTCCGGAAGGAGCCGAGAAGTACGGCACTGCGGGGGACCTGCTACCTGGCGCCATCGCGGCCCTGAACGAGCTGAAGTTCGGAGACACCGTGTACATCACGAACAACGTGGTGTACATCCTCAAGCTGAACGACGGGCACTCGAAGCGGGCGCCGGCCAAGTTCATCGAGCTGGCATTGTCCGAGGGGCTTCAGATGCTGGACGCGGCCTAAAGGCAGCAGGTACCTCCGCACGCAACCTAGGGGTGCTTCCCAGGCATCCCAATTTGATAAAACATTAAATGTGGTGTATCCTTCCTTTGCGGTGGAGCGATCAAGCTCCGCCCAGTCCTTGGGAGGATCACCAATGGTCGAACGAAGCCTTATCTCGGAGTTGCACGGCTGGAGAACCCTGGACACTGCGCCTGAAGGTGAACTGGTCGATCTCGCGACCTTCATCAACGAGAGTGAAGAACTGTCCGCGATTCCCTCCGCTCGCGGCCAGCGTGCGCCATCAGGCTGGGAGGCGGAGGATGGTAGCCCGATCAAGGAAGCGGACGTGAGGTACTGGCGTCCGATCTAGACCTACAGGTTAACCCTCACAGTGTGAACGCGGGCGGTCTCGTCACGGGGCCGCCCGTTCTACGCCGCCAGCCCAGCCTTCCGATACGCCCCCTTCTCTCGCTCCCGAAGGTCCGAGAGAGTCCACAGAGTCCCGTCCTTCTTGACCAGATCCTCGGCCGAGACGCCGCCCTCCAAGAACAGCGTAGCCCGCTCCTTCCCGTAGAGCTTCACGGCCCTCTCCGGATGCTTCCGGAGCCACTCCTCGGCAGAGAGGGAGGCCGAGACGGCCCCGTCCATGGACTCCCGTGTGCCGGCCGGCGCCTCCTTGAGGTTGATCCCGAGCTCGCGCCAGGATTTCAGCTCGGGACGCGAGGTGCACCGGTCCCGAGGATGGTAACGGCCTGGCCCTGCTCCCCACGGGATGGCATGGCCGATCGGCTTGTGGTCCAGGGTGTAGCGCTTCCCGTCCCTGGGTACGCACTGCTCGCAGGTGCGGTCGTCCAAGGTGGCGACGATCACTAGGGCCTTCACCACGTCCCGGTTCTTGTCGTAGAACTGGTCCCGGGCCTCGTTCGCCGTGTGGTGCATCGCAGTGAGCGCCCAGGTTTCCAAGTGGCGCTTCGGGATCTCCACCAAGCCAGGGCTTCCCGGGCTGCCCTTGAACCGCTTCATGATGTCCCGGAGGTTCTCCCCCTGAAGCATGCCCTGCTGGATCGAACGCTCGAACAGGTCCAGCTTGCCGGCCGAGAGATCCCGGGCCCAGCGCGCGATCGGGCGACCGTCGGCGAGGGGCTTCGCCTCGATGAGGGAGACAAGCTGCTCGATGGAGGGGCGAACCAAAGAGACCTCCAGGGCGCCGCGGCTGGCTTGGATGCCGGCCTGGGCAGCGAAGCGGAGATCCCCACCTACGGAGTCCGCCACGAGCTGCGCCTGGAACTCGACCTCGTACTCAGCCAAGTTCCGCAGCTCCTTCCGGAGGAACAGCCCCAGCCGGTTGTACGCCTCCGCGTTGACGCCCCGTAGCTCGTGCATGAGGGCCTCCAGCCGAGCCGTGGTGAACGGCCCCCGGTCGAAGCCCCTGGTCTCGATCTCCCGCAGCCGAACTTCGATCTTGGCGAGCAGCTCCCGGTCGGCCTCGTTGAGCACCTTGACCAAGTCGCGCACCAAGCGGGCGCCGAGACGGCGCAGACCCACCTCGTGGGTGAAGGTGCCGTCCCGGATGTTGTCGTTGGAGGACATGGGGCTAGGGCTGGATGCCGAGGGAGCGGAGGAAGTCACGATCCTTGGCCTGGACTGCAGCCTCTCGGACGGCTCTCTCCGCGAGGGCCCGCTCAATGACCTGCAGGAGATCCTTCTGGAAGGGGGTCCAATCGGGAGGCGCCTCTTTCATCCCTTCTCTCCTTTCACCACCCGCATGCTGGCCTTCGTCTTGAACCGCCGCTCCAGGGAGGTCAGCTCTTCGCCGTCGGGAGGGCCGGTGTAGGCCGCAGGAGGGAGTAGCGCCTCGGCTGTGAGGTATCCCTCCCGGATCAGCACCCGGAAGAAGGCGCCAACCACGCGAGGGCTCCTCGGGCTCCCGGCGTGCAGCGAGGCGAAGTCCTCCACCAGGGCGGTCCAGGTAGTGGTGCCCGCCTTGCCGGCGATCTCGTCCTCCAGGTCGTCAGACGTCCGGATCGCTCCCGCGCCCAAGAGGGCGGCGACGAGCATGCGGTGGAGGTCGGGAGGGACGGGCATTTTCGTTCGCGTCAGTCTCCAACGAACCCCATCTGCCTCTTGGTCTCGTCGTCCGCAGTAATTGTGTACAGTACGAAGTGGAGAGGGATAGATATCCGGAAGGAAACCAACTCCTCCTTCTCGGAGAAAGTGAATGGATAACTCACCTCCAATTCCAAGAAACTGCCTCGCTGCTCCACATTGTCGCAGTTGAAGTACCTGCGGTCTTTCAAGCCCAAGCCCAGGGGTTCCGACGCGAAGACCTCCCTAGCCGCCGGCGTGAGGACAACGTCCGTCTTTATCTTTCTTGCCATACAACAATTCTACCCTAACGAGTCTCGAAGGGTGGTTCGTGCTTACGCCGCCACGTCCTCATCCCGCTCGCCCTCGCCGTCGACGGTGGGCTCCTCCGCCTTCTCTTGCCCCTTCCCGCCCTCCAGGGCCTTGATCCGCGCCTCCAGGGCTGCCAGGGCATCTTCCAGGTCCAGGGCTCCGTACTTAGGGGTCTCCTGCTCGAGTTCCCGGATCTCCTCGTCCACGTCGGTATCCGGATGGAGGATGCCGTAGCGCTTTGCCTCCTTGAGGACGGTCTTTCGGGAGATCTCGCTAGCCTTGCGCAGCTCCCGCACCTCCTGGAAGCTTCCGCCAGGCAATAGCGTGAGGCCCTCCTTGTTCACCACCACGGAGCCGCCGTCTCCCTCCTTCCCTCCCTCCCAGAGCATCATGAACTCCAGGATCCTCTCCAGTGCGTCCCGATAGTGGATCAGCCAACCTTCGATCTCGGAGTTGGCCTGCGAAGTGCGGAGCGCGCTGTCAGTCGCGACGACGTCGCCCGTCTGCTTCATGAGGGGTCGAAGGCTCAGTTCATCGGCCCGCTTGGCGATGTCGTCGAGGATCTCCGCCACCACCTTGAGGGAGGAACCGGTGTGCTCGACGTACTTCATGTCGGCCTCGGGCTTGCTGGACCAGAAGTAGCGGCCTGCGCCGATCTGGCCTTGCCTTTGTGGCCCGGCTTCCTCATCAGGAGACCAGCCGGAGCGATGGATCACGGGCGGGCTCACCTTGTGGGCGCTGTTCTTGTGGTCTGACCGGAGCTGGAAGTACTCCAGAGTCGCCTCTTCAAGCTCGGGATGGCAAGGCCGCCCATCCATCCACCCGGTTCGATTGAAGTAGAACGGCACCAGAGGGATCTGAGTGAGGGGCTTCATGAAGCCGGAGCCCTCCTCACCGGGCCGGAGGATCTCCTGCTTCTTCCCATTGGCGTCCTTGACCACCTCGTAGACCTCGAACCTGGCGCAGCGTTCGATGCTGCCTGCTGGAATCTCGGCCGGGACCGCTCGCTCCTGTTCCTCGTACAAGGCCCGCGCGGAGTGATCGGCCGGGAAGGTCTTCTCCCCCTCTGCGAGACCGTCGTAGTAGACCCGGATCTCTTCCTTCTCGGTGCCCGGGTCCCAGCGCGACTTCTTCTCAATGTACGTCCGCTTCCACCGCAGGCGGTTGATCCTCGGCACGCCGTGGACGAACCGGGGCGAGACCTCGATCACGCACTCTGGATCCAGGTGGACGGCATAGGGCCGGCGCTTGTTCCGCTTCTCGTCCGCCTTGACCACCTCGTCCTGTGGCCTGGGCGCCTTATCGACCAGGACATAGGTAATCCCGAACGCCTCTCCGGTCTCCCAGACCGAGCGCCCCCACATGTCCATGTGGTTGCCGTGGAAGTCGAAGTTCTCCAGCCAGCCGGGTACCTTCTCACTCCCTCGGATCAGCTCGGGAACGTCGTCGCCGAGTTGCGGAGGGTTCTTGAAGACCCGGGCGGCGTGGTCCTTGATGGCCGACTTCAGGAAGTTGCGCAGGTAGGTACGCCCCTTCCGGACGCTATACTCGTCAGGAGTTTCTCCCACCTCCCGAGGCAAAACGTTGCACTCGCCCTCGCCCTCTCTAGCTTCCTGGCGCAGCGCTTCCGTTCCTCCAAGGATCAACCGCGTCCGCTTCCTCTCCTTCTCGGCTGCGTCATACGCCGCCGAAGGTGTGCTCACAGTATGCCGCGTCGTGGTGGTCATCCTGGTGCTCCTTTAGCCCCAAGGGAGAGAGGAGGAGCCCGCAGAGGCTCCGCCAGAGACGATTCGGTAGCGCCACATGTCGTAGGCGTGGTCTTCAGCGTCAGAGTTCACGTCATCCTGGTCCCGATCGTCCCGAGGGAGAGTCGGGATGGTACGAATGCTGTGCCGGCAGCCCTGGAATACGAACAGCCCCGGCTCTTCTATGGGCCCCTTGAGGCTTGCTTTCAGACGGCCCCGGATCTTCTCGGCGCCCACCTTCCGCGAGCCAGGGCTCTTTTCCGAACGGGTCCAGGTCACTCCGTGGCGGGAGAAGTCTCGGGCAATGCACACACCATCCGTCTCGTCGAAGATGGCATTGTCGGCAGGCCCCGGTCGGACGCGGGAGCCCCAGGGCATCTCCTTCTCCATAGCTACCACTTCCCGCGCCACCTCAGAGGCGAGCTTTCGGCATCCCTCGTTCGGCTGCCCATTCCAGCCGTAGTGCTCCATGATCTGGAACAAGGTGCCGCGAGACCAGGAACGGCGAGAGCCGTCCCGCAGCGTCGCCTCGGTTCCGTCTGACTCAGCCCACCACCCCGCGGAGAAGGGCTTCGAAGAACCCCAATCAAGGGAACGGTCGATCCGCCAGGAACGCGGGATCTCGAACGGCTCTACCACGTGGACCTCGGGACGCCACAGGTCGTCGAACATCCCGCCGGCCACGATGTTCCAGTCTCCGTCCTCCATGGCGCGAACAAGAGCTGGATTCCCGAGACCGGCGAGTTGGGCCTTGTACTGCTCCGGGTCGTGAATCGAGGGGTTGTCAGCGAGCCGGGCCGGGATGTACTGGCGCAGCATCCCTCCGTCCTCACGAGCCGCTCGCCAGACGGAGAGCGCCGGCTGAGGGTCAATCCAAGCCGCCTTGACCCAGTTGTGCCCGATCCCTCCCGGATTCGAGCCGTTGAGGATCCTGGGGAACAGGCCCTCGTACTTCTCCGGCACAGTCAGGCCCGCCATCCTCACGCGCGACCGAAGGAAGGCGTACATCTCCCGAGGCCAGTGGGTCAGCTCGTCGATCATCAGGACGTGCATCTCGGCACCCTGGTACTTGTACACGTCCTTCGGGTACTGGCAGTGACAGAGGAAGATCTTCGAACCCGATTTGAAGCTGATCACCAGATCGGACCAGTTGATCCGGGCCCATCCGGTCTCGATCAGTTCCTTCAGCAGGACCGGGAAGCCGCTCGGCCCCTCCATGTGGTTCTTGAGCAGCTCGGGATAGGTCCGCCGGAAGAGGTAGATCTGAAGGCCCGGGACCTCGAGCGCCCAGACGATGGCGGCCACTCGCTTCAGGTGCGACTTGCCACCGCCGGCCGCTCCCCCGTAGAGCACCTCGGTGCCTCGGGAGAGAAGCGCGTCACCCTGCCTTGGGTGAAGTCGTAGATCCATCGTCGATGATCACGTTCACGGTGGGGGCAGGCAGCTCCTTGCCGTCCTTGCCGGTCAATTCCCTGCGGTTAGTAAAACCGCCGCCCGATTCCTTGGCGGCCTGCTCAAGGATCTCCCGTGCCAGTCCCGCGTTCTTCTTCCGCTTCGCCCACCAGTACCACTCCTGTAACTCCTGGAGACGGTAGCTCTGCTGGGCGATCCCGATCTCCGCCTGGGTCTCCAGGAACTTCTTCCGGGTTGCATCGAACAGGGCCTGCCATTTGGCGGCCACTTCCACCTGGAGGGGGTTGTAGTTCCGCACCTGCTGGCGGTCGATCTCGATGCCGAATTCCTCCTTTACGAGGTCGCACACCTCTGAGGGGGAGCGGAAGCAGGCGAGCTGCTGCACCACGTAGGTCTTGTGAGCTTCTTCGAGGCGGGCCATGGTTTCGCGTTCTCGTCAAGGCCGGGTAAAGGCCTATGCCGCCTTTCCTGGAGGAGGAGGGACCAACCCGTCGCTGGTCCACTCGCACCGGTAGCAGGATAGGCCCGGAGTCCAGGCATGCCCTTGTAGCGGGACAGAGAGTGGGCGCGCCGACCACAGCTCGTCCCCACCGCACGACGGGCAGAGAGGCCAGCCGTCGGTGCGTCGCTGGATTGGAAGAGCAGGCTTGTCCATCACGCCGCCTTCCCGAGACAGAGCCCACACGCCAGCGCCAGCCGGGCCGGAGCGACCGTCGGAGTCCTCCTCCCCGCCTCGACCATCCGGGACACGTTGCGGGACACTCCGGCCCCGTAGCGCTCCGTGACGCCGACGAACTCCTCAACGTCATGAGGCTTCAAGCACCAGAGTGGCCGGCCGGTCTCGCGGTGGAAGAGCGGCTCGCCTTCCTCCTCCTTCTGGCCGCAGTGGTAGAGCTCGTGCTCGACAACAGCGCAGAACTCGGCGTCGCCCGCTTCGCCAAGGATCGGCGCCGAAAACGTCAGGATGAAGTCGGGCTCCTCCCCCTCCCACCACTCTCCAAACCACTCCTGGATCTGCTGCCAGAACCGGGCGCGCTGCCAGGCGTTCACGCCCTGGGGAGGCCGCGGGATCTCCGCTGTAGCGGCGACGGATAAGCCGCGGCTTCTATTTTCCTCGGA
>Ga0196963_10000894_pt1 | contig 22668 bp, 27 predicted proteins | sample S1_5metaG_FD_148600 | JGI IMG/M metagenome (GOLD analysis project Ga0196963, IMG submission 148600) | Soil microbial communities from Anza Borrego desert, Southern California, United States - S1_5 | ecosystem: Environmental > Terrestrial > Soil > Desert | place: USA: California | collected... | reverse complement strand
CCGGTGGCGGGGCTTCCGCGGTGAAACTTCGTGTTACTCGATCGTGCAGAGCAGCTCGCCGCCGACGCGCTCGGTGCGGGCCTTGCGGTCGCTGAGCACGCCCTTGCTCGTGGAGACGATGGCGATGCCCAGGCCCTGGAGGGGACGGGGCAGGTCCTCGACCTTGGTGTAAACGCGCCGGCCGGGCTTGCTCTCGCGGTGCAGCTTGTGCAGCACGGTCTCGCCGGCGGGGCCGTACTTGAGGCGGACGCGGATCTGGCCCTGGCGGCCGTCTTCGATCACGTCGTAGCCGTCGATGTAGCCCTCGTCGCGGAGCACGTCCGCGATCCCGCGGCAGACCTTGCTGTTGATGCAGGCCACCGTCTTGGAGCGGTTGCGGGCCGCGTTGCGGATCCGGGTGAGCATGTCTGCGATTGGGTCGCCGATCGCCATGATTGAGTCCTAAGTCCTGGGTCGTGAGACGTTGAGTCGGTACGTTGACGCGTTGCCGGTGATTACCAGCTGGCCTTCCGCATGCCGGGGATCTTGCCCTCAAGGGCGAGCTTGCGGAGCATGATGCGGCTGATGCGGAACTTGCGGTACACGCCGCGGGCGCGCCCGGTGAGCTGGCAACGCCGCACGGTGCGGGTGCTGAACTTCGGGGTCCGGCGGCTCTTGGCCATCTGTGCCTTGGTCGTCATGTCTGGTGCTCCGGCGTGCGTGCCGTTTGAATCCTGTGGTTACTTCTGGTCGGGCTTACGGAAGGGCATCCCCAGCTGCTCGAGCACGAACTTGCTGCGCTCGGGTGTGCTGTTGGAGAAGCAGAAGTTGATGTTCATGCCGTGGGTGAACTGGGCCTCGGCCATGTTGATCTCGGGGAACACGCCCTGCTCGGTGAGGCCCATCGCGTAGTTGCCCTGGCGGTCGAACGCCTTGTCGGGCAGGCCGCGGAAGTCCTTGATACGGGGCGTGGCGAGGTTGATGAGGCGGTCGAGGAAGTGCCACATGCGCTCGCGGCGGATGGTGACGACGGCCGAGCTCTCGAAGCCCTCGCGGAGCTTGAAGTTCGACACGCTCTTCTTGGCCTTCACCACCACGGGCTTCTGGCCGGTGACCTTGACGAGGGTCTCGAGCACCTGGCCCTTGACGTGCGGGGGGAGCTTGCTGCCCTCGAGGTGGCGGCCCATGTTGACGTTCAGCACGATCTTCTCGAGCTTGGGCATCGCCATCGGGTTGTCGATGCCGAACTTCTCGGTGACAGCCTTGCGGACCTGGTCCTGGTAGAGCGTCTTGAGGCGCGGGGGCGTCTTGGGGCCCGCCGCCGCCTCGGCCTCGACGGCCTCGGAGACGTGCTTCTTGCCCGAGCCGCCGCCCGAGGGCTTCTTGCCGGCGGGAGCGCCCTTCTTCGCGCCCTCCTTGGGGGCGTGCTGCTTGGCCTCACCGGCCTGCTTCTTTGCTTCTTCCTTCGACATGGGTCTGCTCACTTACTCGAGGGGTCGCTCGGGGAAAGTCTTACTTCTTCTTGCTGGCCTTGGAGGCCTTCTTCGCCGGGGCCGCGCCGCCGGCGGCGGCCTTGATGGTGCCGAGGACCTTGAGCTCCTTGCCGGCGTGGCGGGCCACGCGGACCTTGGAGCCGTCGGACTCGGTGCGGAAGCCGACGCGGACGGCCTTGCCGTCAACGACGGGGCTCACCTTGCTGATGTGGATCGGCATCTCCTTGGTGATGATGCCGCCCTGGGGCGCGATGCGGGTGGGCTTGATGTGCTTGGTCTGGGTGTTGACACCCTTGACCAGCACCTGATCGGTCTTGGTGATGACGCGGATGATCTCGCCGACCTGGCCCTTGTAGGAGCCGCTGGTCACCATCACTGTGTCGCCTTTGCGGACGTGGCGGGGCATGTCTGAATCCTTCTTCCAGCTCTGGTTGAGGCTGATCAGGTGCGGTTAGATCACTTCGGAGGCCAGGGACACGATCTTCATGTAGTTGCGGTCGCGCAGCTCGCGGGCCACCGGCCCGAAGATGCGGGTGCCCTTGGGGTTGCCGTCGTCCTGGATCAGCACGACAGCGTTGCTGTCGAACTTCACGTAGGAGCCGTCGGCGCGACGCGTGGCCTTGGTGGTGCGGACGACCACGGCCTTGCTCTTGTCGCCGGGCTTCACGTCGGCGCCGGGCAGGGCCTTCTTGATCGACACGAACACGCGGTCGCCAACGCCCGCGGTGCGGCGGGTGAACTTGCCGGTCGCGGTCGAGCCGCCGTACACGCGGATCACGTAGGCGATCTTCGCCCCGCTGTTGTCCGCGACCTCACACCGTGTTTCCTGTTGCAGCATGGCTCAGTCTCGTTCCTCACGCGATCGTCGCGTGTTACTGCACTTCCTTGACGCTCTTGATGGCCGCGGCCTGCTCGGCCCGGTTCTCGACGATCCGCACGAGCTTCCAGCTCTTGGTCTTGCTCAGGGGCCGGCAGGGCGCGACCTCGACCAGGTCACCGTTGCGGCTCTCGTTGTTCTCATCGTGCACGTGCAGCACGGTCCGCTTGCGGATGTACTTGCCGTACTTGGGGTGCTTGTCGAGGTAGTTCACCACGACCTTGCGGGTCTTCTGGCGGACGTCGCTCTCCACGACCCCGATCTGGGTACCGGTCTTGCTCTCGGTGGTCGCGGCCGGCTTCTCGGCCTTCTTGGCCGCGGCGGACGACTTGGTGCTGGTCTTGGTGGCTGCCATCGTGATTCCTCTTACGCCTGGGTCGTCTTACGCCTTGGTTGCCTTGAGCGCCCGGGAGCGCTGCTCGGTGAGCAGGCGGGCGATGTCCTTGCGCATCTTGCCGAACTTGGAGGTGTCCTCGACCTTCTCGGTCACGGCCTGGCTGCGCAGGTCGTAGAGGTCGTTGCGGAGCTTCGCGAGCTCCTGCTTGATCTCCTCGTCGTTCATCTTGTGTGCTTCTGCTGCCTTCATGATCCAACTCCGATCGGACTTGATCGCCGGGGAGGCCCGCGGCGCGGTTTGCTTTACACGCGGACGCGGCGGCCGACGAACCGGCACTTGACGGGCATCTTCATCGCCACGCGGAGGAGGGCGAGCTTGGCCGTCTGCTCGGGCACGCCGGCCATCTCGAACAGCATGGTGCCGGGCTTCACGCGGGCCGCCCAGTAGTCCACATCGGCCTTGCCCGTACCCATTCGGGTCTCGAGGGGCTTCTTGGAGATGGGCTTGTCCGGGAAGACGCGGATGAACAGCTTGCCCTCGCGCTTGACGAAGTGCATCGCGGCGATACGACCGGCCTCGAGCACGTTGCCGGGGACCCACGCGCCCTCGAGGGCCTGCAGGCCGTAGTCACCGAAGGCCACGTAGTTGCCCTTGGTGGCCTTGCGGGGGCGGACCCGCCGCATTTCCTTGCGGTACTTGACTCTCTTCGGCATCAACGCCATCGGACACACTCCACGGGGCTAGCGGCCGCCCCGAATCAGTCGAAACTTTTTTACTTGCGACCACGGGCCCGGGCGCGACCGCCGGCGGCGTTCGAGGTGTTCTCGTCGGCCTCGGTCGTGTACATGCCCTTGTAGACCCACACCTTCACGCCGATCACGCCGTAGGTGGTCCGCGCCTCGGCGAACCCGTACTCCACCCGCGCCTGCAGCGTGGAGAGGGGCAGCGAGCCCAGACGCACGGCGAGCACGCGGCTCATCTCAGCCCCGCCCAGGCGGCCGCTGATCTGGACCTTGACGCCCTTGGCGCCGGCCGTCATCGCGGCCTCGCACTTCATCTTGACGACGCGACGGAAGCTGGCCCGCTTCACGAGCTGCTCCGCGACCGCCTCACCGATGAGGTTGGGGTCGAGGTCCGCGTTCTTGATCTCGATGATCGAGATCGCGACCTTGCGGCCCGTCATGTACTGGAGCTCCTCGGTCATGCGCTCGACCTCGGCGCCCTTGGGGCCGATCACCAGGCCCGGGCGGGCCGTCTTGATGATGACCTTGAGCTCTTCACGCGTGCGCTCGATGTGGATGTCGCTCACCGCGGCGTTTGGGGGCCTGCGGTTGAGGCGCTTGTCGAGCCACTTGCGGATCTTCTCGTCCTCGACGAGGAGCTCGCCGTAGAGAGCCTTGGGGGCGTACCAGCGGCTCTTGTGAGCCTCGGTGATCCCGAGCCGCAGACCGAATGGATGCGTCTTCTGTCCCATGCTTACCTCGCCCCCGCCTTCGCGGAGCGCTCTTCAACGCTGATGGTGATGTGAGCCAACGGCTTCAGAATCTGGTGGGCACGACCGCGGTCCTTGGGCTGGAACCGCTTGATGACCGGGCCGTTGTCGACGCGGCTCTCGCTCACGAAGAGCTGAGTCGTGTCGGCGCCGGCCTGCTCGGCGTCGGTGATAGCCGCGTTCAGGGCCTTCTTGAAGTTCACCGCGGCCTTCTTGGTGTTGAAGTTCAGCAGGTCCTGGGCGGCGATGACGTCCTTGCCGCGGATCAGGCCGGCGATGAGGCCCGCCTTGCGGGGGCTGCCGCGGTGGCCGTTGACCTTGCTGGTGAAGGCGGCGATGTCCTTGGCTTCGCAGCCCAGGACGCCGGCCATCTTGCTGATCATCGGCGCCTTGCAGCGCGGGTGATCGCGGCCGACCATCCAGTTGTTGACCGCGCTGAGGGCCCGGTCGACCTTCAGGTTCTCGTCGGCGATCGCCTGCGCCAGCTGCTCGGGAGTGATCCCGGCCTGCTGGGCACGCTGCTTGAGCTTCTTTCCTTGAATCCTCACGGGTAGGCCCTCGTCTGCCGGCCCCAGCGGGCCGGCGGGTTGAACGACGTGCTTTAGGACTTCGCGGCGGCGGCGCCCTCGATGCCTTCCTTCTTGTTCGTGTGCCCGCGGAAGGTGCGGGAGATGCTGAACTCGCCGAGCTTGTGCCCGACCATGTCCTCGGTCACGAACACGTCGAGGAACGCCTTGCCGTTGTGCACCTTGAACGTGTGCCCGATGAACTCGGGAACGATCGTGCTGCGGCGGGCCCAGGTCTTGATGGGCTCGCGACGGCGGCTGGCATTGAGCTTCTCCACCTTGCGGTAGAGCTTCTCATCGACGAACGGACCTTTCTTGAGGCTGCGTCCCATGTGCGTGTCCCTGGATTACTTCTTCTGGCCGTAGCGCTTGCTGACGCGGCGGCGGATGATCAGCTTGGTGGAGTGCTTCTTGCGGTTACGCGTGTTGCCGCCCTTGGCGTGCACGCCGGTGGGGCCGGCGAGCGGACGGTTGCCCTTGCTGCGGCCCGAGCCGCCGCCCAGCGGGTGGGCGTGGTGGCTCTTGGCGACGCCGCGGGTGATCGGGCGGATGCCCATCAGGCGGGAGAGGCCGGCCTTGCCGAGCTTGCGGAGGCGGTGGTCGGGGTTCCCAACCTTGCCGATGGTGCAGCGGCAGTCGAGCGGGACCCGGCGGACTTCGCCGCTGGGGAAGGTGAGGGTCGCGTAGTCACCCTCCTTGTTGCTCATCTTGCAGTAGGTGCCCGCGGAGCGGCAGATCTTGGCGCCGCGACCCTTCTCGAGCTCGACGCAGTGCACGTCCAGGCCGGTGGGCACGAAGCGGAGGGCCATGGAGTTGCCGATGGCCGGCTCGATCGCCTCGGTGCTGGAGGTCAGGATGGTCTGGCCGTCCTTGAGGCCCTCGGGCGAGGGGATGTAGCGGCGGACGCCGTCGGTGTACTCGATCAGGGCGATGTGGCAGGAGCGGTTGGGGTCGTACTCGATGCCGATGACCTTGCCTTCGATGCCGTCGCGGTCGCGACGCTTGAAGTCGATCATGCGGTACATCTTCTTGACGCCGCCGCCGATGCCGCGGGAGGTGATCTTGCCGCTGTGGTTGCGCCCGCCGGTCTTGGGCAGGGGGGCCAGCAGCGACTTCTCCGGGAAGTTCTTGGTGACTTCCGCGTGCTCGTTCACCGAGGCGTTGCGGCGCCCGGCGGAGGTCTTCTTGTAAACACGGATGGGCATGGCTGGGTCCTTCTCTTCGAACTGGCTTCGCTCAGTCGGGCGTCAGCTCAGAAGAGCTCGATGGAGTCCTCGGGGTGCAGGCGGACGGTGGCCTTCTTCGTGTTGGCCGGCTGCTGCATGCCGTACTTCAGCATGCGGGAGCGGTGCTTGCGCACCTGCGTGTTCACGGCCTCGACGCGGACCTTGTAGATCTGCTCGATGGCGTTCTTGATCTCGTCCTTGGTGGCGCGGGGGTCCACCTCGAACGCGTAGAGCTTGTACTCGTTCATCGCGTAGGTGCTCTTCTCGGAGAGCAGCGGCTTCTTGATGACGTAGATGGGGTCAACGTTGGCGGGCATCAGGCCACCTCCACCTTGGCCGTGCGGCCGAGCGGGTTGATCTTGGCGTCCTTACCGGTCTGGGAAACGGGGCCCTTCAGCCAGGCCTCGAGGTCGGCCTTGCTGATGACCAGGTACCGGTGGTTGAGCATGTTGAAGCAGTTGAGCTGATCGACGCGGACCAGGCTCACGTCCTCCATGTTGCGGCCGCTCTTGCGGGCACTCTCGGAGGCGGCGTCGTCCATGGGCAGGGCGACCAGGGCGGAGCGGTCGACCTTCACGGCCTCCAGGAACTGCTGGAAAGCCTTCGTCTTGGGCTCCTTGAAGGAGATGCCGTCGACGATGCGGACCTCGTTGTCCATCAGCTTGGAGAGCAGCGCGTTGCGGTTGGCCTTGCGCCGCATCTTCTTGGGCATGTCGAGGCGGTAGTCCTCGCGGGTCCGCTTCTTGGAGTGGCCGTGGCCACCGCCCTTGAAGAGGTTGGCCTTGCGGTCGCCGTGACGGGCGTTGCCGGTGCCCTTCTGCTTGTAGATCTTGCGGGTCGAGCCCTCGACCTCGGTGCGGTTCTTGGTGCGGGCGGAGCCCTGGCGGAGGTTCGCGTGGTAGCGGACGTACGCCTGCTTGATCAGCGAAGCGTTGATCTCGCCGCCAAGGGACTTCTCGTCGATGGAGAACTGGGCAACTTCTTTGCCCTGCATGTTGTAGACGGGGACATTCATCGTGTCTTCCACCTCGTCTGACGCCTGACGTTCCGGGCGGGCCATGCTGCCCACGCCTTCGCGTCGTCTGCCGCCTATCCGTCTCAGCCTCCAGTCCCGAAGAGGAGTTCTTCGGGTACACGCACCATGCGTGCGGGGTGGATCGGAATCGACTCGGCTGTCTTCAAACCGTTTGTCGCTGCCCGGCGGTTTCCCCTTCGGGACCTCCCGGGCTCGCCGATCACTCTTTCAAGCGGCCGGCGACTGCAACTGTCCGAAACTCCTGATATCCCCCACTCACCTTTGAGCCCCATTGCTGGGTTGGGGGTTGAGATACTAGGCAGCCGCCCTCGCCGGGGCGACCAAACTGCTTACTTCTTCCCTGCCACGCGCCGCGCCTTGCTCTTGTACAGGCGAACCGCGGGGCGGACCTCAACGAGACCGTTCTTGCCGCCGGGGACCGGGCCCTTGACCAGCAGCAGGTTCTTCTCGGGGTCCATGCGGACGATGTCCAGGCTGCGGGTGGTGACGCGCTCGTCACCCATGTGCCCGGCCATCTTCTTGCCCTTCTTGAGGCCGCCGCCGAAACCGCGGTTGGAGCAGAGCGAGCCGATCGAGCCGGGGGACCGGTGCTTACGCTCGGTGCCGTGGCTGGCGAACATGCCCTTGAAGTGCCAGCGCTTCATCACGCCGGCGAAGCCCTTGCCCTTGCTGCGGCCGATGACGTCGACGAACATCGTGCCCTCGAGCTCCTTGACGGTGAGGGTCTGGCCGAGCGTGAAGCTGCCGGCGCCCTTCTCGTCAACGCGGAACTCGCGGTGGTGACGCTTGGGGGTGGTGCCCGCCTTCACGTCGTGCGCGATGAGCGGCATCGTGCTGTTGCGCGCCTTGACCTCGCCGTAGCCGATCTGCACGGCGGAGTAGCCGTCCTTCTCGGCGGTGCGGAGCTGGGTCACCACGCAGGGACCGCACTCGATCACCGTCACAGGCACGCTGACGCCGGCGTCGTTGTAGACGCGGGTCATACCGATTTTCTTACCCAGCAGAGACAAGCCCATGGCGTCCTCGACTTCCTACCAACGAAAACCCCCGGGGCTCAGTGCTCCAGGGGCTTCAAACTCAGGCCTTGATCTTCACGAACACACCCGCGGGGACCACGAGCCGGTTGAGCGCCTCGACGGTGCGGGCGTTGGGCTCGATGATGTCGATGATCCGCTTGTGAGTGCGGATCTCGAACTGCTCGCGGGACTTCTTATCGATGAACGGGGAGCGGAGGACGGTGTAGCGCTCGATGCGGGTGGGCAGCGGGATGGGACCCGCGACCTTCGCGTTGGTGCGCTTGGCGTGCTCGACGATTTCCTTCGCCGAGGCATCGAGGGCCAGGTGGTCGTACGCTTCCATCCGGATTCGAATCTTGCCGCCAGTCATTCGTAAACCACCTGGGGGATGTCCCCGAACCTGCTGCCCGTGCTACTTGCCAAAGTACGGCGCGAAAAACCCGCTCCTCCCGGAGAAGCGGGAGGGAAGAATAGACCCAGCCCCCGTCGTGTCAACTGCGCAGGGTTCGCAGTTTCTGAACGTTGGCTCTCCAACGGCCGCCCACAGCGGCTTTCCACGCCCATTGGGGTGATCAACCTACCCCCGACGGCACCCCGAACAGCATTCCTACAAGCCGGTCCGTGTTTCGGCCGATCCAACTCTCTACATTGGTCCGTACCGGAGAAGCCATGCCCAGATTCGCCCCCCACTCCCGCTGGAAGCTCGTTACCGCCTGCGCCCTGGCCCTCGCGGCGGGCGCCGCGGCGGCCCAGACCTCTCCCCAGCGGCAGCCGCAGCGGCCTCCGGCAGTTCCTGCGCCTTCGGGGCAGCCGGCGGGCCAGCCGGCAGCCCAGCCCTCCCTGCCCAGCCGCACGTACAACCCGTCCCCGGTTGAGCTTGCGACCGACGCCTGGAAGCTCGAGAGTGTCGGCCTGAGCATGTTCCTGCCCATCGACACACTGGCCCAGGCCAGTACCGCCGGGGGCAAGAGCTCGGTCCAGATCACCCCCACCACCTCCAACAGCACCTGGATCGTGAACATCCAGACGCCGCGGGTCGTCAACTCGGACACGACCGCGGCCGAGGTGTGCGACCAGATCGTGACCGAGCACTTCCGGAATGCGGGGGGCGAGGTATTCGTGCCAAAGGAGGGCAACCCCAACAACCTGGAGCTGGCGGGGCTCAAGGGCAAGCTGCTGGAACAGCGGAAGACCATCCGCATTGGCGGGATGGATTCCGAGCGGGTGTACTTCTCGGTACCGGGCGCGACCGTCGATTCGCCCGAGATCATCCGCGGGTTGACCATCTTCAAGCCGGGGACCAACCAGTTCGTTGTGTTCGAGCTGGTCACCACACCGGCCGCTTACGACAAGGCACGGTCGATCTACGAGGCGACGGTCGCCTCGGCGACCTTTGAGGATCCGGCCAAGCTCATGCTGACCCGAGCCGCGGCAATCGCGGCCGGGCAGAAGGTGCTCGGGGACGCCGCGCCGCAGAAGCTGAAGGAAGTCATCGCGGCCTACCCCGAACGCTGGGAACGCTGCTACAAGCCTTCACCCAGCGGGGCTGATGCCGATGCGACCGAGATCGGCTACCGCCGCATCACAGCCAAGGTCGGCCCCCGGGCCGCGGGGCAGATCGGCGGGAACCAGGACGGCTTCACTGTGCAGATCGAGTCGCGGATGCTCGACAAGGCGGTGATCATCGACACCACCGCCTCGTACTTCGTCAGCTCTGACATGGGCGACGAGTCGTGGACGGTGCAGAACGCCATCCGCAAGGGCACGCAGGTCAACACCATGACCGAGCGCGGCGCCCGCGCCGGCAACGGCATGGTGGTGCAGGTCGAGGGCACGGGCATGGCGCCGCGGGAGATCCGCCCGGTGTTCGTCGCGGACGGGTATGTGAGCCGCGTGGAATCAGTGCTGCTGCCGCTCATTCTGCTCAAGAGCGGCGCGGCCATGGACTACGGCTTCTACAGCTACCTCTCGGATGAGTCCACCGTGTGCTACCGTCGCGAGACGCTGGAGCAGCCGGCCGAAAGACCCGGCCTGTGGAAGCTCACCACCAAGCTGAGCGACAAGAAGCCTGCACTGGTGAGCTACTACAACGGCAAGGGCCAGCTGCTGCGGACCGAGATGCCCGACGGCGCCGTGTGGGAGCCGGTCACGCCGGAGAAGCTGATGCAGTTGTGGAAGAGCAAGAACCTGCCGGTGGAGAAGGGCAAGCGGTAAAGGGGCTCCGTTGGCAACTGACCGACTTCTGTCTTCGCAGGCCGCGCCGCAGGATGAGCAGGTGAACTGGGCGCTGCGCCCCACCGCGCTCAGCGAGTACGTGGGCCAGAGCGAACTCATCGACCGCGTGTCGATCGCGATCCAGGCGGTCAAGGCCCGCAAGGAGCCGCTGGAGCACGTGCTGCTGCACGGCCCGCCAGGGCTGGGCAAGACCACCCTCGCGCACGTGCTGGCGCAGGAGATGGGCGTCAAGATCGCGGTTACGAGCGGGCCGGCCCTTGCACGGGGCACAGACTTGGTCGCGGCGCTCACGCGCCTGCAGCACGCCGACATCCTGTTCATCGACGAGATCCACCGGCTGCCGGTCGCGGTTGAGGAGTTCATCTACCCGGCGATGGAGGACTTCCGGATCGACGTGACGCTCGACAGCGGCATGGCGGCGCGGACGGTGCAGGTGCGGTGCAAGCCGTTCACGTTGATCGGGGCGACGACGCGGGCGGGCATGCTGAGCTCGCCGCTGCGATCCCGCTTCGGGCTGATCCACCACCTGCAGTACTACACGCGGGCGGACCTGCTGGCGATTCTCGAGCGCTCGTCCCGGCTGCTGAACGTGCCGGGCGCGGACCGCAGCGCGCTGGAGACCATTGCGGAGCGCTCACGCGGCACGCCGCGGATCGCCAACCGGCTGCTGCGGCGGGTGCGCGACTATGCGCAGGTGAAGGGCAACGGCCGCATCACGCAGCAGATGGTCGAGGCGGCGCTCAAGCTCGAGGGCGTTGATCACCTCGGGCTGGACGAGCTCGACCGCTCGTTTCTGCGGACGATCGGCACCACGTACCAGGGCGGACCCGTTGGACTGGAGACCATCGCCGCGACCATGAATGAGGACTCGGGCACGCTTGAGGACGTGATAGAGCCCTACCTGCTGCAGATCGGGTTCCTGGCGCGGACACGGCGGGGGCGGGCGCTCACCCGCGCGGCGTGCGAGCACCTGGGGCTGACGTACCGGCCGGTTGAGGGGCAGGGTGAGCTGTACTAACCGTGCCACGATCATGTCTTCATGATCGTGTCCACTCGCAAGTCAAACACGATCACGCGGCAGAGCCGCGCGTGATCGTGGCACACGGACTCAGTAGTTCGGCGTCGGCGGGCGGTAGTCGTCGAGGTTGATCGAGCGGAAGAACTCGATCGTCTTCTTGAGCCCCTCGCGCAGCGGCACCTTGGGCTCCCAGCCGCCCAGTCGCGACTTCGCGAGCGAGATGTCTGGCTGGCGCTGCGTGGGGTCGTCGGCGGGCAGCGGCTTGTGCACGATCTTGCTCTTGGCGTTGGTCAGCTCAATCACGAGCTGCGCGAGCTCGAGCATGGTGAACTCGACGGGGTTGCCGAGGTTCACCGGCCCGATGAAGTCGTCGGGCGCGTTCATCATGCGGATGATGCCTTCGACGAGGTCGTCGACGTAGCAGAAGGATCGCGACTGCGTGCCGTCGCCGAAGATGGTGATGTCCTCGCCGTGCAGCGCCTGGCGGATGAAGTTGCTGACCACGCGCCCGTCGAAGGGGTGCATGCGGGGGCCGTACGTGTTGAAGATGCGGATGACGCGGATGTTCACGCGGTTGCTGCGGTGGTAATCGAAGAACAGCGTCTCCGCGGCCCGCTTGCCCTCGTCGTAGCACGCGCGCGGCCCGATGGGATTCACGTTGCCGCGGTAGCTCTCGGGCTGGGGGTGTACCTCCGGGTCGCCGTACACCTCGCTGGTCGAGGCCTGGAGCACCTTCGCACGGCAGCGCTTGGCCATTCCCAGCACGTTAATGGCGCCCATGACTGAGGTCTTCATGGTCTTGATGGGGTTGAACTGGTAATGGCCCGGGGCGGCGGGGCAGGCCATGTTGTAGATCTCGTCGACTTCCAGCCAGATCGGGTGGGTGACGTCGTGGCGGATGAGCTCGAAGTTGGGCCTGGCGAGCAGGTGCTTGATGTTGACCTTCTGGCTGGTGAAGAAGTTGTCCAGGCAGATCACGTCGTGGCCCTGGTCCACGAGGCGGTCGCAGATGTGCGAGCCCAGGAACCCGGCGCCGCCGGTGACGAGGATGCGACGATGCTTCATGGAGGCGGACCCTTGCCGCGCCCGGGTCGCCGGGCGGGTTCCGATAGTATCGGTGCGGTCTGGCCCCTTCTGGAGGCGTCTGTAAGCGGATTCACCCGCCTTTGCGGCCCTTGAGGTACCGGGCGTACGCCCGGATTGCCTCGGCCGGCTTCCACGCGGGCGTCCAGCCCAGACCCGACTGCGTTGCCGAGATATCGGCCAACGTGAAGTCCTGGTAGAAGCTGCGGATGTAGTCGGACATCTCGATGTAGTCGGTGGGCCGCTCGGCCTCGGTGATGCCGAGCTCCTCGCGCAGGGCGGCGATGATCTGGTTGAACGTGGTCGCCACGCCCGAGCCGACGTTGTAAACGCCCGAGCGAGGGCGCGTGCCGGTGCCGATGCCAGCGCCCGCCAGCGTGCAGGTGACGACGTCGTCCACGTACACCTGGTCGCGGGCCTGCGAACCGTCGCGGAAGACCCGGGGCGGCTCGCCCGCGAGCATCCGGTTGGCCAGCTGGTACACCATCGAGGCCATGTGGCCCTTGCGGCCCTCGCACGGGCCGAACACGTTGAAGTACCGCAGCCCGACCACTGTCGATCTTGTCGCGCCTAGCGCTCCTGCGACCTCCGCGTGGGCGGCCTCCATCAGCCACTTGCTGAAGCCGTAGACGTTGCTGGGACGGCCGGCGGCCTCAAGGGGGAACGCCTTGCGCTGCCCGGCCTGCTGGGGCGTGCCGTACGTTGCGGCGCTGCTGGCGTAGACCAGCGGCACGCCCTGCGAGATGCACGCGTGCAGCAGCGGGCGGAAGCTCTCCGCATTCTCGCGGATCATCTCGGCCTCGTCGCTCACGGTGGTATCGGTGATGGCCGCGAGGTGGAAGACCGCCCGGGCGCCCTCAACGAGCATCCCGGCGTTCACCTTGCCGAAGGACTCGGTGATCATCCGTCCGCGGAAGGGCGGCTGGCTCTGCCGCTCGAAGGCCTCCATCAGGTTGGCGAAGCTGCCCGTGCGGCAATCGTCGACGACGACGACCTCGGCACGCGGGTCGTGGCGAAGGAGCGCGGCGACGAGGTTGCTGCCGACGAACCCGGCCCCGCCGGTGACGACATAGCGTGCGCGTTCGGACATCGTGCCCAGCCCCAGCTCCCCCGCCCCTCACGAGCCCGGAGCGCGAGCCCCGGGACCACCTCGAAGACGCGTCCGGAGCAGCCGCCCCGGCCTCGTCGGCGGCTCAGCGCCCCGGCCTGGCCGGGATGCGGAGCTTCTGACCGATCTTCAGCGATGCTTCGTCGGGCAGCCGATCGCGGTTGGCATCGCGGATCAGCGTCCACAGGCGCGACTCGCCGTAGACCTCCTGGGCGATGCGCGTCAGCGTGTCGCCCTCCTGCACAATGTACTCTTCCTCGGGCGAGGGGGGAACCCCATCTTGAGTGTCCCGGGGGGCGGGAACACCCTGGATGTTCCCCGGGTCCTTGGGAACGAGGATCACGCGCCCGGGCATCAGCCGCGTGGGGTCTGTCATTGGGTTCGCCGCTGCGATCAGCGTCGCCTTGGCCCTTGGGCCGTGGTACTTCTTCGCGATCGTCTCGAAGGTCTCGCCCTTCTGGACCGTGTGCTCGATGAACTCGGGCGGGATGACCGCCTGCTTGAGCTTGGGGAAGTCGTCGGGCGGCGGCTGAGGGGGCCTGGCCTCGGGCTTGGGCGCGGGCGGCTGCGGCGCAGGTTTCACAGGCTCGGCCGGCTTCGGCTGGGGCGGCTCCTTGGGGTGCACGCCGCGGATCGCGTCGTCGCTCTGGGCGTAGGTGACCGGCGGGGCGCTGGGCCACCACCAGTACACGCTAATCCACAGCGCCACCAGGAGGATCAGCCCACCCGCGATGCGGCCTGCGCCCTGTGTCATGCCTCAACCCTTCGGCATTACCTGCCCGCGGCCTGCAACTCCCGGCGGCTGCCGCCCGTGCTTTGGCCCGGAGAGGGCGGCAGCTTGTCGGACTTACGGGACCACACGATCGGCGCGGCCACCGCGACCGACGAGTAGGTGCCGATGATCATGCCCGTCGCCAGCGCGAACGCAAAGGCACGCACGCCCTCGCCGCCGATGCTGTAGAGCAGGAAGCAGCTGACGATGGTCGTGCCGCCGGTAATGATGGTGCGGCTGAAGGTCTGGTTGATCGAGTCGTTGATGACCTGGGCCGTGGCGTAGGGCAGCTTGCCGCGGTTCTCGCGGATGCGGTCCATGACCACGACGGTGTCGTTCAGCGAGTAGCCGGCGATGGTCAGGAGCGCCGCAACCGTGTTCAGGTTGATCTTGAACGGCAGCAGGCCGATGGACTGCGCGAACCCGTGCGTCGCGGGATTCTCGTAGAGGATTTCCGCGAGGGCCAGCAGGCCCAGCACCGTCAGCACGTCGTGCACCAGGGCCACGATCGCCGCCATGGCGTAGCGGGGCTGCTTGAACCGGATCCAGATGTAGATGCCGATGAACAGGAAGCTGAGCAGCACGGCCGTGACCGCCTGGGTCTTGAACGTGTCGGCGATAGTGGGGCTGAAACTGTTTACGCTCGCGGGGGTGGAGGTCTGGGTGAGCGATTCCTGCACGAGCTGCCACTCGCGGTTGCGAAGGTCCGCCTCCCACTTGCCCTGGTTCTCAAAGAACCCGGAGCCCTCATCCGCGACGACCAGCACCGCGGTCTTCACGTTGCTGTCGGTGCCCTCGACTGCGTAGATCCGCCACTTGCGGGCAAGGGTGTCGGAGAAACGCTCGGTCAGACGCCCGGACCTCAGCCGCTCCTGCAGGTCCGCGAGGGTGACCGGGCGGTCGGCGGACGCTGAGGAAAGATCACGCAGGACAATTGCTACGCCGCCGATGACATCGGACACATCCGTTCGGAGGCTGGCGAGGCGCGGGTCGGCGAGATTGGCCCCCAGCGTCGGCTTCTCGATCGGGTACGCGGGCGCACGGTCGGCGGGGTTCTCGAACCCGGCGAAGGCGAGGCGCGGCTTCGAATCCAGGTAATCAGCGAACTTGGCGACGATAGCGTCCAACACCGCGCGGGAGTTGGTGGCGACCGTCTTGATCTCGAAGCGGTCGGAGCTGACGCCGTCCTCGCGCGGGTTGATGGGGAGCACCTCGGCGAACGCCAGGCGGCGGAGCTCGTCGTTCTGCGGGGCCGACTCACCAATCGCCTGAACCATCTCGACGACCTTCGGCCGCTCGAGGGTGACGCGCTCTTCGCTGCCGGGCTGCTGCTTGAACTGGAGTGTGACCTGGGTGCCGCCCAGGAACTCGTTGTCCAGCATCTTCTTGCCCTGGAAGAACACCATCCCCAGGCCCACCGCCACGTAGATCGCGGAGATGGTGAAGAAGACGTAGCGGTACTTGAGCCACTGGATCTTGGGCGTGAGCGCCTTCTGCACGCCGGGGACGGTCGTCGCCAGCATCGGGGCCTTGCGCCAGCCGGCCAGCAGCAGCAGGTTCATCAGCAGGCGCGTCGCGGTGAGGGCTGCGAACAGCGTGGCCACCACGCCGATGCCCAGCGTCACCGCGAAGCCGCGGATCTCGGGCGTGCCGGTGTAGTAGAGCACAATGCAGACGATGAGGTTCGTGACGTTGCCGTCGACGATCGATGACAGGGCCTTGTCGAAGCCCAGCCGCACGGCGGTCTTCATGTCGGCGCCGCGCTGGAGCTCTTCGCGGATGCGCTCGAATACCAGCACGTTGCTGTCCACGGCCATGCCGAAGGTGAGGATCACGCCGGCGATGCCGGGCATCGTGAAGGCCGCGCTGCTCATGGCCATCATGGCGAGCACGAGCAGGGCGTTGATCAGCAGCGAGAAGACCGAGATGAGGCCCAGGCCCCAGTAGTACGCAACCATGAAACCGGCGGTGATGATCATGGAGATCACACCGGCGCGGAGGCCGCGGTGCAGGTTGTCGGCGCCCAGCTGCGGGCCGACGGAGCTGATGCTGATGGGCTCGGGGGAAAGCTTGGCCTGGAGCGAGCCGCCCGAGAGCACGCGCCGGATGTAGTCGATCTCCTCGTCGCTGAAGTCACCCTGGATGATGCCGTTGGTGCTGATGGCATTCATCAGGTTGGGCGCGGTGTAGACCTCGTCATCGAGCACCACGGCCATGTTGTCGTTGACGTGGTTGCGGGTGAGCTCGTCCAGCCGCTTGCCGCCAGCCGGGGTCATGGTGAAACCGATGGCGTTGCGGCCCAGGTCGTCCGGGGTCACGCGAGCGCCGGCAACGCCTTCACCCTGGTTGGGGATGAAGGTGGTGCTGCGGGTGTCGAAGCACAGCATCCAGTACTCGCCGCCGCGGAACTCCACCACGTACCCGCGCTCGGCGAAGTACGCACGGGCGTTGTTGACCGGGTCCTCGAGGAGGCGGTCGAGGTCTTCCTTGCTGTTGATCCAGCCGTCGAGCTGGTTGATTTTCAGCCAGCGGGTGTCGTCGGAGCGGACGTTGCGCGGGCCGCGTTCCTGGAGCTCGTCGCGGAGGCGCTGCTCCTCGGGGTGCGTGCGGCGGGCATCACGCCCGCCCTGCGGGTCAACGGTAATGCGGAACGACAGCACGCCCGCACCTTTGAGCATGCGGATCAGGTCGTTGGGATCGTCGAGGGTCTTGCGCTCCGCGGCGTAGGCGTCGTACGCGGCCAGGATCGCGTCGATCTCCTCCTTGGCCTCGGGGTGGCTGGTGTACAGCTCCTTCTGGGCGGTCTCGCGCGGGCTGGGGAGAGCGACAGGCTGGCCGCCGCTGGTGATGGTCTTCGACACCGTCGAGGCCTGCACCACGCGACGGATGTCCTCGGGCGAGAGCACCGTCTTGAGCACGTGCTCGCGGAGCTCATCCAGCTTGATCTCGGCCGCGGCGATCTCGGAGATCAGGCGGCGCTGCGCTTCAGGGTCCTGCGTCTCGGCCCGCTGCGCCTGCTTGACCGTCACCTCGTCGTAGGCGGCGGCGATCTCGCGGAGCAGGCGAGCGCGGTTGGCGTTGCCCTCGCTGAGCTTCGCGATCTCGGCATCACGCTCGGCGGGGGCCAGGCGCATGACCTGGTCGATCCGCGAATCTGACAGACGGTTCTGCCCGAGCGCGACGAGTTTGCTCTCGAACGCGCGCTTGAGCTCCTTCACGCGGTCGCTGGGCAGCGGCATCGTGATCTCAATGCGGTCGTCGCCCACCGGCACCATGGCGATTTCCATGAGGCCGTCAGGGTCCACGCGGCGCTTGAGCGCCTCGATGGTCTTGGGGATGACCTCCCTGGGGTCCTCACCGGGGCCCATGGCGACCGAGTACACGAGGCTGACGCCGCCGCGCAGGTCCTTGCCCAGCCGCAGCTTTTCCTCGGGCGGCACGATGGCGTACACCGCGAGGAAGATCACGGCGACCACGATCACGAGCGTCTTGTAAAGCTGTCGCATAGGAGCCCAGGGAAGGCGGCACATTGGTGCGCGCGGGGGTGCGTCGGAAAACCAGCAGGAAGGGGAGTTTAGACGGTCGCGGCCTTGGCTTCGCCCTTCACTTCCGTGATTGAGGCATCACCCTTGCCACGACTGGAGATGATCCCCTGCACGGAGCTCTTGTGGAAGCGGATGCGCCCTTCCTCCACCTTCAGCACCAAGGTGTCGTCGTCGCCAATCTCGACCACCGTCCCGATGATTCCACCGAGCATCTGCACCTTGTCCTGCTTCTTGAGGTTGGACATCAGCTCGGCCCGCTTCTTCTTGTCCTTCTTGCCGGCCATGATGCTGGTGAGCAGCATGACGCCCACCATGACCAGCATCAGGATCATGAAGGTCCCGCCGAAGGGGGACTGCTGCTGGCCGGTTCCGGTCGCTCCGCCGGGGGTTGTGGTGGTACCCGAGGCGGGCGCGGCGGCGTTGCTCTGAGGGGCGGCGGGCGCGGGGGCGGCCCCGGCCGAGGGGGAGGCAGGGGCGGGCGAGCCCGTCTGCGCGAGAACCGACCAGGTACCCCAACCGCTGCTGTTCATCTGAGTCATTGACGTCTGCTTTCTGCCGCCCGTGTGGAAGCTCAATAAGGAGCGGGGCGGCCCCTGAAACGCGACCAAGCGTCGCAAGTGCTGCTTAGGCCTCGGCTTCCGGTTCGGAAGGCGAAGCGAGCACCGGCCAACGCTGTACCAGCCCGGTCCAATCCTCGTCCTTGATGGCCGTCCGGAGGTCCATCATGAATCGCTGGTAGTGGCGTAGGTTATGCAGGCTTACGAGGATCGGCCCGAGCATCTCCCCGGCCGCGAACAGGTGCCGTAAGTAGGCCCTCGAAAAGGGGAGCTGGTCCGGCGTCTTCCACCCGTAGCGGGCGGGGTCGCAGGCGTGGCAGTCGCACCCGGGCTCGATGGGCAAGCGGTCGAGGGCGTACTTGTTGTTCTTGAGCCGGATCTGCCCTGTGCGGGTGAATGCGTTGGCGTTCCGCCCGTTTCGGGTGGGCAGGACGCAGTCGAACATGTCCACGCCGGCCATGACGGCGACGAGGATGTCGCGCTCATAGCCCACCCCCATGAGGTACCGGGGCTTGTGGGCCGGGAGGAGCGGGGCCGTGTGCTGGACGACCTTCGCGATCGCCTCGGGCGGCTCCCCCACCGCTACGCCCCCGATGGCGTACCCCGGCAGGTCGATGTTGGTGACCTGCTCGGCGCACCAGGTACGGCGGGCGAGGTCGGTGCCGCCCTGGACGATGCCGAAGAGGGCCTGGTCGCTGGGGCGGGCGTGGGACTGCTTGCAGCGCTCGAGCCAGCGGACCGTGCGCTCGTTGGCGATCGCGAGGCGGGTGGCATGGTCGAAGCGGCGGGCGCGGGCCCCGCCGCCGGGGCCGGTGACCGTTACGGCCTTGGCGTCGCGCGAGACCGCGCCCATGACGCGGGCGCGCTGGGCCGCGTCCATCGCGTCGATGTTGGGATCGACCGGCGGCGGGCAGTCGTCCAGGGCCATCATGATGTCGGGCCCGAGCTCGTTCTGCACCTTCATGGCGAGCTCGGGCGTGAGCAGGATGGACTTGCCGTCGATGATGGACTTAAAGGTGACGCCCTCGTCATCGACCTTGTTGGTGTCCGCGAGTGAGTAGGCCTGGTAGCCGCCGCTGTCGGTGAGGATGGGCCCCGCCCAGTTCATGAACCGGTGGACGCCGCCGAGCTGCTGGATGAGCTCGGACCCGGGGCGGAGCATCAGGTGGTACGTGTTGTTGAGAACGATCTGGGCGCCGGTCTCGGTCACGTGCTGCGGAAAGAGGGCCTTGACCGAGCCTCGGGTGCCCACCGGCATGAATGCGGGCGTGTCGAAAGAACCGTGAGGCGTGGTGACGCGCCCGATGCGGGCGTGGCACGTCGTGGAGCGGTGGAAGACCTCGAACTGGAGCGGGCCTGAACTCACCCGCGGGCCCTCTTCTCCTCGGTGTCGCGGGCGAGGATGCGCTTCTCGCGTTCGCTCAGGCTGTGCACGCCCTGGGCTTTCACCTTCGCCAGGATGCGGTCAACCTCCTGGTCGTGGCTGAGGTCGGGCTGCGCGGCCTGTGCGAACCGCTTGGATGGGCGCGGCGGCGTGCGGCGGGAGTCCTTGAACACGTCGAAGAAGTCGCGCAGCAGGTGCGAGTTGCGGATGAAGAACGCGCCGGCGATCGCCCCGCCCAGGTGCGCGGCCTCGCCGCCGGCATTGCGGGCCTCGAACAGGATCGATACCACTGCGATGCCGACGTAGAGGTACGCCATCGTCCGCAGCCGCATGGGGACGGGCGGGAAAATCAGCATGACCTGCATGTTGGGCGCGATCTTGGCGCAGGCCATAATCACTCCAAACACGCCCGCGGAGGCGCCCACCAGCGGCGTCTCCGGATTGGAGATCAGGAACAGCGGGAACCTGGGCGCGAGCCAGCCGCCCAGGCTCAGCAGCAGGTACATCAGCCCGCCGAAGATGCCGCACGTCAAATAGAAAGCGAGGTACTTCTTCGGCCCGAGGTAGCTCTCAACCATGCCGCCGAAGATGTACAGCCCCAGCATGTTCATCAGGATGTGCATGAGGCCGGCGTGCTCGAACTGGAAGGTGATGAAGCGCCAGAACTCCAGGCCGCCCTGTTTGCCGTTCGCGTCGGTGTGCCACAGCACATGCCACGCTGAGAAGTGGCCGTACTTGAAGAGCAGGTTGCCGAGGTCCGGCATGAGGTACATCGCGAGGAAGACCGCGATATTGACGACGATGAGCCAGGTGTTCACCGACCAGCCGGAAAGGCGGGCGAACTGGCCGCGGTTGTCCTGGTAATACTGCCGGTCGTAGATGCCCATCGGGTCGGCGGTCTCCACGGTGGGCCTCTGGCCCTGTGCGCGCAGATGCTATCCGCGCCGACGCCGTTCCGTTTCCCGGGCCAGGACCTCGCGCTCCGCGGTGGTGAGGCTCTCCATGCCCTCGCGGCTGATCTTCTCGAGCACGGCGTCGAGCTCGTTGTTGGGAACCAGCTGCGGGGTCTTGCGGGCGGGTGCTTCCTCGGGCTCGTGGGCGGGCATCGGCTCGGGCTCCTCGTCCATCAGCAGGAACTGGTGCCGGCGGAGCTCCATGACGGTCGCAATGCCGCCCAAGACCGCGACGCCCATGATGTGCCCCTGCCCAAGGGCGACCCCCACCAGGAACAGCACGCCCGCCGCGACGAAGCCGATGCGGGCGCCTGTCTCCACCGGCGTGTTGCTGCTGCCGCGGAGGTAGGCGTTGAGCAGGCGGCCGGAGTCGAGCGGGAGCATGGGGACCAGCAGGTTCAACCCCAGCATGATGGCGTTCATGTAGTACGCCCACCAGACGAGGACCTGCTCGGTGCTGCCCAGATCGTTCTGGAGCACGGGCATCGGGTTCAGCGGGTTGAACACCAGGGCCGAGCGGTCCAGCTGCAGGCCCATGGCGACCACCGCCAGGATCGGGAACAGCAGGATGTTAACGACCAGCCCGCCGGATTCTGCCGCGAGGGGGTGCGTGGCGCCGCGCCGGGCGACAGAGTTGAGGCCGCCCAGCGGCCAGACGACCACGCAATCGCCGCCGTCGCCAAGCCAGCGGGCGAACAGGCCGCGTCCGATCTCGTGGAGCAGGGCAAGGACGATGAGGGCGCCCAGGCCGGAGAACACGTGGATGGCCCCGAGCTTGTTCTCGGGCAGCCACGAGAGCATCTGTATGCCGACCCACACGGGGACCAGCAGCGTGTGCACACGGATGCGGAGGCCGCCCAGCCGTAGCAGCGGGAAGGACCACCAGGTCAGCGGGTCCTGCCCTGCGCCGAGCACCCGCCCCAGCGTCCACGGGCGGCGACCACCGCCCTGACCGGAGTTGGGCTCGAGATCGTGGTTCAGCCTTGCCATTGGGGTACCTGGGCCTGTGGGCCGATTGCGGACGGAGCGGTTCTCCAAACACTACCTGTGAGGTTCGGCGGTCTCCTTACGACCCGATTAAACCTTTCGGTCGGTGTTCGAGCACCGGGCTGCCGCGGTGGTTACGCCAGCAGGGCACGCTCCTTGGCCATCAGGACCGCGGCGATGCTCTTGCCGTCGGTCAGTTTGGCGCGGGCGATCATCGCGAGGGCCTCGTTGACCCCTATCGGATGGACCACTACGCGTTCGTCGGGTTCCAGCTTCTGCCCCACGTTCTTCAGGCCCGTCGCGGCGTATGCCCACATCAGCTCATCGCTGAGGCCCGGCGAGGTGTAGAACCGGCCCAGGGGCACGATGGTTGCGGCCGTGTAGCCGGTTTCCTCTTCCAGCTCGCGGGCGGCGCAGTGGGCGGGGTCCTCGCCGGCTTCGAGGGTGCCGGCCGGCAGTTCCACCAGCCAGTCCTCCACCGCAATCCGCCAGTTCTTGATGAACACCACTTTGCGCCCTGTGGGCTCATCGAGGATGGGCACAATCACCACAGCCCCCGGGTGACGGACCACCTCGCGGGTGAGCGGCTTGCCGTCGGTGCCGGTCAGGGTGAGGCGCTCAAAGGAGAACTTCGCACCCTTGTGGATCAACTGGCGCTGCACACTGGGACTATGGTTCTGGCCAGGTAAGTGGTTGCTCACTTTCAATCGTACGTTGCATGACGCGCACCCTCGACACCCGCCAAGGCCGGCCCGCAGAGAACCCGAACGGGCCGTTGGTGTCGCTGCGTGGGCTGCACAAGCGGTTCGGGTCCCAGATTGTGCTCAACGGGCTCAACCTCGACATCGAGCCTGCGAAGACGACCGTGATCATGGGGCCGTCGGGGTGCGGCAAGTCCGTGACGCTCAAGCACATCGTGGGGCTGATCCATCCCGACGCTGGGGAGATCTTCTTCGATGGCGAACGGATTGATCAGCTCAGCGAGCGGCAGATGGAGCCTGCTG
>Ga0196963_10000893_pt1 | contig 22684 bp, 12 predicted proteins | sample S1_5metaG_FD_148600 | JGI IMG/M metagenome (GOLD analysis project Ga0196963, IMG submission 148600) | Soil microbial communities from Anza Borrego desert, Southern California, United States - S1_5 | ecosystem: Environmental > Terrestrial > Soil > Desert | place: USA: California | collected... | reverse complement strand
TCCTGCTCGGCATCAGGCATCTGGCTGACGCGCCCAACGACCTGCTGGAAGAGCTTGGTCATGAGTGGATGATACCGGGTGCCCCGACGGCCTCACCGGGGGGATGTCGCCGGGTGCAGCTCCCCCGATTGACCCCCCGTGCCTCCCCGCTACTATCCCTCCCCGCGCGGTCAGTCTGCGCGGGGGCTGTCTTCTAGGGACCCGGCGGTTTCCACCCCGGCCACCCCGTGGGGGCAGTGCCCTAAGTCCTTGTGACAGGCCACCGTAGCTCAGTGGTAGAGCACTCCCTTGGTAAGGGAGAGGTCATGGGTTCAAGTCCCATTGGTGGCTCTTTCAGTAACCGGCCCAAAGGGGCCTGAGTCCAGATGGAGGCGGGCGGTTTTGGCAGCCGCCGGCGGGGCTCAGGATCCTCGGGTCGCACCGGTGCTGGCTTGGTGGAGGCGCGATCGGGAGCCCCGCCCCAAGGCCTTCTAGTACGGGATCCCTCGAAGCATCTGTCGGAGAAGCGATTCATGGCAAAGGGCGTATTCGAGCGGAAGAAACCACACGTCAACGTCGGCACCATCGGTCACATCGACCACGGCAAGTCGACCCTCACCGCGGCGCTCTCGGCCCGTTCCGCGGCCCGCTTCGGCGGTGAGATCAAGTCCTACGCCGACATCACCAAGGGCGGCACCGTCCGTGACGCCAACAAGACGGTGACCATCGCGTCCTCGCACACCGAGTACGAGACCACCAAGCGGCACTACGCCCACGTCGACTGCCCGGGCCACGCCGACTTCGTCAAGAACATGATCACCGGCGCCGCCCAGATGGACGGCGCGATCCTCGTCGTCTCCGCCGCCGACGGCCCCATGCCCCAGACGCGCGAGCACGTGCTGCTCGCCCGTCAGGTCGGTGTGCCCTACATCGTCGTCTTCATGAACAAGGTCGACCTCGTCGACGACCCCGAGCTCCTCGACCTCGTTGAGCTCGAGGTGCGCGAGCTCCTCAAGAAGTACGGCTTCCCCGGTGACACCACCCCCGTGATCCGCGGCCAGTCCAAGCTCGCCGTCGAGAACCCCAAGGACGACAAGGCCTGCAAGCCCATCGATGACCTCTTCGACGCCATCGACAGCTACATCCCCGAGCCCGCCCGCGAGGTCGACAAGCCCTTCCTCATGTCGATCGAGGACGTGTTCTCGATCAAGGGTCGTGGTACCGTCGCCACCGGCCGTATCGAGCGCGGCATGGTGAAGGTCGGCGACACCGTCGAGATCGTCGGCCTCAAGGCCGAGATCAAGCCCACCGTCGTGACCGGCGTCGAGATGTTCAACAAGACCCTCGACAGCGGCATGGCCGGCGACAACGTCGGCGCCCTGCTCCGCGGCGTTGAGAAGGACGACATCGAGCGCGGCCAGGTGCTCTGCAAGCCCAAGTCGATCACGCCCCACAGCAAGTTCAAGGGCGAGGTCTACGTTCTCACCAAGGAAGAGGGTGGGCGCCACACGCCGTTCTTCAGCGGCTACCGCCCCCAGTTCTACTTCCGCACGACGGACGTGACCGGCAGCACCAAGCTGCTCGGCGGGGCCGAGATGTGCATGCCCGGCGACAACGTGACCATGGAGATCGACCTCATGGGCAAGCCGGTCGCCATGGAGAAGGGCCTCCGCTTCGCCGTGCGTGAGGGTGGCCGCACCATCGGTTCGGGCGTCGTGGTCGAGATCCTCGACTAACCCCCGATCCACCGGCTCAGGCGGGGCGTAAGCCCTGCCGGGGACGGAGCCTAAAGTTCAATCCCGTCCGGGCCTGAAGGTCTGGACGGGTTTTCTCAGACGGACCAGCAGTTTCAAGGGCCGGTGCATGCCGGCCTGGAAAGAGGTGGGTGTTTCATGGCGAAGAAGAAGTCAATGGCCCGCGAGTACGTGTGGCTTCAGTGCACCGAGACGGGCGACCTGAACTACCGCACCTCCCTCAACACCAAGGGCGGCATGCCCGAGGGCGTGAAGGAAGGCCTCAGCAAGTACTGCCCGCGCCTGCGCCGCCACACGCTGCACAAGATCAAGCGCAAGTGATCTGAGAGCAGCGTGGCAAGGCTCCCGGGGCCGAAGGGCCGCGGGTGAAACGGAAGGCAGCGTACGGAAGGCGGCGGCAGTGGCCGGTCAGGTCGACAGCAATCGTGGAAACCCGGGCGGCAGCGCCGATGGTGCGCCCGGTCAGAACGGTCAACGGACGGCGGTAGCTCAATTGGTAGAGCAGCGGATTCCAAATCCGCAGGTTGCGGGTTCAAGTCCCTCCCGCCGTGTTTCGATGGAGCCCAAGAGCCACTACTCCTTCGGCATCTACAAGTACGGCCAGGGCTACTGGGTCCGGATGCTCACGGCCATCATGCTGGGCGTCCTGTTCCTCTCGGCCGCGGCCTGGGCGTGGGGCCAGCTCACCAAGCTCTCCATCCCCATGCCGACATGGGCGTTCACGGTCAACCAGATCGACGGCAGCCCTGCGGTCGGTCAGTCGGTCACCCTCCTGCGGGCGGGCAACACCGCAGAGAAGGTTGGCACCGCCGTCATCCAGTCGGCCGAGCCCTCGGGCAGCGACTACCGCCTCGTTGTCGGGGACATCGTTCTCGAGCCCAACAGCCACATGCTGGACGCCAAGCAGATGGAGGCTCTGGGCGCTCAGGGGGCACGCTCGTTCTACGGCGCCGTCAATGCCGCGGCCGGCATCCGCGTGTTCGACCTGGTGTACATCCAGATCGCCGTCGCGGGCCTGATCGTGCTCGTGGGCGCGTGGATGATCTACTACTACGTCGGCCGCAAGGCCGAGAGCGTGGACTTCCTGATCGCAACCGACGCTGAGATGCGGAAGGTCAACTGGGGCACCCGCAAGGTAATCCTGGACTCCACGTGGGTGGTGATCGGTGCGACGTTCCTGATCGCGTTCGTGATCTTCCTGTCCGACACCATCCTGTTCAAGCTGGCGCAGGTCATTGGGCTGATGGGGACGAAGTAAGCCCGCGCGGGGTGGCGTGGGCCCCGGGGCTGAAGGCCTCGGGTTGGGGTGGGTCAGACTGCCGCTGAGTTTTCGCGGCCAGCCTCGACCAGTTTCGATTGTGGCGTCCGCCGGAGATGAAACCGGCGAACGCTCCGGGTGCAAGCGTTGGAGCCATCGAGGGATTCTGCGAGGAAACCATGGAAAAGACCGGTACCAGCACGGCATTCGACGGGCGCCCCAACGAGCGCGGCGACCTCCTCCGGCCCGACGAGCTCGTGCGGCAGGAGGGCATGAACTGGTTCGTCCTCCGCGTGGCCTCCAACAAGGAGAGCTCCGTCCGTGAGACGCTGCTCCGCAAGGTGCAGATCGAGGGCATGACCCATCTCGTCGGCCGCATCCTCGTCCCCACCGAGAAGACCAAGACCATCAAGGCCGGCAAGCAGAAGGTGACCGAGACCAAGCTCTACCCCGGCTACGTGTTCGTCGAGATGCGCCTGGAGCCCGACGGCCGCATCCCCCAGGACGTCTTCTTCCTCATCAAGGAGACGACCGGCGTGGGCGACTTCGTGGGCACGGCCGGCCGGCCTACCCCGATGAAGGACCACGAGATCGAGAAGATGCTCAAGGACAGCCGCAAGCCCGAGGACGAGCCCAGCGTCAAGCTGGTCTTCGGCAAGGGCGAGCACGTGGTCATCAAGGAAGGCCCCTTCCAGAGCTACGAGGGCACCGTCGACGAGGTCTTCCCGGAGAAGGGCATCGTCCGCGTGCTCGTCACCATCTTCGGCCGCCAGGCCCCGATCGACCTCGAAGAGTGGCAGATCGGCAAGGCCGAGAACACCTGACGTGCCACGACCGTGCTCTGACGGTCGTGCTTCCGACGTTCATCAAAAGACACAGGCCCGGGCACCGCCGCCCGGGCTTTTTCGTTGCCATGGCCGCTCGGCTGAACCGCCATTCATCATCTCACCGCCTGAAAGTGGGGAGGCCGCACCTATCGTTTTCACATGGCCACTCATGAGGACGGCGACTTCTGGGGCAAGGGGGGCAAGAAGAAGGGCGACAAGCCGCCCGCGGGCGGTGAGGGCTTCTGGGAACGCCCCGGCGGCCGCCCCGCGCCCGAGCCCGCGCGCAGCGAGCCCGTCCCGGCTGAACCCGCGCCCGACGCGGCGTTCTGGAACAAGGCCGAGCAGCGCAAGGAGATCGACCGCAAGCTCGCCGCCATGACCGAGGACGACAAAGCGCGACTCAAGAAGCGGCGTCGCCGCCGCCGCTGGCTCATCGGCAGCGGCGTGTTCGTGCTCATCCTGCTGCTGCTGGTGGCACTAACGCCCGCCATCGTGGGCTGGATTGCGCCCGGCATCGTCGAGAGCCGTGCGGGCAAGCAGATCGCGGGCTCAGTCAAGATCGACAAGACCAGCTTCGGCTGGTTCGGTTCGCAGCGCATCCAGAACGCGCGACTGCTGGACAAGGACGGCAAGACCGTCGCGACCTTCGGCGTTGAGATCGGCAAGGGCCTCTCCGCCTTCGTGTTCGGGAACCTGGATGTTGGCACGGTCACGCTGCGCAACGTGAAGGCGGACATCATCAAGTACCCCGACGGCACGACGAACCTACAGCGTGCCATCGAGCCGCGCCAGGCCGCCAAGCCGCAGCCGACGCAGCAGCCGGGCGGCAAGAGCGAGCCGCCCAGCATCCCCGATTCGCTGAACGTCAAGGTGATCGCGCGCGACATGCAGGTCACCTTCACCGACCTCTCGCGCCCCGGCGCGTCGGCCGGGACGCCCACCGTCGTGCTCGACAAGGCGGACCTCGAGGCCCAGCTCGGCGCCGGCAAGCCGGTGGTTCTCGCGTTCAGCGGCAACGCCGCGGGCGCGCAGGGCGATGCCGGCCGCATCAAGCTCGACGTCAAGGCCGAGAAGCTGATCCGCAGCGACGGTGTCATCCAGGCCGACAAGGCCACGATCGACGCGGCGATCGCCCTCACGTCCATGCCTACCGCCCTCGCGGATGCGTTCGTCACGCTCCCCGAGAACGCCTCGGTGCGGCAAGCCCTGGGTGAGACGCTCAACGCCAACATCACGGCCAAGGGGAACATGGAGCAGGCGTCGGTGCAGCTCGCGGCGAACGCGGGCGAGGAGCTCCGGCTCAAGGGCGATCTCGCGGTCGCGGGCGGGGTGCTGACCACGCCCAGCCCGCTCGAGGTCTTCGTGAGCGGGCGGGCGGTGCGGACGCTTGCGCCGCAGGTGGACGCCGCGCTGCGCGAGCAGGGCACGGCCACCATCGAGGTCTTCCCCAGCGTGAGCCTCGCGGTCTCGAACCTCAAGCTCCCGATTCCCAAGGACGGCGCACCGCTGAACCTGCGCGGCGCGGGCATGCAGCTGGCCGCGGAAGTGGGGCAGACCAGCGGCTCGGTCAAGCTCGCGGCTGATCGTGGCGCGGAGCCGTTCGTGATCGCGCCGCTCAAGGCCACGGTGAACGCGCCCGACCTCGCTCAGGGCGCGAAGGTGACCGCCGCCACCACGGCCACCCTCGGCGGACAGCCCGCGGGCGACGTGGGCGTGGACCTGAACATCGCGGGGCTGCTCGACAACAAGGGCGAGCCCGTGAAAGGCCCGCCCAGCTCGCTCGAGGGGACGGTCGCGATTCGCCGCATCGCCACCGCGGTGGCCCAGCCGTTCCTCGCGGCGACGCCGATCAACCTGCCGGAGGACATCGGCCCCACGCTCGATGTGGAGCTGAAGGCCGCGACGCAGACCGGGGGCGTGCAGCCCGGGCAGACGCCGCCCACCGACGTGACGATCGCGGTCACCAGCGAGGGGCTGCGCGTCAACGGCGGCATGCAGCTGGCGCAGACGCACATCCGCACCGTGGGCGAGGGGCTGACCGTGCAGGTCCGCAACCCAGTCGGCCTGGCTGACGGGTACGTAAAGCCCGAGACCGGCTTCCAGCTGCTGGCCAGCGCCAAGCAGGGGCGGCGGCAGAGCGTGGTCGTGACGGTTAGGGGGCTTGATGTGCCCCGCAACGCGGCCGATGGCGCCATGCTGCTGGACAAGGCCGCGGCCCAGGTGCAGGTGGCGATGGTGGGGCTGGTCGTTGCCCCTGCTGGCCTCGACGCGGCCCAGGCGCAGACGGCGGCGCTCGCGCTCAACAACGGCATCATCGGCGCGGAGCTTGCGCCGGGCGGGAATGCCAAGGCGTCGGTGAACCTCGCGATGGCGTACGGCGGCGCGGGCTTCACCGCGCAGGGCGGCTTCGACGTGCCCGGGGCGGTGGTGGTCACCAACGGGCAGGCGGGGCTCGCGCCCGTGGAGCGGCTGCGTCCGGTGGGGCAGCTCGACATCAAGAACGTGCCTTCCAAGCTCGCAGGGCTGTTCATGCGTGCCGAGCCTGCGGCAGGCACGGAAAAGCCGCTGGACATCGCGCAGCTCCTGGCGGACACGCTGGGGGACAAGGTCACGGTGTCGGTCGCGACCAGCGCTGCCGCGGAGAACGCGGAGGCGCTCAACGCCGCGGTGACCATGCGTTCGCCCACGACGACGGCGGACGTGAACGCGAGCGTCAGCCGCACGGTCCTGGCGGTGCAGAAGGTCGCGCTGGTGGCGAACGTCACACCGCAGACGGTGAGCGGGCTCATGCGGCAGTTCGCCCCCGATGTGCAGGGCGTGCCGCGCCTGGCGGGGCCTGCGAAGATCAACGTGAACGTGGACCCGATCACGGTACCGCTGGCGGACTACCAGCCGCGCCTGGAGCGGGCGGGCGTCGTCAACGCGAAGGTGACGATCCCCGGGCGCACGCTGGTCGAGGGCCTGCAGGTCGCCAACGAGGACGGCAGCAAGCGCGACCTCGGGCGCGTGGGCGTGGACTCGCTCGCGATCACGGCACGGGTGCCCGCCCCGGCACTGGCCAAGGGCACGCTCCCGGATCAGCGCCGCGTCACCGCCACGCTCGCGGGGCTTGTCATCGCTCAGGACGACACGCTGCTGGAGCTCTCGGGCAACCTCGCCACCGAGATGGCCGATGGGCAGCTCGCGGGCGGGCTGAGGTCGGACTTCAGTCTCAAGGGCATCAACACGCGCCTGCTCGAGTCGATCGCGGGCAAGCCGGGGGTGATCTCGGGCGCCATCGGCAACACGCTCACCGTGGGCCTGACGGCACGCCTCACGCCGCCCGCGGGGGCCAAGGGCCAGGCCTTCGACGCCAAGAACGCGACCACCAATGTCGAGCTGACCCTCGACGCTCCCAAGCTGCGCAGCGACGGCCCGCTCGCGGCCACCATCGCCCCCGCCGGCATCACGCTAGACAAACCGGTCAAGATGGTGATGGACGTGGAGCCCGCGTGGCTCAACCAGTTCTTTGTGAAACCCCCGCCCCCGGGCACGATCGGGGGCAAGGGGCCGCCGCCGGATATCGCGCTCACACAGCCTACCAGCCTCACGATCACCATCGGCAAGCTGCGTTATCCCATGCCGGGCGGGCCCGGCGGGGCGAGCGCCATCGCCACCGAGGCGGGCGTGAGCGCGACGATCCCGCAGCTGCAGTTCAAGACCAGCGACGGGCAGGACATCCGCATGAAGGAGCTGGTCGTGCAGGTGGACGCCACGCCCGTGACCCCCCAGGGCGCGGCCCAGCCCATGAGCATCGTGCCGATCGCCCTCAAGCTCGACGTCGCGGAGGCGACGGTGGGCGACCAGCCCGCGGCCAAGGCGATGACCCTGCGGGGCGCGGTGAACAACCTGCTGAACATCGACGGGCGCGTGCAGATGAACGCGGCGACGGTGACGCTCAACGGCGACCTGCCCGCGATCCCGACGGCGCTCATCGACGCCCTCGCCAAGCAGGATGGCCTGCTGGTGGATGCGCTGGGCCCGGTCGCCACCGTGCGCGTGCAGGTGGAGGAGTACCCGCTCAGCCAGGACGCGGGTCCTGCGGGGGAGAAGCCGCCCGTTCTCGTGCTCGACGCCAAGTCGCAGCGTGCCCAGGCCGAGCTGCGCGGCACCATCAGGAACAACGTGTTCTACAGCGACATGCCCATGCGGGTCACCATCACCGAGCTGACCGAGGACCTGGCCAAGCGGCTGGTCAAGGGCCTGCCGCTGATGGGCACAATGTCCAAGAGCCCCAAGGACGCGCCGGCGCTGATCACCGGGCGCGACCTCACCGCGCCGCTCTCCAACGACATGAGCAAGCTCAACGGCGAGTTCGTGATCGACCCGGGTGAGGCCCGCTTCGTCACCAGCACCGGCTTCGCCAAGCTGCTCAAGATGGGCAACCAGCGCGAGAGCGGGCTGGTGGGCCAGAAGCTGCGGCCGCTCAACGTGCACGTCAAGAACGGCGTCGCCACCTACGACCGCTGGAGCCTGCCGCTGGGCGAGTTCGAGGTGGAGACCGAGGGCACGGTGGACCTCGTCAAGCGCACCATCGACGTGGTGACGTACGTGCCCTTCGCGTCCCTGAGCGAGAACGCGGCGGGCTCGCTCAACACCAGCCTCTCGCAGGTGCTGGGCGCAGCCGGCGGCCGGCTCGTGAGCGCGGCGACGATGGTGCCCATCCGCACCAGCGGCCCGCTGGACAACCCCTCGACGGGCATCGACACCAAGGCCTTCGCCGAGAACCTCCGCAAGAACCTCAAGCCCGAGGACCTCATCAAAGATGGGCTGGGCGATCTGCTGAAGGACCAGCTGAAGCCGAAGAACCCGTAGGTCGTATAGGTCTGATGAGTCCTCTACGTCCTATTCGAGCGCATCCGCGACCGACTCGAACGTCTCGGGCCCCTCTGTCTGCCCAACCGGGAGCGCATCGGCCAGCGGCTTGCCCATCGCGTCGGTGAGCGCCTTGCCGGACATCGTCTTGATGATGGGGATGGGGTGCGCGGCCTCGTGGCTCTTGAGGGCCTGCTCCAAGCTGAAACGGACGTCCTCGGCGAGGTCGTTCCACTTGCCGCGCCCGCGGCACTTGGGGAAGCGCGAGCAGGAGAGCCAGGGGCCGCGGACGCCGTTGCGCAGGACCAGGGGGGCCTGGCACTTCTCGCAGGGCACCTCGGTCTGCATGGCGGGCATGCTGGGGGCGGTGACCTTGCCCTTCTTGTCGAGGTTGAGGATGCCGTCGCAGGGGTTCTGCTTGTTGTTGTAGTTGGAGCAGCCCAGGAAGGGGCCGAAGCGGCCGACGCGCTTGGTCATCGCCCCGCCGCACTTGGGGCAGGCGACGTCGACGGTCTCGGCGGCGGGGCGGGGGTTGCCCTCGCGGTCGACGGGGCTGGCGTAGCTGCACTCGGGGTAGGTGGAGCAGGAGAGGAAGCGGCCGTTCTTGCCGAAGCGGTACACGAGCGGGCTGCCGCAGGTGGGGCACTTGAACTGCTCGGGCGCGGGCACGGTCTCGGCCTTGGCGTGGACGAGGTTGCTCTCGGCGTTCTTGAGGCTCTTCTTGAAGGGGCCGTAGAACTTGCGGAGCATCTCGATCCAGTCGGTGTGCTCCTCCTCGATCTGGTCGAGCTCCTTCTCCATGTCGCGGGTGTAGCCCACGTCCATGATCTCGGGGAAGGCCTCGATGAGCTTGTCGGTGACGACCTCGCCCAGGTCGGTGGCGTAGAAGCGGCGCTCCAGCTGCTCCACGTACTTGCGGTCCTGGATGACGCCGATGATGGAGGCGTAGGTGGAAGGGCGGCCGATGCCCTCGCTCTCCAGGACCTTGATGAGCGAGGCCTCGGTGTAGCGCGGCGGGGGCTGGGTGAACTTCTGGTCGACGTCGAGGGCGAAGGGCGCGACAGGGGTGTTCTCCGCGAGGCGCGGGAGGTTCTGCTCGTCCCCGCCCATAGGCACGCCGGTCACCTTGTAGAAGCCGTCGAACACCAGGGCGCGGCCGGTGGCCCGGAACGTGACGGGGCGGGAGGCGTCGCGCCCGCCCCTGATGAGCGCGGTGGTCGAGTCCCACTGCGCGGGCACCATCTGGCACGCGATGAACCGCTCCCAGATGAGCGAGTAGAGCTTGAACTGGTCGGGGCTGAGCGCGGAACGCACGCGGCTGGGCGTGTAGTCAGCGGAGGTCGGGCGGATCGCCTCGTGGGCCTCCTGGGCCGCCTTGTTGGACGAGGTGAAGAAGTTGGGCTTCTCGGGCAGGTACTTGTCGCCGATGCGGCCCGCGATGTAGCGGCGGGCCATCTCGATGGCGTCGCCCGAGAGGTGCGTCGAGTCGGTACGCATGTAGGTGATGAGGCCGACGGGACCCTCGCCGGGGATCTCGACGCCCTCGTACAGCTGCTGGGCCGTGCGCATGGTGCGCTGGGCGTTGAAGCCGAGCCTGCTGCTCGCGGCCTGCTGCAGCGTGGAGGTGATGTACGGCGCGCCAGGCCGGCTGCTGGTGCGCTTGGTCTCCACCGAGACGATCTTGTAAGGAGTCTTGGGGTCCAGCGTGCCGGAGATGGTGCGAACCCACCGCGCCGGGCCCTTGCCCTTGCTGTCCTCGCGCACGTCGGTCGCGACGTCGGTGAGGCCGGCGTACATGGCGACCTCCATGACGCGGTCGTTGCCGTCGTCGGGCGGGGCGTCGAAGTTGGCGGTGGTGCCGATGGTGCGGACGTCGAACTTCTGGCCGTCGAACTCGACGAGCTCGGCGTGGAAGCCGCCGTGCTCGGCCAGCCACGCGCCCTGCACGCGCTGCGTGGGCGGGTTGCCCTTCTCGTCGCGCTTGCTGAGCAGCTTGGTCCACTCCGCGGCCAGGCCCGAGGCCTTAGCGAGGTCGGCGGTGAAGTTGGCGGTGATGGCCCAGTACTCGTCGGGCACGAAGGCGCGGATCTCCCGCTCGCGTTCAACAACGAGCCGCACGGCCACCGACTGCACGCGCCCCGCCGACAGCCCCCGCGCCACCTTCTTCCACAGGAGCGGCGAGACCTGGTAACCCACGATGCGGTCCAGAATGCGGCGCGCCTGCTGCGCGTTCACGCGGTCCACGTCGATGGGGTGGGGGTTCTTAAAAGCCTTCTCGATCTCGGTCTTGGTGATGGCGGGGAAGATCACCCGCTTGGCCTGCTTGGGCTCGACGCCCAGCTCCTGCGCGAGGTGCCACGCGATCGCCTCCCCTTCGCGGTCCAAGTCGGTTGCGAACCAGACCTCGTGGCCGGTGCTCGTCGCTTCCTTGGCGGCCCGCTTGAGGTCGCTGATCACCCGCTCCTTGCCCTCGCTCACCTCGTAGGTGGGGGCGAAGTCGTGCTCGAGGTCCACGCCGGGCACCGGGTTTTTGACGCCCTTGGGGTTGCGGCTGGGCAGGTCTCGCACGTGCCCCACGCTTGCGAGCACGAGGTAGTCCTTGCCCAGGTACTTGTTGATCGTCTTGGCCTTGCTGGGCGACTCGACGATCACCAGGTGCCGGTTCTTGCCGGCCCCGGAGACGTAGGCGGTGGTGGCCATCCGCCGATTGCCGCGCCCGCCCCGGCCCGCACCGCGCCCCTTGGCCGCCGGCGCTTCCTTTACGGCTGTTGAAGATTCAGCCTCGGGTGCGGGCTTCGCGGCCTTGGACTTGGCGGCCTTGCTGGCGGTTTTCTTGGCCATGAGGGTCTCGGAATCCAAACTATACCCAAACAAAATCCCGGACAAGGCCGGGATCGAGTCACAGGAAAGGGGGGCTTGTGCCTCGTGTCAAGTAGATAGATCGGCTCCGAAGGTGGCCAGTCGCCCAAATCGTGCGTCCGGGGGGCTGGTTCAGCAGGGTCCGAACTATCCATTTCACGAGTGGTTGCGCCGGTCGCGGCGTGCGCGTCCGGGTGAAGCCACCTCGGGGAGCCGGTCGTATAAACTGGTGCAGTCGCCCACTCCGGTGGAACCGGCGTCGGGCGAATCGGGCCTGGGGAGGCCTGCCAATGCTGAAGCTTGTCGGAGACACCTTCGTTCGTGTGACCTGCCCGCAATGCAACGGACGCGGCACCGAGCCGTGCGGGCGGCACATGGGCGTGCGCACGCTCAACGGCGGACGCCCGATCGACACACCGGGCGAGGGGCGGCCGATGCCGTGCTCGGTGTGCAAGGGGGCGAAGACGGTGGCGGAAGTTCCTGCCGGCGACCAGTACGCGCAGCACTGAGCCTTCCGGAGCGCGCATCTACGCGCACGCCTGCAACACCAGGGTTGCCCATGTCTCCGTTGGGGTAGCCGCAGCGTCGATCCACACGGAACCAGGCGTCGTGCGGAGCCGCCGCAGCCAGGTGCGCTGGTTTTTCGCGAAGCGGCGGGTTTCAATCTTGATCTCTTCCACCGCGTCCTCGAGCGAGCAGCGGCCCTCGAAGTGCTCGATGAGCTGCTTGTAGCCCAGCCCCTCGCGGGCCTGGGGGCCCAGGCGGCCCTGCTGCCACAGCTCACGGGCCTCCTCGAGCAGGCCGTCTTCCATCATCTTCTTCACGCGCGCGCTGATGCGCGGGTTGAGCAGCTCGCTGGGCCAGGAGAGGCCGATGAGCACCGACGGCAGACCGCCGCGGAGCGGCGGGGTACCCAAGCCCCACTGCGTCTGGTGCTCGCTGATGGTCTTCCCCGTGAGCTCGAACACCTCCAGCGCGCGGATGGTGCGGCGCAGGTCGTTGGGGTGCAGGCGCGCGGCCGCGGCGGGGTCCACCTGCTCGAGCCTCTGGCGGAGCTCCCCCGGCGGCAACGCCCGCAGCCGTTCCCGCAACGCCGCGTCCTCGCCCGGGCCTTCGAAAAGCCCCTCGAGCAGCGCCTTGATGTACAGGTGCGTGCCCCCGACCACGATCGGCAGGCTCCCGCGGGCGATGATCTCGGCGATGGTGCGGTTCGCGAGCGTCAGCCAGTCGTGCACCGTGAAGCGGTCGGTGGGCTCGGCGACGTCGATGAGGTGGTGGGGGATCCCTCGGCGTTCCTCGGTCGTCGGCTTCGCGGCCCCGATGTCCAGCCCCCGGTAGATGAGCATGGAGTCGGCGGATACGACTTCCGTGGCCGCGCGTCCAGCGCGCTCATTCACCCGCAGCGCCACCTCGACCGCGAGCGCGGTCTTGCCGCCGGCGGTGGGGCCGGCGATCACCGGGTACCTGGTCAGGCCGAGGGGCAGCACGTGGCGAGTGTAGTGGTACGCTTGGCCCGTGCCGCCCCTGCCCTCCGTCAAAAGCCCGGTGTTGAAGCGCGTCGAGGAGCTGCTCCGCGCCCGCGGCCGCGCGGCGGTGCTGGTGGCGGTCGAACGTGCGGAGTCGCTGGCGCTGGAGGTCGACCCTGCACTCACCTACCCCGAGGACTGGGTGGTCTTCCGCGTGTTGGGCGAGAACGCGCCCGGCGCGGGCGGGCTGAACGCCCAGATCACCGGGGAGCAGCTGCGGGCTGGCCTGGGACCTCTCGTCGAGCGTGCGTGCGCGGCCGTGCGCCTGAAGGTGGAAGAAGCGGGGGAGGGTTCGCTGACCGCAACCGCTGTTTGCGAGCGCTGGAATGTGAGCCGCGCGACGCTCAATCGGCTTCGCAAACGCGGCCTGATCGGTCGGCGGGTGCAGACCGATGCGCTGCGGGCGAGTGTGGTGTTCCGCGCCGAGGTGGTGCAGCGGTTCGAAGAGCTGCGTGCCGACGAGCTCCAGCGCGCGGGCGAGTTCTCCCGCGTGAGCGACGCCGACGCCACGCGGTTTGTCGCCCAGGCCGAGCAATGGCGGCGCGAGCGAGGGTGGTCGCTCAATCAGGCTGCCGCGGCGCTGGCCAGGGAGACTGGGCGGAGCCACGAGGGGGTGCGGCAGGTGCTGCGGCGGGCCGCGGCCAAAGGTGCAGCGGCTCTGCGTGAGCCACCGCCGATCTCTGAAGATCGCAGGCGGGTGCTCTACCGCGCGTGGCGGCGCGGCGTTGACCTCTCGCTGATGGCCCGCAAAGTGCGTCGCTCGCGCGGGGCCGTGCGGCGGGCGATCAATATGGAGCGTGCGGAGCGGCTGCGCGAGGTGCTGAGCAGCGGGGCGCTTGCGGTCGAGGTCGCTGCCGCCATGCCGAAGAAGCCCGCCGCCGATCCGCTCCAGCAGCTCCCCGCCCGCACGGGACTGGCGCAGCCGTCCGCATCCGGCGTGCTCGCCTTCCTCGCGAGCGCCCGCACGCAGGGGCCGCCCATTGGCGCCGAGGAGAAGGTGCGACTGAGCGCGTACCACCACCTGCGAACCGAGGCCGCGCGGGTGATTGCCAAGCTCGACCGCCTGCAGCCCTCCGCCAGTGCCGTTGACCGCGCCGAGACGATGCTGCGCTGGGCCGCGCGACTCAAGGCCGAGCTCGTCCGCTCGCAGCTCCGCCTCATGGTGGACACGCTCACCTCACGGTTAGGCCGCCCGCTGGAAGAGCTCCCGCCCGCGGTGCTGGTGCGCACCCTCGGCGGCGCCATCCGAGTCATCGGCGAAGTGATCGACACCCACGACGTGAGCAAGGGCGGGCGGCTGGCCGCGGCATCGGGGCTCGCCCTCGACCGGTTCGCGATGAGCGTGACCAAGGAGCTCGCGCCCTCCCCCGCACAGGCGCGCCGCGCCGTCGCGGTCATTCCCTCGACGCTTCCCATGCCTGACTGGGAGCGGCAGCTGTGCTCCTGGCAGAGCGTTCTCGAGCCCGACCGCCGCCTCCGCCCGGCCATCACCGCAGGACGCGTGCCCCCGCAGAGCGCCGGCGTGCTTGCCAAGCGCCACGGCTGGGACGGCGGTCCGCCGCGGACCCTCACCGAGCTCGCCGCCGAGCTCAAGGTCACACGCATCCGCGTGCTGGTGGTGGAACAGAAGGCCCTGGCCGAGGCGCTGAGAGCCGTGCGCGCCCTTCGTTGAAGGCTCGCAGCATCCGTTACTATCACCGCATGCACGCTGCCGCCGAGATCGTCTCTGTCCAGCTGATCGTCGGCCTCGAGGTGCACGTCGAGCTCTCGACGCGCACCAAGATGTTCTCGCGCGTGCCCAGCCCCGCCTGCCGCGAGTTCGACGGAGCGGGGCCCAACAGCCTGATTGATCCCATCGTGCTCGGCCTCCCCGGGGCGCTACCTGTTCCGAATCGCGCGGCGGTGGAGATGGCCATGATGGTCGGGCTTGCGCTCAACTGCTCCATCGCCGACACGACCAAGTGGGACCGTAAGGGTTACTTCTACCCCGACCTGCCCAAGGGCTACCAGATCAGCCAGTACGACCTGCCGCTGTGCTTCGACGGCTCGGTTGAGCTGCCCGCTGTCGACGCGGCCGGCTTCCCGCGCATCGACGGCGAGGTCCGCCGCATCGGCATCGTGCGGGCCCACCTTGAGGAGGACGCGGGCAAGCTGCTGCACGACGCGCCGGGTGGGCACGCCATCGACTTCTCGATCGTGGACCTCTCCCGCGCGGGCACCCCGCTGCTGGAAGTCGTCACGCAGCCCGACTTCCGGCACCCCGATGATGTCGTGCTCTTTGCCCGCACGCTGCGGAACATCTGCCGCTTCCTGGGCGTGACCGAGGGCGTGATGCAGAAGGGGCACATGCGGTTTGAGCCCAACATCAACTGCGAGCTGCGGCTGAGTGACGGGCACGTGGTGAAGACGCCGATCGTCGAGATCAAGAACCTCAACTCCTTCCGCTCACTCAAGGGCGCGATCGAGTACGAGCTGGCCGAGCAGCCCCGCCGCTGGCAGCAGGACCGGCGCGTGCTGGGCAAGGGGACCAAGGTGACGCGCGGGTGGGACGACGTGAAGAGCGTCACCTACGTGCAGCGTGAGAAGGAGGACGCTCACGACTACCGGTACTTCCCCGATCCGGACCTGCCGATGGTCCGCATCGACGCCGCGTGGAAGGACCGGGTGGCGGCGCTGGTGCCCGAGCTGCCGATGCCGCGCTTCCGCCGCTACGTCAGCAGCTACAGCGTGGGCGTGAAGGAGGCGTGGGCCCTGGTCGAGGAGCGTGAGGCGTGCCTCTTCTACGAGGCTTGCATCGAGGAGATGGTCACGCGCCACATCGAGCGCGACCGCGCCGGCAAGGTCGCGGCCAACATCCTGCTGCAATCGGGTGCGCGGCGCGCCAACGAGCGGGGGGTCCGCATCGATGAGCTGGGGATCACGCCGGCGGAAGTGGGGGCCATCGGCGCCATGCGCGAGCAGGGGAAGCTCGGCAACCAGGCCGTGGATGACCTCTTCGGGGCCTTCTGCGACGACGGCGCCACGCTGACGAGCGACGGGGAGGTCGAAGCCGCCGCGCGATCCCGCGGCCTGCTCATCGTCCGCGACGACGCCGCCCTGGAGCGGTGGATCGATCAGGTGATCGCGGCCAACCCGAAGGTGGCCGACGACGTCCGGGGCGGCAAGGTCGCGGCCGCGGGTCGGCTGGTCGGTGAGGTCATGAAGCTGGCCGGCGGCAGCGCCGACGCCAAGACCGTGCGTGAGGCGATCCTGAAGAAGCTGTCTTAGGGCGGCCCGCTCTGCGGCCTTAGGGAGTAAGCAGGTAATGGGCTGTTTCATCAGTCGAGGCGAGGACGGGCCTAAGCCCATCGGAGTATGGGTGAGCAATGCGGAACGGGACTCCCTTCTCGATTGGTTCGCGGAAAACCGGTGTGAACACCGCCCCGAGAAAAGGGAGTTCTGTCACTCCCCTGGCCAGCGGTGGATGGGCCGGTGCATCAGGCTTGAAGAGCTCTTGGATCCCGGAGAGCGTTTTGAGCTCACGGCAGCAGAGTGGAGCGAGCTTCGTGCGCGGCATCCACCGGGCCTTGTGCGGGCCTTCGAAATCGTTTCAGCGATGACAACGGGTGGGTGGCAGCACAGGTTGGGGGACATCGAAACCGAGCAGTGGCGTACACGGCTCGGATAGAGCTTTGAAAGTGGGACCGCCGGGACTCAGTCCACAGCCTTGGCCGGAACTGCAGAACGCACCGCCGCGGAGCTTCGGTCAACCCGTGCAAGCGGCTGTTACACACGTGTGACGCTCATTCGGCAACCAACCGGGTACCCGTCCCGTATTCTGGACCGGGTTGGCCACTGCCGGGCTTTGCGCCCGGTGAGGTGTGGGGCTGAAAGGCCCCACCCGGCCAGCTGACCGGAATCGTGTACTATCCCCACCCCGCCGAGCCGGTCACCCGGTCCACGGCGGCTGTACGAGGGTCACGCATGGCTTCATCTTCTGTCTGCTGGGGCATCGAGATCGGCGCGGCCGCGATCAAGGCCATCAAGCTCGAAGCGGTCGGGGACGGCAACGTCAAGGTGCTCGACTTCGCGGTGATTCAGCACCCCAAGGTGCTGTCGACCCCCGGCGTCGACGCCAATGACGTGCTCCGCGTCTCGCTGGGCGCCCTGACCAGCCAGTACGACCTCAGCAAGGCCGCGATCGCCGTGTCCGTCCCCGGGCACTCGGCCTTTGCCCGCTTCGCCAAGCTCCCGCCCGTGGAGCCCAAGAAGGTCCCGGACATCGTCAAGTTCGAGGCGATGCAGCAGATCCCGTTCCCGCTCGAGAATGTGGAGTGGGACTACCAGACCTTTGTCAGCCCCGACTCCCCCGACGTGGAGGTGGGCATCTTCGCCATCACCAAGGAGAAGGTGAACGAGCGGCTGAACATGCTGGCGGACGTGGGCATCTACCCCAACTACGTGGTGCTCTCCCCCATCGCGGTGTACAACGCCCTCGCGTACGACCTCAACTTCGACAGCAAGACCCCCGGCACCATCATCGTGGACGTCGGCACGACCTCCACCGATCTGGTGATCGCCACCCCCGGCCGCATGTGGGTCCGCACCTTCCACACCGGCGGCCACCAGTTCACCGACGCCCTCGTCAACCAGTTCCAACTGAGCTACCCGAAGGCCGAGAAGCTCAAGAAGGAGGCGGAGGACACCAAGCACGCCCGGCAGGTGTTCCAGGCCCTGCGGCCCGTCTTCACCGACCTGACCCAGGAAATCCAGCGGTCGATCGGGTACTACCAGAGCATCAATAAGGATGCGCAGCTTAACCGCCTGATCGGGGTGGGCTCCACCTTCATGCTCCCCGGCCTCCGCAAGTACCTCAAGCAGCAGCTCTCGATGGACGTCTACCGCGTGGACGCCCAAACGCCCTTCAAGCGGGCCACCATCGAGGGTGACCGCGCCGCGCTGTTCAACGAGCTCTCGACCTCCATGGTCACGGCCTATGGCCTGGCCCTGCAAGGGCTTGGGCTCAACGCCGTGGGCGGCAACCTCATGCCCACCGCCGTGATCCGCAAGGCGATGTGGAAGGAGAAGGTGCCGTGGTTCGGCCTCGCTGCCGGCATCGCAGGCCTGGCCAGCGCCGTCATGTTCATCCGCCCCGTCCGCAACCACTTCGAGGCGACCGGGCGCGTTACTGACCCCATCGTGCAGTCCACCATCAGCAAGGGCGGCCAACTCAAGAGCGATGCCGACCAGGCGGGCGTCACCAACGCGGGCGAGCCCGATATGCGGGCCGCGAACATGGTCGCCCTCGTCGACCACCGCGGCGTGTTCGAGATGATCACCGCCGACGTCGCCTCCATGTTCGACTTCGCGAACTCAAAGATCGAGGCTCACCGTGCCGGCTTGGGCGTGGACGCCAAGGTCGTGCCGCCGCCGGCGTATTCGCTGGTCACCATGAACACCACCTACATGCCGCCGACGGGCACGCCGCCCGATCCCGCGGCCCCGCCTCCTGATCCCGCCACTACGGCGGGCCAGGACCCGAACGCACCCTACCCGCGGATCAAGATCGACGCGGTGTTGTCCACCGCTCAGCCCGAGCCGCAGCGCTTCCGGGCCATCAACGACTGGTTCACCGCCAACAGCAAACGCCCTGGCAGCGGCATTGAGCTCGTTCTCGAGAAGGTCACGGTCAAGCTGGCCGATGCTCCCGCAGCCGGGAACCCCAACCAGCCCAGCCCCGTGAGCCCTTTCCAGGGCATGGACCCCGAGAGCCCGCGCGGCGGCCGCCTTTCGCCCATCGGCGACCGCGGCGCCCGCCCAATGACTCCCAGTTCTCCCATGAACCAGCCCAGCGGTGACGGCGATCAGCGCCTCAACGGCCTCGCCCCCATCGTGGCCCCCGCCGCAACCGGCCCCGCCGACACCGCAACGGTGAACGTCACCTGGTACCTGGTCATCAAGCCCGAAGCCCCGAAGCTCGCCGAAGGGGGTGCGAATTGAAGCCCGTACTTGCCTGGGTGAAGTCGAACCTGGTCATCGTCATCCTGACGGCGGTGATCCTCATCATCCTGCCCACGTCCTGGTTCTTCAGCAACATGTGGGACAAGAAGATCCGTGAGACGCAGGAGAAGCAGGCCAAGGACGCGTTCGGCAAGCTCAACGCGCTCAAGGTCAACTACACGCTCCCGCAGCTGGACCCGAAAGCCACGGCCATCTCTCACAACGAGGTGCCCAACACCACGCTGATCAACTGGTTCAAGGAGCAGCGCGACGCGCTCACCAGCCAGGCCAACGCCGTGGTCAAGAAGGCCGAGGACTTCAACAAGGGCATCGGTGGTGACGCGGCCAGCGTCGGGCGCACCGAGCACAAGCCCCTTGTCGACGGCCTCTTCCCCGACGGTGGTCAGGCCAAGATCGACGAGATGGAAGACGCGCTCCTGGGCAATCGCGGCAAGCCCAACCCGTACCGCGAGCTGCTTAAGGCAGCCCGCGCCGGCGAGCCGGCTGAGGCCGCGGCACTCGCCGAGACCCTCCAGGACTTCCGCACCCGCGAGATCGACAAGATCACCGCCGGCAAGCGCGACCTCACGCCCGAGGAGCAGGCCGAGCTGAGCAAGCAGCTGACCGACCGCCGGCTTGGCGAGTACCAGGCCCGCGCCGGAACGTTCTCGGTTTACGCCTCGATGAACTCGCTGCCCAAGGACAAGCGGGCCTCGTTCGTGCCCACGGGCTCGAACATGGATCAGGCGAACCTCAACCTCTCCGACCTCTTCGTCTTCCAATGGGACTATTGGATCCTGCGCGACCTGTTCGCCGCGGTGAAGCTCGCGAACACCGTCAACGGAACGCTCGCGAACGTCGACCGCGCGGTGGTGAAGCGCATCGAGAAGATCGACATCACCGTGCCCGCGGCCGTCACCCGTTCCGCCGGCGGCGACGCAGGCTACAACCCCATGTACCCGGACCAGATGATGGACCCGGCCATGAGCGGCGGCGCCGCCCCGACGACCGCCGTCCCGGGCATGGCCGCCCTGGACTTCAGCCAGTCCATCACCGGCCGACGCGCGAGCAACACGGTGTACGACACCCGCGTGGTCACTTTGACGGCCGTGGTCAGCTCCGCACGCCTCGCCGACTTCATCAGCGCCGTCGAGCGCACCAACTTCATGACCGTCACCGACATGGACCTCGCCGAGGTCAAGGTGTGGGAGGACCTCGCTCAGGGCTTCTACTACGGCCCCGAGCACGTAGTCCGCGTCACCATGACCATCGAAACGGTGTGGCTGCGCAGCTGGATGACCAAGTACATGCCGGCTCAGCTCAAGACCAACATGAAGATCGACGCTCCCGCCGCGGACCCCAACGCGGCTCCCCCGCCCGGCGCCGGCTGATCGAGCCGGCGACTGCCGCACCCGACACCACGCCAGACGACCGCCTCCGCAGACCAGGCAAGGAACCAGGTATGAAACTCAAGGGCATTTCGCCGCTGGAACAGAACGTCGACCGCATTGTGCTCGGCGTCGTGGGCCTCGCCCTCGTCGGGGCCGTCGGCCTCCAGTTCCTCCCAGAGACGCCGGTGAAGGTCGGCAACCCCCCGAAGGACACCCGCGCCACCCAGGCGATGGGCGTGGTCGAGGAAGAGGCCAAGAAACTCGCCGGCCAGCTCGACAGCGTGTCCCTCGCGACCCCGACCATCCCCGCCTTCTCGCTCAACGACAAGCTCGCCCTCGGGGCCGCGGCCCCAACTTTCGCCGGCAAGGCTCCGCGCGTCGCCCTCGGCCGCCTGCCTGAAGTCGCGGGCAAGGCCATCCAGGCCGTCGCGTCCAATGAGACCTTCGGCCTCCCCGCGGTGCCCGCCCCCACCGGCGGCCTGGCCAACCTCGTGCAGGTGACCATCAGCCCCATCGAGAAGCTCCGCAACGCCGAGCTGGCCAAGCTGCTGCCCGAGGCCCAGCCCTTCGACAAGACCTGCGTCAGCGTCGAGTTCGGCTGGAACGGCGCGGCCCTGCGTGACGCCCTCCAGAGCGATCCCGACGGTGAAGGTCCCGCCTCGCCCATGCCGCTGAACTGGTGGCGCGACCAGGCCGGTGGCCGTAACAGCGACCTCGTCGAGGTCGTCGGCGTGCAGTACGAGCGCGAAACGATCACGAAGCCAGACGGCAACCCGCCCGCCGCGCCCGAGGTCCTCATTCTCGCCGCCCCGCCAGGGCGCGCCACCAAGCTTGCCGAGTGGCGTGATAGCGCGAAGGGCGCCGGCGACGTGGCTCAGGTGCTGCTGCCCGCCCTCAAGGAAGTCTCCGAGGACATCCAGCGCCCGCGCTTCTACGAGATCGTCGCCGGCCCCGAGTGGCAGCCGCCAGCAAAGGCCGTGAACCAGGGCGACGTTGCTGGCAAGGTCGTCCAGATCAACCGCCTCAAGCAGCGCCTGCAGTCGGTTGAAGACAAGATCAAGGACCTCGAGAAGCGGCTGCAGGAACTCGGTGGCACAACCGAAAAGGACCGCAACCCGCCCACGCAGCCCCAGCCCCCGCGCCCGAGCGGTGGCGGCAAGGGCTCGCAGCCCGCGGCTCCCACCAACCAGGACCGCCAGCAGCCCAAGGAGCCCCCCCGCGGCAATCGCGCCGCGATCGAGAGCACGCTCAAGCAGCAGCGCAGCGAACGCGACTCGATCCTGAAGCAGCTCGCCGACCTTGGCGAGGTCATGCCCGGCATGGAAGGCGCCGCCCAGCCAAACCAGCCCGACGGCACCCCTGTTGCCGCGTCGACCCTCGACAATCCCGACGTCCGCGTCTGGACCCACGACCTCACCGCCGAGCCCGGCGCCACCTACCGCTACCGCGCCCGCGTCGTCATCAACAACCCCTACTTCGGCCGCAACCTCCAGGACAGCCAGGCCGACCTCGCCCGCCAGCAGCTGATCGAGGGCCCCTGGTCGGAGTGGACGCAGCCCATCCATGTTGCCCGCGACAGCTACTACTTCATCACCTCCGCCAGCGAGCCCAACCCGCTGGTCTCGAGCGAGCCCCAGGCGCTGGCCGAGATGTACGTCTTCAAGTACGGCTACTACCGCAAGGCCCGCGTGCAGCTGACCCCGGGCGACACGCTCTGGGGCGAGGCCCGCATGCCCGAGATGCTCAAGTATGCCGACATGGAGAAGCTCAAGGCCGCGGTTGACGCCGGGCAGCAGCCCGCCCCTGGCAACGCGCCCGCTCCGATCCCCGATGCTGGCAAAGGTCGTCGCGGCGTGCCGGAAGCCCCGCTGCCCAACCCCGGCCAGAATCCCGGCCAGCCTGGCGACCTGAACGGCACGATCTGGACCATCGACGTCCCGGATCGGCAGGGCATCTCGGTCGACGTCACCTTCCTCGACGCATGCCCGCTCCCAACCACGGTCCGGAATGAGCTGGGTTCCGAGCAGGTCCGCATGCAGGCCGTCCTGCGGGATGAGCTCGGCCGCGTCGTCACTCGCCAGCCCCAGCAGGACGCGGCGGGCGACATCTACAAGCGGGTTTCCGACTCTGCAAAGGCCGGCGAGAACCAGGGGGAAGTCATTGTGAAGGCCCCCGAGCCCGACCGCCCCCGTCCCAATCAGCCCGACCGTGCCCCGGATCGTGGGCCCACGCCCCCGCCCGCTGGCCCGGGCGGCGG
>Ga0196963_10000892_pt1 | contig 22687 bp, 19 predicted proteins | sample S1_5metaG_FD_148600 | JGI IMG/M metagenome (GOLD analysis project Ga0196963, IMG submission 148600) | Soil microbial communities from Anza Borrego desert, Southern California, United States - S1_5 | ecosystem: Environmental > Terrestrial > Soil > Desert | place: USA: California | collected... | reverse complement strand
CCTGCTCGGCGGCGAGCAGAGCGGCCACATCGACGCGATCGGATACGAGCTCTACACCAAGCTGCTCTCCGAGAGCGTGCGTCGGATCCAGGCCGGCGCGGCCGCGGCGGCGGCGACCCAGGACGCGGCGACGGCGACGCTGACCAAGCCGGGCGCGAAGAGCGAGGAGAAGACGGCGCGCGCGAGCACGCTCGGCCTGGCGGTCGACGCGTACATCCCGGACAGCTACCTCGAAACCCCCGCGCTGAAGTTCGAGTTGCACAAGAACCTCGACGCCTGCCGGCGGCTGTCCGATGTCGCCGCGCTGGCGCACAGCGCGCGCGACCGCTTCGGCGCGCTGGTCGACCCCGTCGTGCGGCTCTTCCAGCTCAAGGCGATCAAGCTGGTCTCCACCGAGCTCGGGATCGTGCGCATCGATGCCCAGAACCGGCAGATCCGGCTGCACCTCTCCGGCGCGCTGCCCGGCCAGCTGGCGAAGGTCGCCCTGCCCGACCTGGTCCACATCCAGCTCGACGGGTCAGTGCTGGTGCTGTTCGTGAAGACGGCCTTCGACCAGGACGGGCTGCTGAAGTTCCTCTGCCGGCTGCTCAGCCTGGATCTGGCGTTCCTCGGGCGTGGGTTCTGAACCGAGCAGCACTTACGGCACCAGGCCGGGTCTCGGGGTGGGTGGGGGCGTCGGCAGTCGCGATCAGTTCCGGCTTGCGAGCCAACTCGCCCTTGTACAGTCTCCGCCCCCACCGGTCTGTGCACGGAGCCCTATGATTCGCGTCGAAGCCCGTAATGGCGAGCCCCTCGAGAAGACCCTCCGCCGCTTCAAGAAGCGCTGTGAGAAGGAAGGTCTGACCAAGGACATCAAGAAGAACCTCTACTACGACAAGCCCAGCGAGCGCCGCCGCCGCGAGCTGCGCAAGCTCGAGAAGCGCATCATCCAGGAGCGCCTGGAAGCCAAGTCGGGCATCACCAACGCGTGAGGCCGAACGGCGCGGCCTCCGGCTGCGCTCCATGACGATCGTCGAGGGCAGGGTCAGACCCTGCCCTCGTTCATTTTCCAGATAGCCCATGCCACCACCGAGCTGGCTGATCGAACTACCGACCTGCCCGTCGACCAACGACTGGGCGCTCGCGCATCTCGGCGCGCTCGCCCACGGGGCGTGCGTCTGGACGCGACGGCAGACCGCCGGGCGTGGGCGCAACGGCGCCCGCTGGGAGGCGCCGCCCGGGGTGCTTACCGCGAGCTTCGTGCTCGACCTCGCCGACGCGCTCGACGCGACGCGGCTCTCGCTGGCGGTGGGGCTCGCGATCTGTCACGCGGTCGATGATCTCAGCCCCGGGCTCGACGTCGGGCTGAAGTGGCCGAACGACTGCGTCATCGCTGGTCGGAAATTCGCCGGCGTGCTGTGCGAACGACCGGCGCAGCGGAACCGCGTCGTCGTCGGCATCGGACTCAACCTGGATCCGCATTGGGAACAGGATCGCGACAGCCTGCCGCTGGTGATGGGCGCCTGCCCGCCGATCGGTCTCGCCGAAGCGGCGCCGCAGAGGCCCGCGCCCGAGGCGCTCGCGATGATCGTCGCGTTGAGGCGCTACCTCGTCGAAGCGTGCGGCGTGCTCGCCGCCGACGCGTGGGCGACGTTGACGCCGGCGCTGGCGGCGCGCGATTGGCTGCGCGGCCGGACGCTGGCCGTCGAGAGCGGCGGTCGGCGCGTGCATGGCATCGCCGCCGGCATCGACGCCGACGGGCGCCTCCTGATCGACGGAGCCGACGGACGGTGCGCGCTGTCGAGCGCGCACGTCGTGGCCGTGGATGAACCTACCATCCCGCGCTGATCCACGTGATCGCGTCGCGCCATCGCTGCCGATCCGTGCCGGGAGGCGTGCGCACGACGCTGCGGCTGTGCCCGTCGGCGTAGAGGACGTTGACCGCGCCGCGATGGCGCGAGTCGTCGACGGCGCTCGGCAGCAGATCGCCCCACTGGCCCATGCCGGTCTCGCCCGCTTCCGCATCCGCGAACAACGCGAACGAGGATTCATCCCAGGCTGAACCGAATTGGTAGTGCCGCTGCCGGCCGCCGTCATCCAACTGGCTGTTCATCTTGAAGCTCTTGGGCGTCGCGTTGGTGAAGTACCTGGGCCCCTTCCAGCGGAAGCCGGCGCACTGGAAGATCGTCATGCGCGAGCGCACGTTGCGCGCGCCCAGGTAGGGCGGCAACCGATGGAACCACGCCGGGCTGGTCTGCGGGTTGTCGTCGCCGAAGTTGCGGTCCGCCGGCAGCAGATCGTCGTGATCGCTGCCGTACTGGATCAGCACCGCCCCGAGCTGGCGCAGGTTGTTGCCGCACGCGGTGCGCAATGCGAGCCGACGCACGGCGAGGCCCGCAGGCAGCAGCAGGGCGACCAGCACCGCGACGATGGCGATGACGATCAGGAGCTCGAGCAGCGAGAATGCGCGTTTGGGATGGGGGCGATGGTTGATCACGCCCTACATACCGCGGATGACGCGGAACCGGAACGTTCGGCGCACTCGCGGCGATCGGCGGAAAACGAAGAAGCATCGCACGCTGACGACCGCGTCGTCCGCGACGATCAGGCGAAGTGGCTGAACGCCTTGTTGGCCTCGGCCATGCGGTGCGTGTTCTCACGCTTCTGGATCGTCGAGCCGGTCTTGTTGTAGCAGTCCATCAGCTCCTGGGCGAGCTTCTCGGCGCAAGGACGGCCCTTGCGCGTGCGCACCGCCTCGAGGATCCAGCGGATGGCGAGCGTCTGCTGGCGCTTCTTGTTCACCTCGATCGGCACCTGGTAGTTGGCGCCGCCGATGCGCTTCGAGCGCACTTCGACCAGCGGCTTGGCGTTCGACAGCGCCTGCTCGAACACCGGCAGCGGATCCTGCTTCAGCTTGTTCGCGATCTGCTCCATCGCGCCGTAGAAGAGGTTCTCGGCGATCGCCTTCTCACCGTCGTACATCAGGCAGTTGATGAACTTGGCGACGAGCAGGTTGCCGTAGCGCGCGTCGGGCTTGAGGCCGAGACCGACCCAGTTGGTCGGCGCGGGACCCTTGACCTCGCCGCTCTCGGCGATGGTGATCGAGCCGTCGGCATTGACCTGGATCGGCGTGGTGGCGACGTCCGCGGGATTCGCGTCGTCGGGCTTGCCGGGGCCGTCGCGACGGTCGCCGCGCGGGCCGCCTTCACCGCGGGGACCGCCTTCGCCGCGCGGACCGCCACGGCGTTCATCGCCGCGATTGGGAGTGTCGTTAGGAGCCATGATTCCTCATTTCCCTGAGCCCGGCCATGCGGCCGGAGGTACTGCGGCGCCCGGGGCGCCGTCGGGTACGTCGGTGGATTACTTCTTCTTGGGGCGCTTGGCGCCGTACTGCGAACGCGACTGCATGCGGCCCTGGACGGCCTGGCAGTCGAGCTTGCCGCGGATCACGTGGTAGCGGACGCCGGGCAGATCCTTGACGCGACCGCCGCGGATGAGCACCAGCGAATGCTCCTGCAGATTGTGCTTCTCGCCACCGATGTAGGCGGTGATCTCCTTGCCGTTCGAGAGACGGACGCGCGCGATCTTGCGCAGCGCCGAATTCGGCTTCTTCGGAGTCATCGTCTTGACCTGGAGACAGACGCCGCGCTTGAAGGGATTCGACTCGAGCTGCGGGCTCTTCGACTTGACGCGCTTATCCTCGCGGCCCTTCTTGATCAGCTGATTAATCGTTGGCACTGACTGACTCCTGAATCGGGGCGGAGACCGTAGCAAGCTCGGCCGGGATGACAACCGGGGCGCCCAACTTCTCCATCTGGATCGACTTGTAGATCGAGAAGCCCGTCCCGCAGGGGATCAGGTGCCCGAGGATGACGTTCTCCTTCAGGCCCTGGAGGGTGTCCTTGCGTCCGGCCAGCGCGGCCTCGGCGAGCACCTTGGTGGTCTCCTGGAAGGAGGCCGCCGAGATGAACGACTCGGACTGCAGGGCGGCGCGGGTGATGCCCATCAGGCGCGGTTCGAAGGTCGCCGGCTTCTTGCCGTCGGCCAGCGAGCGCTGGTTCTCCTCGCGGATGCGGATCTTGTCGATGATCAGCCCCGGCAGGTACGGCAGATCGCCCGGATCGACCAGCTCGATCTTCCGCAGCATCTGACGGATGATGATCTCGATGTGCTTGTCATCGATGCGCACGTTCTGGGCGCGGTACACGGCCTGGATCTCGGCCAGCAGGTAGTCCTGCAGGGCTTCTTCACCGCAGACGCGCAGCAGATCCTTGGGCACGAGCACGCCGTCGACCAGGGCATCGCCCGCCTTGACGCGGTCGCCCTTGTGCACGCGGTAGTGCTTGCCCTGCGGGATCGAATGCTCGACCTCGGTACCCGAGTCGCCCTTGATGACGATCGTGCGCTTGCCGCGCTTACGCTCGCCGAAGTCGGTGATGCCGTCGATCTCGGCCATCACCGCCGGGTCCTTCGGCGGACGCGCCTCGAACAGCTCGGTGACGCGCGGCAGACCGCCGGTGATGTCGTGCGTTCCGGCGATCTCGCGCGGCGTCGACGCCAGCAGCGTACCACCGGTGATCTCCTGGCCTTCGACCACGCGCAGCGTGGCCTTCTCCGGGATCGGGTAGTGCGCGATCGGCTTGCCGTCCTTGCCCTCGAGCACGACCTGCGGGTGCAGGTCGCCTTTGCCTTCGAGGATCACGCGATTGACGATGCCGGTCGCCGGATCGCGCTCCTCGCGCATCGTCACCTCGGGGATGACGTGCTCGAAGCGCACCGTGCCGCCGAGCTCGGAGAGGATCGGGATGCTCGACGCTTCCCACTCCGCCAGCAGCTGGCCCTTGTCGATCGTGGCGCCGTTCTTGACCTGCAGGAACGAGCCGACCGGGACCTTGAAGCGGTCGATCGCGCGGCCGTTCTTGTCGTTGATGACCATCTCGCCGTTGCGGTTCAGCACGACGATCTGGCCGCTCGAGTTCTCGACCGTGCGCAGGTTCTCGTACACCAGCACGCCGCCCTTGCGGGACTTGTAGTTGGTCTCTTCCGTCTTCACGCCGGCCACGCCGCCGATGTGGAAGGTACGCATGGTCAGCTGCGTGCCCGGTTCGCCGATCGACTGCGCGGCGATGATGCCGACCGCGACGCCGAGCTCGACCATCAGGCCGCGGCTCAGATCCATGCCGTAGCACTTCTGGCAGATGCCGGACTTCGACTCGCAGGTCAGCGGCGAGCGCACGCGGATCTTCTCGAAGCCCATCGCCTCGACGGCCTTGGCCTTCTCGCGCGAGATGATCTCGTTCTCCTGGACGATCACCTCGTCGGTGACGATGTCGACGATGGTGTCGCGGGCGGTACGGCCCGTGATGCCCTCGGTCAGCGTCACCTTGATGATGTCGCCTTCGTAGACGACCGACTTGGTGATGCCGCCGACCGTGCCGCAGTCGTTCTGGGCGATGATCACGTCCTGGCCGACGTCGACCAGCTTGCGCGTCAGGTAGCCCGAGTCCGCGGTCTTGAGCGCGGTGTCGGCCAAGCCCTTACGAGCGCCGTGGGTCGAGGTGAAGTACTCGAGGACCTTCAGGCCCTCGCGGAAGTTCGCGCGGATCGGGGTCTCGATGATCTCGCCGTTGGGCTTGGCCATCAGGCCGCGCATGCCGGCGAGCTGGCGCACCTGCGCCTCGGAACCGCGCGCCTTCGACGTCGCCATCGTGTACACCGGATTGATGTAATCCGGGCCGAAGCGGTGGTCGTTCTTGAGCGCCTCCATCAGCGCCTTCGACAGCTCCTCGGACGCGTGCGTCCAGGCCTCGATGACGTTGCGGTGCTTCTCCGACGCGGTGATGAGACCGCGCTGGTAGGCCTTGTGGTACTTGGCCGCGCGCTTGTCGGCCTCGGCGATGATCGTCGCCTTGCTCTCGGGAACGTAGAGGTCGGACGCGCCGAACGACATCCCGGAGATCGTCGAGTACTTGAAGCCGGTGTCCTTGATCGAGTCGAGGACTTCGATGGTCGAACGCCGATCGAGGTACTCGAAGCAGTCCGCGATCACGCGGCGCAGGCCCGACTTGTCCTGGATCTTGTTGTAGAACGGCATGCCGCGCGGCAGCGCCTCGTTGAAGATCACGCGCCCGGGCGTGGTCTCGACCAGGGTGGTGTCGGCGAGCGACTTCTTCACCGGGCCGCCGTCGTCGATCAGCGTGCCCTTGGCCATCTGGATCTTGATCAGCGAGTGCAGGGTCACGACCCCGCTGTCGAGGGCCATCAGCACCTCGTTGTTGCTGCTGAAGACCTTGCCTTCGCCCTTCTGCTCCTCCTTCGCGAGGGTCAGGAAGTAGCAGCCGAGGACGATGTCCTGGTCGGCGGAGATGATCGGATTGCCGTTCGACGGCGAGAAGATGTTGTTGGTCGACAGCATCAGCACGCGCGCTTCGGTCTGCGCCTCGATCGACAGCGGCAGATGGACGGCCATCTGGTCGCCGTCGAAGTCGGCGTTGAAGCCCTGGCAGACGAGCGGATGCAGCTGGATCGCCGAACCATCGATCATCACCGGCTCAAAGGCCTGGATGCCCATGCGGTGCAGCGTCGGCGCGCGGTTGAGCAGGACCACGCGGCCCTTGATGACGTCGTCGAGGACTTCCCAGACTTCTTCGTCGCGACGCTCGAGCTTGCGCTTCGCCGCCTTGACGGTTTCGGCGTACCCGCGCTCCTTGAGGGCGCGGATGATGAACGGCTGGAAGAGCTCGAGGATGATCGCCTTCGGCAGGCCGCACTGGTGCAACTTGAGGCGCGGGCCGACGACGATGACCGAACGCGCCGAGTAGTCGACGCGCTTGCCGAGCAGGTTCTCGCGGAACCGGCCCTGCTTGCCCTTGATCATGTCGGTCAGGGACTTGAGCGGGCGGTTGCCCGAGCCGAACACCGCGCGCTGGCAGCGGCCGTTGTCGAACAACGCGTCCACGGCCTGCTGGAGCATCCGCTTCTCGTTGCGGATGATGATGCCGGGAGCGTTGAGCTCGACGAGCTTCTTGAGGCGGTTGTTGCGGTAGATGACGCGGCGGTAGAGGTCGTTGAGATCGGACGTGGCGAAGTTGCCGTTCTCGAGCGGCACCAACGGGCGCAGATCGGGCGGGATGACCGGCACGGTGGTCAGGACCATCCACTGCGGATCGTTGCCCGAGGTCTTGATCTCCTCGGACAGCTTCAGCCGCTTGATGATCTTCTCGATCTTCTGCTTGGCCTTGGTGCTGGCGAGCTCCTCGCGCAGTTCGCCGATCAGGCGGTCGAGGTCGAGGTGGCGGATGAGCTCCTGCACGGCCTCGGCGCCCATCATCGCCTTGAAGTCGTCGCCGTACTTCTCCTGCGCCTTGCGGTACTGCTCTTCCGTGAGCACTTCCATGTACTCGAGCGGGGTCGTGCCCGGATCGGTGACGATGTACTTCTGGAAGTAGATGACCTGCTGCAGGTTCGAGCTCTTCATCCCGAGCAGGATGCCGAGGCGCGACGGCATGGTCTTGAAGAACCAGATGTGCGCGACGGGCGACACCAGGTTGATGTGGCCCATGCGTTCACGGCGGACGCGCGAATGCGTCACCAGCACGCCGCACTTCTCGCAGACGATGCCCTTGTACTTCACGCCGGAGTACTTGCCGCAGAAGCACTCCCAGTCCTTGGTCGGACCGAAGATCTTCTCGCAGAACAGACCGTCGCGCTCCGCCTTGTAGTTGCGGTAGTTGATCGTCTCGGGCCGCTTCACCTCGCCCTGCGACCAGGACCTGATGACCTCGGGCGAGGCCAGGCGGATCGAGACCGCGTTGTAATCGGGGCTCTGGATGGCGGCTGCGGGATCAGCGACGGCGTCGATCATGGAGATCCTTCGCGTTCCGGACGTTGGGCGATCAGAAGGGACGAGGCGGGAGAAGGGCGAGGACTACTCGCCCTTCCCTTCCGGGGCGGGTTCGGCGACGAGGTCGGGCTCGGCGGGATTGGCGACCCCGGCCGGAGCCGGCGATGGACGGCCGGCGACGCCGGCGCCGAAGTCGAGCGTGGCCGGAGCCTCGCCGTCGAACGACATGTCCATCGGACGGTGCAGGCGGATGTCGAGACCGAGGCCACGGATCTCGTTCATCAGCACTTCGAAGGCCATCGGCGTGCCGTAGGTCAGCGAGCCATCGCCCTTGACCATCGACTCGTAGATGCGCGTGCGCCCATCCACGTCGTCCGACTTCACCGTCAGGATCTCCTGCAGCACGTTCGCCGCGCCGTAGGCCTCGAGCGCCCAGACCTCCATCTCACCGAAGCGCTGGCCGCCGAAGCGGGCCTTGCCGCCGAGCGGCTGCTGCGTGATCAGCGAGTAGGAGCCGGTGGCGCGCGCGTGCAGCTTGTCCTCCACGAGGTGGTGGAGCTTGAGCATGTACATGACGCCGACGGTCGTCTTCTGGTGCAGGCGCTCGCCGGAGCGGCCATCGAAGAGGTGGACCTTGCCGGTATCCGGCAGGTTCGCCTCCTTGAGCATGCCGTGGATCTCCTTCTCGGAGGCGCCATCGAACACCGGCGTGATGCACTGGATGCCGAGCACCTTCGCCGCCCAGCCGAGATGCGTCTCGAGCACCTGGCCGACGTTCATGCGCGAGGGCACGCCCAGCGGATTGAGCACGATGTCGACCGTGCCGCCGTTCTCGAGGAACGGCATGTCCTCTTCGGGCACGATCGTCGAGATCACGCCCTTGTTGCCGTGACGGCCGGCCATCTTGTCGCCGACCTTCAGGGTCAACTTGCGGGCGACGAAGACCTTGACCATCTCGAGCACGCCGGTCGGCAGATCGTCGCCGCGCTTGGCGTTGAGGATCTCCTTCTCGAGCGCGCGCTTGAGCTCCTCGATCTGCGGGTCGAACTCGTCGTAGACCGCACGCGCCTTGCGGCGCTTCGAGCCGACGAAGTTCAGCGCCGTCACCGGCAGCTCCTTGTGGAGCTTCAGGACCTCGTCGTCGCCCATCTGCGGGCCGTACTCGACGACCTCACCGGTCTCGATGTTGACGACGTTCGCTCCGGCGACCTCCCAGATCTGGTTGAACTTCTCGCGACCGATCGCCGCCATCTGCGACTTGTAGCGGTCCTCGATGATCTTGATGCGGCCCGCTTCTTCCTTGCGGTCCTTCTCGGTCAGGGCGGCGCGGCGCTGGAAGCGCTTGCAGGCCACGACCACGCCGCGGATGCCGGGCTTCATGACCAGCGAGTCGTCGCGCACGTCCTCGCCAGCGCGGCCGAAGATCGCGTGCAGCAGCTTCTCTTCCGGGCTGAGCTCGCTCTTGTTCTTCGGCGTCACCTTGCCGACCAGCACGTCGCCGGGCTTGACCAGGGTGCCGACGCGCACGAAGCCGCGCTCGTCCAGGTTGCGCAGGGATTCCTCGCTGCGGCCGGGGATCTCGCGGGTGAACTCCTCCTTGCCCAGCTTGGTCTCGCGGATCTCGACCTTGAACTCCTCGATGTGGATCGACGTGAAGCGGTCTTCCGCGAGCAGGCGCTCGTTGACGACGATGGCGTCCTCGAAGTTGAAGCCGTCGTACGGCATGAAGGCGACGAGGATGTTCTTGCCCAGCGCCAGCTGGCCGCGGTCGGTGCCGCCGCCATCGGCGATGATATCGCCCTGCTTGACGGTCTGGCCGAGCGTGACGATCGGGATCTGGTTGAGGCAGGTGCGCTCGTTCAGGCCGTGGAACTTGCGCATCTCGTACTTCTTGGCGCCGATCGTGATCTGGCGCGCGTCGACCGAGTTGACCACGCCGTCCTCATCGGCCATGACTACCATCGAGCTCGACTTCGGGACTTCGAGCTCCATGCCGGTACCGACGCACGGCGCCTCGCTGATCAGCAGCGGCACCGCCTGGCGCATCATGTTCGCGCCCATCAGCGCGCGGTTGGCGTCATCGTGCTCGAGGAACGGGATGAGCGCGGCGGAGACGCCGATCATCTGCTTCGGCGAGACGTCGAGGAACCCGACCTCGGCGGTCGGCACTTCGGAGAACTGGCCGGCGGTGCGGACCTGGCAGATGTCCTGGGTGATCTTGCCCTTCTCGTCGAGCTCGATCGTCGCCTGGCCGATCTTCGCATCCATCTCCTCGTCGGCCATGAGGTAGACGATGTCGCCGGCGACCTTGCCGTCCTTGACCTTGCGGTAGGGCGTGATGAGGAAGCCGTACTCGTTGACGCCGGCGTAGATCGCCAGCGAGACGATCAGGCCGATGTTGGCGCCTTCCGGCGTCTCGATCGGGCAGATGCGGCCGTAGTGCGACGTATGGACGTCGCGCACCTCGAAGCCGGCGCGCTTGCGGTTGAGACCGCCGGGGCCGAGGGCCGACAGGCGGCGCTCGTGCGTGAGCTGCGACAGCAGGTTCGACTGGTCGACGACCTGCGACAGCTCGCCTCGCTGGAAGAAGTTCTGGATCGCGCTGTCGACGGCCTGGTTGTTGAACAGGTTGCGCGGCGCCAACGCCTGGGCGACGTCCTCCTGCTGCAGATCGCGGCTGAGCTTCTCCTTCACCGCGCGACGCAGCTTGAGCATCGCGGCGCGCAGCTCGTCGGAGAGCAGGTCGGCGATCGGACGCACGCGGCGGTTGCCGAGGTGGTCGATGTCGTCGAGTTCGCCGTGCATCGAGTTCGAGCGGATGAGGTTGAGCAGGTAGCCCAACGTCGCCAGGTAGTCGTCGATGGTGAGGACCTTGCCCTCGCCCTTGGTCTTCAGCTTGCGGTTGATGCGGAAGCGGCCGACGGCGCCGAGGTTGTAGCGCTGCTCATTGAGGAAGCGGTCGGTGAAGAACTCGAGCACCTTCTGCGCGTCGGTGGGGTTGCCCGGGCGCAGGCGACGGTAGATGCGCAGCAGCGCCTCTTCGTGCGTGGTCGCCTCGTCCTCACGCAGCGTGTTGAGCAGGATGTCGTCGGGCTTGACCGTGTCGGTGATGACCTCGACCTCGCCGACCGCGAGGTTCTTCAGGTTCTCGAACGCGCTCTCGGTCAGGGTCTCGCACGCCTTGGCCAGCGGCTCGTCGGCGTCTTTGACGCGGATGTCCTTGGCGATGATCTTGCCGACCGCCTTGTCCTTGGCGCTGCGCGACGAGAGCGAGATGACCTCGGTCTTGAAGAAGTGGCGCAGGATCGCTTCGGTGGTGCCGAAGTCCTTCGACATCGCGCGCAGGAAGCAGGTCGCGACGACCTTGGCGCTCTTGTCGATCTTGATCTGGAGGATGTCCTTCGACGTCATCTCGACCTGGATCCACGAACCGCGTTCGGGGATGATGCGGCACGAGAACACGCGACGACCGTTCGGGCTGGTCTCGGAGGAGAAGTCGACGCCGGGCGAGCGCTGGATCTGGGTGACGATCGTGCGCTCGGCGCCGTTGATGACGAACTCGCCGCCGCCGATGCGGATCGGGAAGTAGCCGATGTGGACATCCTCCTCGAGGACCTCCTTCATCGTCGGGTGGTTGACGCCTTCGACGCGGATCTTGAGCTTGAGCCCGCGCTGGAACGTCAGGCCGAGGTCACGGCACTCGTCGATGGTGTGCTGCGGCGGCGAGAACAGGTACCCGTGGTAGGAGACCTTGATCTGGTCGTCGTAGCCGGTGATCGGGAAGAACTCCTGGAAGATGGCTTCCAGGCCCTTCGTCACGGTGCGTTTGTCGGGCGCTGCTTCGGAGTCGAGGAATTCGTCATAACTGCGGCTTTGCAGGTTCACCAGGCTCGGGACCGGAATGACTTCCTTGGTCTTGCCGAAGTGACGAATTTCCATGAAACCTCCGGGGTTGCGTGCGGCAGCGCCGACGAGGCGCGACGGCTACGCGTCCGTGTCGCAAAATGGGACACAAAGCTAGCGGCGGTGGACGGGAAGGCAAGGCGGCCGGTCGAAGACCGGAGCGCACGCGGGCGCCCCAGACCCGATGGATCTGGGGCGCCGACACGGGAAGCGGTGCGCAGCGCGCACCGGAAGGGCGTTAGACGCCCTTCACCTCGACCTTGGCGCCGATGTCTTCCAGCTGCTTCTTGATGTCGTCGGCGGCGGGCTTCTCGAGGCCCTCCTTGACGACCTTCGGAGCGCCTTCGACGAAGGCCTTCGCGTCCGCGAGGCCGAGGCCGGTCAGGGCGCGGATCACCTTGATCGCCTGGATCTTGTTCGCGCCGCCGTCGAGCAGCGTGACCTTGAAGGCGGTCGGCTCGGCATCGGCCGCCGCGGCGGCTCCGCCGCCGCCGCCAGCCGGGGCCGCGGCGGCCGCGGCGGCGCTGACGCCCCACTTCTTCTCGAGGGCCGAGACGAGCTCGGCGAGCTCCATCACGGTGCAGCCGTCTACGTCAGCGAGGAACTGATCGAACTTGCTCATGGGAATCTCCGGGATGCGGCGGAAGCCGCGCTAGTCGTGTGAGTGTTGGGTGGATATCGCGGCTCAGGCGGCCGCACCGCCGGCGTTCTTCTTCTCGCCCACGAGGGCGAGCACGCGAGCCAGGCGCGACATCGGCGAGGCGAGCAGCGAGACGAGCATCTGACGGAGCTGCTGCTTGCTCGGCAGGCTCGCGATCTTCTTGATCTGCGCGCCGTCGAGGACCTGGCCATCCATGATGCCGCCGCGGACGGAGAGCTTCTCCTCCTTCTCGAGGTCGGCGAGCAGCTTCGCGGCCGCCATCATGTCCTTGGCCGAGACCAGGCCGATCGGCGTCTTGCCGTCGACCAGCTTCGCCGCGCCCTCGGGCACGGCGCGACGGATCAGGCTGACCTTCGCGACGCGCATCTTCGCGCCGGCGTCGTGCAGACCCTTGCGCAGCTTGAGCGAGTCGGCGGACTTCAGCTTCGACGGATCGACGATGATCAGCGACGGGTTGGTCTTGACCAACGCCTGGAGATCGCGCAGCGAGAGTTCGTTGATGAAGCTGGGCATGGGTTACTCCTTCACCACGAACGCGACCGCGACGCTGGGACCCATCGTCGACGAGATGGCGATGTTCTTGACGAACTCGCCCTTCACCGACGACGGACGGTGCTCGACGACGTGGCGCAGGAACGCGTTGACGTTGTCGGCGATCTTCGCGTCGTCGAACTCGATGTTGCCGACGCGGACATGGACGTTGCCGGCCGGGTCGGCGCGGAACTCGATCTTGCCGCCCTTGAACTCGTTGACCGCCGTGACCACATCCTCGGTGACGCTGCCGGACTTGGGCGAGGGCATCAGGCCGCGCGGGCCGAGCACCTTACCGAGCTTGCCGACGCTGCGCATCATCTTCGGAGTCGAGATCGCGATGTCGAAGTCCATGAAGCCGGCGCTGACCTCGTTGACGAGATCGTCTCCGCCAGCCTTGACCGCACCCGCGGCGAGAGCGCCCTGCACCTTGTCGCCGTCATCGCAGAAGACGATGACGCGGACCGTCTTGCCGGTGCCGTGCGGCAGGCTGAACGAGCCGCGGAACTGCTGATCGGTCTTCTTGGTGTCGAGATTGAGGTGGACGGCGAGGTCCACGCTCTCCTTGAACTTGGTCTTGGCCATCTTCTTGACCAGACCGACCGCGCCGGGTACCGGCTGCGGCGATTTGAGGTCGACGCCTGCGGCCTTGATCGCCGCCACATAGCGCTTGCTGCGCTGTTTCATGAGTCGTTCCCGGGTGGTGCGAGCGACGAGCATGGCCGACGGGCGGCTGACTGCGTCTCCCACGGTTGGATCGGTGCTGGAGTCAGTCGGCGACGACGACTCCCATGGAGCGGGCGGTGCCGGCGACGGTCTTCATCGCGGCTTCGAGAGACTGCGCGGTCAGCTCGGGCTGCTTGCGCTTGGCGATCTCTTCGAGCTGCTTGCGGTTGATGGTCCCGGCCTTCGTGAGCGGACCTGGCGTACCAGATCCTTGCTCGATGCCGGCGGCCTTGCGCACGAGGACGCTGACCGGCGGCTGCTTGTAGACGAGCGAGAAGGTCTTGTCTTTGTAGACCGTGATGACGACGGGGATGATGTCGCCCTTCTGGCTCGCCGTCGCATCGTTGAACTGCTTCACGAATTGACCGATGTTGACGCCCTTGGCGCCCAACGCCGGACCGACCGGCGGGGCCGGAGTCGCGCCGCCAGCCGGGATCTGCAATTTGATCTCGCCGACGATTTCCTTTTGCTTGGCCATTACAAACCTACTCGCTGCCGAAGGTTAGACGGCCGACGGCAGCGATGCTGCTGGCGGCCAGAAAAAGAAGGTCGCGCAGTGTAGAGGAATCGACGTTTTGCCAAGGCCTATTCGGCTTGGCGGCCCGGGCGGCGCGAGCCGAGCGTCGTCAGACCGCCGCTTCGACCTGCCAGACCTCGAGCGTGACCGGCGTCTGCCGGCCGAACACCGTGATCAGCACGCGCAGCTCGCCCTTCTGCGCATTGATCTCGGCGACGATGCCTTCCATGCCGGCGAAGGTGCCTTCCTTGACCTTGACTCGGTCATCGATGTTGAACGGCACCTGCACGATCGCCGCACGCTGCTCGTCCGAGGTCTTCGCGGTGGCGATCTTGACGATCTGCTCGGCCTCGGAGGCCGACAACGGATCGGGCGCGCGCGGATCGGAGCCCAGGAAGCCCGTCACGCCATCGATCTCGTTGATGGTCTCGATAAGCGAGCCCTTGGGGTCCATCTGGATGTAGATGTAGCCGGGGTACAGCTTCCGCTCGGACGAGACCTTCTTGCCGCGCTTGACCTCGGTGATGCGCTCGGCCGGCACGAGCATCTCGCCGACCTGGGCCTCGAACTGCTTCTGCTTGACGGCCTGCAGGATCGCGTCGCGGACCTTGTTCTCGCGCCCCGAGACGGCTTTGATCACGTACCAGCGCATCAGGACTCCACTCCGAAGATGATATTCAGGATGCTCTTGTTGACGTAATCGACCGCCAGGATTCCGGCGGCCAGGACGACGATCATCAGTGCGATGAACATCGTGCTACGGACGAGGTCACGGCCCGCAGGCCAGGTGACGCGGGTCATCTCCTGCTCGACCTCGATCAGGAAATCCACGGAGCGATGATGGAAGCCGATGGCGATGAAGCCGCCGATCAGGGCGATGAGGGCGCAGACCGCGTAGATCGCGCCGACCGCGGTGGTGTGCCAATCACCGGGCGTGCCCGCGAAGACATCGGCCAGACGACCGCGCGCCGCCCAACCGAGGTCGACGGCGATGATCAGCGCCAACAGCGCTCCGATCGTCCGGATCACTTTGCCCTGGGGCCATTTGTACATGGATCGTCTTCCGCCGCCGGCTGGCGCCACGATGAGAGATGGCACGGGAGGAGGGATTTGAACCCCCGACCGGTGGATTTGGAATCCACTGCTCTACCAGCTGAGCTACCCCCGTATGGGTGCGACGACCTGCGGTCGCCGCTCGACGACATCGGGGCGAACCCCGACAAGAGCGTGGCCGCCGCCTTACTTGCGCTTCTTCTCTTTGTGCAGCGTGTGCTTGCGCAGGACCGGGTTGAACTTCTTCAACTCGAGCTTCGGTGAGGTCTTCGACCGGCTGGTGTAGTAGTTGGCGTCGCCCGACTCGCTGCAGATGAGGACGACGTACTCGCGCTTTTCTTTGGCCATGACTGCTGCTCATTCCCAATGCGGAGCCTGATGGCCCCCGGAGACGAAAAGGCCGGCGCATGGCACATGCCATGCGCCGGCGGTTGAGATCGACTACTCGATGATCTTCGAGACGACGCCCGAGCCGACCGTGTGGCCGCCTTCGCGGATGGCGAAGCGCACACCGTCTTCCATGGCGATCTTCGAGATCAGGGTGATCGTCAGGCGGACGTTGTCGCCCGGCATGACGATCTCGCGGTCGGCCGGCAACTCGACGGTGCCGGTGACGTCGGTGGTGCGGAAGTAGAACTGCGGACGGTAGCCCTTGGTGAAGGGCGTCTTACGGCCGCCTTCGTCGCCCTTGAGGATGTAGACCTCGGCTTCGAACTTCTTGTGGGTCGTGACGCTCTTCGGCTTGCAGATCACCATGCCGCGCTCGATGGCCTCCTTGGCCACGCCGCGCAGCAGGATGCCGCTGTTGTCACCGGCGACGGTCTCTTCCATCTCCTTGCGGAACATCTCGATGCCGGTCGCGACCGACTGGATCGTCTCTTCCCTGAGGCCGATGATCTCGACCGCGTCGCCGACCTTGAGGCGGCCGCGCTCGACGCGACCGGTGGCGACGGTGCCACGGCCTTCGATCGAGAAGATGTCCTCGATCGGCATGAGGAACGGCTTGTCGGCCTCGCGCTTGGGCTCGGGAACGAACTCGTCCAGCGCCTTGAGCAGGTCGAGGACCGGCTTGGCGTCGGCGCTCTTGGCGTCGGTCGCGGCGAGGGCGGCGTTCGAACGGCCGCGGATGATCGGGGTCTTGTCGCCGGGGAAGCCGTTCTTCTTGAGCAGCTCGCGGATCTCCTCCTCGACCAACTCGATCAGATCCGGGTCATCGACGAGGTCGATCTTGTTGAGGAAGACGACGATGTGGTTCACGCCGACCTGACGCGCGAGCAGCACGTGCTCCTTGGTCTGCGGCATCGGACCGTCGCCGGCCGACACGACCAGGATCGCGCCATCCATCTGCGCGGCGCCGGTGATCATGTTCTTGACGAAGTCGGCGTGGCCTGGGCAGTCGACATGCGCGTAGTGGCGCTTGTCGCTGGAGTACTCGACGTGCGAGGCCGCGATGGTCACGGTCTTGTTCGCGTCGCGGACGGTGCCGCCCTTGGTGATCTCGGCGTAGCTCTTGGGCGGAGTCGCTTTCGGATCGACCAGTGAACAGACATGCACGAGCGCCGCGGTGAGCGTGCTCTTGCCATGGTCGATGTGACCGATGGTGCCGACGTTCACGTGCGGCTTGTTGCGAACGAACTTTTCCTTGGCCATGGAAGGCTCCTGGAGGCGACGGCCGCGTATGCGGCGATGGATGATGGGAGAAGCGTCCCACGCGTGATCGAAGTGGAGCTGCCTTTGGGACTTGAACCCAAGACCTCGTCCTTACCAAGGACGTGCTCTACCAACTGAGCTAAGGCAGCCTGTGCGGCCGGAGAGGCCTCGGGGTAGAGCGACGGTGGAGCGGGCGAGGGGAATCGAACCCCCGTCGTCAGCTTGGAAGGCTGTCGCTCTACCATTGAGCTACGCCCGCAGGGAGCATCGCTGGCTGGTGGGCAGAGAAGGATTCGAACCTTCGAAGGCGTGAGCCAGCAGATTTACAGTCTGCCCCGTTTGGCCGCTTCGGTATCTACCCACGTTGTGTGATCACGCATGAGATCAAAGAGCGCTGGAGCCACCGGCCGGGCTCGAACCGGCGACCTACAGTTTACAAAACTGTTGCTCTACCAGCTGAGCTAAGGTGGCGGTGCGGCGGCTACCCGCTGCCCGTACGGGAAGCGGAGGGACGTCATAGAGTCGACCCCCTGCCAGTCAAGGCTTGGCCCCTGCCGCAGAGGCTGAAAACACCGAGGCTTGGAGCGACGAGACCGATCGTCAACGCGCGGTCGCGCGCTGGACCGGCACCATCTTCAGCTGGGCGATCGCGGGCAGGACTCCGGCCAACGGCCGCAGGTACGGCAGCAGCTTGTCGCCGACGACATCGTTGCCCGCCACGTTCAGCCAGTCGCGCGGCAGGCACTTGGTCTCCTTGGCCACGCTGGCGAGCGAGGTCACGAAGGTCTCGATGCGGTAGGCGTCGCCCGGCAGGCGGCGGAAAGCGATCGAGCCCGAGCGCGTTCCCGCCTGGACCGCGGCCACCGCCGCCCTGCCGGCTTCCCGCGCCTCGCGGGCGTCGACCTCGCTGGTCACGCCGGGGAAGCAGCGCTGGAGGTAGCCGAAGGTGTCGGCACGCACCCGGTGCTTCTTCTCCGGCGCCGCCTTGGCCAGGAACGCCTTGAGCTTGTCGGCCAGGAAGTCGCCGAGCGCCCCGGAACCCGAGAGCTGCTTGTTGCCGTGGCTGTCGACCTCGCCCAGGTCGATGATCGGTGCCTTGTTGGGGCCGTGGATGCCCTCGGAGACCGCGATGATGCAGCGGCCGAGCCGGCGGTAGACCGCGAGCACGTCGGCGGCGAAGCGCTCGAGCGAGAACTCGGCCTCGGGGCAGTAGATCAGGTGCGGACCATCGTCCGGGAAGATCCGCGCCAGGGCGCTCGCCGCGGTCAGCCAGCCGGCATCGCGGCCCATCACGACGTTGATCTTGATCCCGCCCATCGAGCGGTTGTCGAGGTTGTCGCCCATGAACGCCTGGGCGACGAACTTCGCCGCCGAGCCGTAGCCGGGGCAGTGGTCGGTGACGCGCAGGTCGTTGTCGATGGTCTTGGGGCAATGGAAGCAGGTCATGTCGTAGCCCGACGCCTGCGCCATGCCGTCGATGATGTGGGTGGTCTCGGCGGTGTCGTTGCCGCCGATGTAGAAGAAGGAGCGGACGTTGTGCTCCTGGAAGCGCGCCAGGACCTGCTTGCAGATCTCTGGCGTCGGCTTCAGTCGGACCGACTTCAGCGCCGCCGACGGCGTGCCGGCGACGACCTCGAGGTTCGCCGGGTCCTCGGCGCCGAGGTCGCAGAACTTGCCGTCGAGGATGCCCTGGATGCCGTGGATCGCGCCGTAGACGCCGCCGAAGCGCGTGCGATCGGCCATGACCGCCTGGATCACGCCGACCAGCGTCTGGTTGATGACGGCGGTCGGTCCGCCCGATTGGCCGATGACGACGTTGCCGGGCTGCGACATGGGAGGCTCCTGGATGCGCCGCGAGCGTATGAGGCCGGGGCCCAAGACCAGTCATGCCGGCACCAGCGGCTCGCGTCGTCACCGCGATGGCGCAGCGACCGGTTGCGGAGCCCATTCGCCGCGCGTCCTGAATCCGCTGATCGCCCCCTCCGCCCCGCGCCGGACCAGCGGCCAGTCGCGGTGCGCCGCAGGACGATTGGCATCGGTGTTGTAGGCGACGATCACCGCGCGCCGGTCATCGGCCGACAGATTGTGCCCGGAGGCGTGGGCGAGATTGCAGTCGAACAGCAGCAGGTCGCCCGGCTCCGCCTCGATGGCCACGATCGGATGGCGAGCGCACAGCTCGCGCAGGATCGGAGCCGGCAGATGCGTCTGCGAGAGGCCCCCGCCGGTATCGCCGCCGCAGCGGTGTTCGTGGCGGCCACGGCGATGCGACCCCGGCATCACCAGCAGGCAACCGTTGTCGCGACGCGCCGCGTCGAGGAAGACCATCGCCGACACCATGTCCGGCCGGACCGATCCGATGTCCTGCCAGTAGCCGTAGTCCTGGTGCCACAACCAGGCGATGCCGGTGAACGCGGTCTTGTTCATCAACTTGGCGTGGTGGATGTACTGCTGTTCCCCGAACAGCTGGAACACGGGGTCGATGACGCGCGGATCGCGGCACAGCGCCTCGAAGGCGGTGCCGCTGTGATCCAATCCCGCTGCGATCGACGCGCTCCCGCTGTCGGCATTGGCGAAGGTGAAATACTGCGCGGCGTCGCTCCGCGCCGCGTCGCGGCACCGGGCCATCGCGAGATCGGCATCGGCGAGCAGTCGTTCGGTCTCGCCGATGGCGAACACCGCGCGACGCAGCACGAAGCCATCGCGATGCCACGCCGCGATCTCCGCCGGCGTCAGCACGTGCGCAGGCAGCGCGCTCATCGCCCCACCGCCGCCGGTCCGGACGCCGGCGTCTCGAAGGCCGCGTGATCGACCTGCGGACCCGAGCCGAAGTCGGGGATCTCGAGCATCGCCCCGGCGCGCTGCGACGAGCGATGCGCGATCAGTCCCGGCACGAGATAGCGCGCCGCCTGCCAGACGTTGACCGGCGGCTGCAACCGCCACGCGCACGCCTTGGCGAAGTCGTCGACCAGGTACGCGTGGGAACCGCTGTGCTCGCCGCCGCGGCTCAGCGACGCCGGCAGCCGCGCCTGACGACGCGCGACGTCGGGATGCCCGGGAGCGAAGCTCGCATCCAGCCGCTCGACGCGGTCCTTGCGCGTCCACAGGAACCCGTCGCTGACCCGCTCGAAGCAGGCCTCGGTCCCGTACAGCGTCATGCGTTCGGTGCTCGGGTGCCCGATGCGCCGCATCTCGTTGATGCGCATCGCGCTGCCGTCGGACATGCGGAACAGCGCGGTCTGGTTGCTGCAGCGGTTGCCCCAGTGGTTGTCGTCGCGATAGATGTCGCGGTCCTCGCGCCGCGTGTCGTCGACGCCGACGCACGACACGGCGACGGCATGCGCGCCCGTCACCGACACCACCATGCCGATCGAGTGCGTCGGGTAGTGCATCGGCGGATCGCCCGCCTGCGCGCGCCATCCGGGGCCCCCGCAGCGCCGCTCCCAGACCTGGTACAGGCCGTGGTCCCAATCGTGGAGGTACTCCGCCTCCGCGTAGACCAGGTGGCCGAACTCGCCGCGCGCGAAGCGTTCGCGGCAGAGGATGGCCTCCGGATAGTACGCGCTGGTCTCGCCCATCATGTAGATGCGACCGCTGCGCTCGACCGCTCGCACCAACGCCGTGGTCTCGTCGAGATCGGCCGCGGCGGGAACCGCCGAGTACACGTCCTTGCCGGCATCGAGCGCCCGGATCGCCTGCGGCGCGTGCATCCAGTGCTGGGTGAAGATCGCGATCGCGTCGACATCCGAGTCGAGCAGCGCGTCGTAGCTGGTGGTCGTTCGGACGATGCCGTGCCGTGCGGCGCTCGCCGCCAGCCGTCGCTCGTCCAGATCGCACAGCACGACCTGATCGACCAGCGGATGCGCGGCGAATGCCGGAACGAAGCCGTCGCCCATGGCGCCGGTTCCGAGGATGCCGATGCGGATTCCCATGTGCCCGTCCTTGGCGCCCATCGTACCCGGCGGGGATCTGCGGCCGCGCACGGCTTTGCCAGCCGACTTACGTGTTTCATGGTCCATTCGGATCGGATATCGGTGGAGAAGTGACGTACTTCGCGATTATCGACGTCGATCGGGGGTAACTGTGATCGACTTCGCCGTGCGCCTCGTCGGCCGCTTCGCGTACGCGCAGGACGTCCGGGCGTGGACCGTCCCGGCCTTCATCGTGTCGCTGAACATCTCCGGCCTGCGTCGCTACCGCGTGCGCGGCTACGACCTGACCGAACCCGGCCCCTTCCTCGCCCTGTTCCCGCCGGGGCAGAGCGCGACGTACCTGTACGGGCCCGACCGCGAGAACTGGGTGCTGATGGGCGACAGCGCGCAGGCACGCGAGGGCGCGGCACCCGGCACGGTCGAGCTGCGCGATGGGGACGATTGGATCGCCGTGCCGGCCATCGTGCCGCTCGAGCGCGCGCAGGTGCCGCTCTGGCAGGAGGAGTTCCTGCGCCTGCACGACGCCTTCCGCGATCCGCTGCCGGCGCAGCGCCTGCGCATCCGCCTCGGCCTCGCGGCGCTGCTGCGTCCGTTCATCGATCGCGCTTCGCCGTCGGTCGGATCGCCGGCATCGCGGCTCAAGCGCCTGATCGAGGACGATCGCGAGTGCGCCGAGACGATCGCGACGCTCAGCCGGCGCTGCGGATTCCAGGCGGACTACCTGCGCGAACTGTTCGTCGAACAGTATGGGCTCAGCCCGCTGACCTACCGCAACCGCTGCCGCCTGGCGACGGCGATGGCGCTGATCGGCGCGTCATCGCTCGGCGTCGGCGAGATCGGCCAGCGCGTCGGCTTCGCGCATGTCTCGCACTTCAGCACCTTCTTCCGCAAGGAATCCGGCCTGACGCCGCGCCAGGCGATCGCGCGCTACCGCCACGCGCGGTGACGGCTGCTCGCCGCGGGCGCCGACGGCAACCCGCATCGCCCGGAAACGACGACACCCGGCCGCAAGGCCGGGTGTCGTCTCGCATCCAACCCACCGGCCGAATCGCTTCGTCGGGGGCAGGCCCAAAGGGCCGTTCCCTTGGGGGAGCGAAGCTCCCCCGAGACCAGCTAGACCACGGCGCCCTGGATCGGCGTCTCGTCGTCCTTGAGATCGGTGATCATCGTCTCGACGGTCAGCATCAGCCCGGCGATCGACGCCGAGTTCTGCAGCGCGACGCGCGTGACCTTCGCCGGATCGACGACGCCGGCCTTGACCAGGTCCTCGAACACGCCGGTGCGCGCGTTGTAGCCGAAATTCTGGCCCTTCTGCGCCAGGATCTCGGAGACGATCACCGCGCCGTTACGGCCGGCGTTCTCGGCGATCTGCTTCGCCGGCGCTTCGATCGCGCGCAGGATGATCTCGGCGCCGAGGCGCTGGTCGCCCTGGAGCGATTCCATCACGTCGTTGACCGCCTTCTTCGAGCGCAGCAGGGCGACGCCGCCGCCGGCGACGATGCCCTCCTCGACCGCGGCGCGCGTGGCGTGCAGGGCGTCCTCGATGCGCGCCTTGCGCTCCTTCATCTCGGGCTCGGTCGCCGCGCCGACGTTGATCACGGCGACGCCGCCGGAGAGCTTGGCCAGGCGCTCCTGGAGCTTCTCCTTGTCGTAGTCGCTGGTGGTCGCGTCGATCTGCTGCTTGATCTGGTTGATGCGGCCCTGGATGTCGGCCTTCTTGCCGGCGCCCTCGATGATCGTCGTGTTCTCCTTGTCGACCGTCACCGTCTTGGCGGTGCCGAGGTCGGCGAGCTCGACCGATTCCAGCTTCTCGCCGAGGTCCTCGGCGATGAACTTGGCGCCGGTCAGGATCGCGATGTCCTCGAGCATCGCCTTGCGGCGATCGCCGAAGCCCG